>Ga0187861_10001709_pt1 | contig 21973 bp, 17 predicted proteins | sample June2016WEW_10_1_3_FD_132986 | JGI IMG/M metagenome (GOLD analysis project Ga0187861, IMG submission 132986) | Peatland microbial communities from SPRUCE experiment site at the Marcell Experimental Forest, Minnesota, USA - June2016WEW_10_100 | ecosystem: Environmental > Terrestrial > Soil >...
ATGAGCAATTGCCAAAAGGGCTCCCCGACGACTTCCTGCCCGACTTGGCCATGTCGCTGAACACTCTTGCCTCCATGCTGAGTGACCTTGGGCGGCGCGAGGAAGCCCTAGCCAAGGCTCAAGGCGCCGTGCGACTCTATGAGCAACTAGCCAAGGCAGGCCCTGACGCCTTCCTGCCGAACTTGGCCGCGTCGCTAAACAATCTCGCCAACCTGCTGAGTGAGCTTGGGCGGCGCGAGGAAGCACTGACCAAGGCTCAGGAGGCGCTACGACTCTATGAACAACTGGCCAAGCCGCGCCCCGACGCCTTCCTACCGGGTTTGGCCATGTCGCTGCTCAATCTGGCCAATAGGCTTAGAGACCTTGGGCGGCGCGACGAGGCCTTTGCCAAGGCCCATGACGCCATGCGGCTCTATGAGCAACTGGCAAAGGTGCGCCCCGACGCATTTCTGTCCGCTTTGGCCAAGTCATGCGGCGCGCGCGGCGCCATTTTGAGAGACATGGGAAGGCATACGGAAGCCACTGCCTCCTTTGCCCAAGGCCTTCAAACCCTTACCCCTCTCTTCCAGAAGATGCCGCCCGCGTTCGGCCCATTGATGTCTAGGCTGCTCCAGGGATACGTCGAGGCGACTCAGCAGGCAAAGCAAGAGCCTGACAAGGCGTTGCTCGCGCCCGTGATTGAGGTTTTCAAGAAGCTGAAACAGGACCGGGGTTCCAGTGACGCATCCTTGCCATAGCCCCTCATTTCCCCCGCCCGTCCAGATTTTCACATTTTCTCCCTTAACAACGATGCGCGCCTACCGATAGTACTATAGTGGTTGTGTGCTCTGGACAATCGGTGTCCCTGCCCGATTTTGGAGTAAAGGGCCACCACAGAGGCACAGAGAACTGAGGAGTCTATGCTTTTCAAAAATCAAGCCCACAGAATGCCTTCTCCGTGTCTCTGCACCTTTGTGCTGGATCGTCTGATTCTTTCGTCAGTGCCTATGCCCGTTTATTATATCGTTATACTCACATTGTTATATCGTTATCTTCTCCTGATACTATCCCGAATATATCTTGATTCAGTCCCTATTATATCTCGATTCAGTCACTATTATATCTTGATTCGATCCCTATTATATCTTGAATCTATCCCTAAAAGGCCAGTATTTTAAGGACTTAGAGCAATGGAAACTGTCTGGGACTTTGGGTGTTGGCTTGGACTATTCACCGAAGAAGATGCGGGTAACTTGCATGAACGGCAGACCAAAAATTCGCGCACAGCCCAAAGGCTCAGGCGGTGTATTCATTCCCAGAGGCCTGTTTCAGGAGGAAACGCCATGACAACTCGATCCTTCTCGTCCGTCGCCAGGCTGGCCGCAGCGCTGGTGCTGTGTGCGCTTGCCGTACATGCAGGGGACACGGCGCCGGGCGTGGTCAGCCACATCAAGGTGCTCTCGGACAAAGTTGAGGACGTCTCCAGCCTGGAGGCGTGGAAGAAGTCCTTCATCAAGGACGGCATGACGGACGAACAGAAGGCCCTGACCATCTGGGAGAACGTCTACAGGTTCCGCCACCAGGACGCGCCGCCGCGCGAGTTCCTGGGGAACGAGCCCGACGTGCACGATCCGATCAAGACGTTCAATGTTTACGGCTACGGCATGTGTTCCTGCGCCTCCTCCAACATCGCGGCGCTCTCCCGCTACGTGGGCTTGCAGGCGCGGGGGCGGATCATCACCCTGCACAGCGTGCCGGAGGTCTTCTGGGACGGCAAGTGGCACATGCTGGACGCTTCCCTGATCGCCTACTACCCCGGCGCCGACGGCAAACCGCAGGGCGTGGACGAGCTTATCGCCGGCCTGGAAGACTGGTATCAGAAGAACCCCGGCTACAAAGGCGACGAGAAGAAACTGGGCCAGTTCATGGCCAACGGCGGTTGGCGCAAAGGCCCGGAAGCCCTGTCGCGCTGCCCGACCTACGACGACAACGGCTGGCTCCCCGCCGCCACTCACGGCTGGTACTCAAACATGGGCGAGTACGTCTGCAAGCCGGGCCAGGTCTATGAGTACGGTTACTCACAGGGCTACGCGGTCAACGTGCAGCTTCGCCCCGGCGAACGCCTCACGCGCAACTGGTCCAACAAGGGCCTGCACGTGAACGGGGACGGCGCCGGCGGCGCGCCCGGCTGCCTCAATGGCGTGCCCGGAGAGCGCGACATGCGCTATACCCCAAAGCACGGCGACCTCGCGCCGGGCCGCATTGGCAACGGCACTCACGAATACGAAGTGCCGCTCGCCAACGGGACTTTCAGCTCCGGCGCGCTGCTGGCCGAGAACCTGGCGAGCCAGAGCGAAGACCACGCCTCTCCGGCCCTGCACGTCAAGGACGCGGCGCAACCCGGCACGCTTATCATTCGCATGCCCAGCAGCTACGTGTATCTGGGCGGCGAGGCGGCTTTCAAGGCAGTAGTTGGCGCCGGCGGCGAGATTGCCGTGTGTTTCTCCGACAACAATGGCCAGGATTGGAAGGACGCCGTAAAGGTGCTGGCTTCGGGTGACAACAAGCTGGACCTCAAGCCGCTGGTGTACCGCCGCTATGATTACCGCCTCAAGTTCACGCTGAAAGGCAAAGGCACGGGCCTGGACGCGCTGAAGATCACGCACGATATCCAGCATTCGCAGCGGGCTTTGCCCGCGCTGGCCCAGGGCGCCAACACCATCACCTTCAGCGCCGGCCCGCAGGAAGGCACCATCACCCTGGCATGCAGCACCAATCCGCAACATGCAGGCAAGAACGTGCTCTGCAGCGACTTCCATCCGCAGTTCAACGGCGTGCAGGCTACGGAATACGGTCTGCGCGTGGGCGACACCGGCAAGGGCGATGTCACGTTCTCGATAGCCACGCCGACGGAGCTGGCCCGCTTGCGGTTCGGCTGTTTCTACCGCGCGCGCGACGCTCAGGACGGCTGGGACTACCAGGTCTCTTTCGACGAGGGCAAGACGTTCAAGACCGTGGACCGCGCCGCAGGCCCGTGCCAAGGCTGCTGCAAGTACATCGTCGTTTCAGACGTGCCCCCCGGAACGAAGTCCGCGCAGGTGCGCTTCTCCGGCCAGCAGCGCAACACCACCTGCATCTTCGATCTCCGGATAGATGCCGACTACAAGGAGCCGCAGGGCGGCTTCCGGCCAGTGAAGGTAACATACCTCTGGGCCGAAGGCGGCGCGGAGAAGAAGGACATTCATGTCGCGCAGAAAGCGGAAGAAAGCTACACGATCAACTGTGCGGCCAAGCCCACGATGAAGAGCCTGGTGGTGGAGTTGGCACAATAGAATTTTGGATTTTAGATTTTGGATTGAACGGAGCCGCGGAGGGCTGATGATAAGAAGAGAGAGGAGTTGATACCATGCTGCCAACAATACTTGCCCAACCTGTCTCACAGCCGCGCATTGCCAAGATCACGGTGGACCAATACCACCGGATGATCAAGACGGGCATCCTGAGGGAGGGCGCCCCGATAGAGCTGCTCGATGGCCTGCTTGTCTACAAGGACCGCAGTGCGCGGAGGGGGAACCCAATGAGTGTCGGAGAACTGCACGGCGTGGTTGTCACCCTGCTTGGCGAACTTGGCCCGCTCTTGAAGCACTTCGACTGCCACATAAGGAACCAAGCCCCAATCTCCTTGCCGCCACACCACGAACCGGAGCCGGACGGCGCGATTGTCAAAGGAGTACCGCGCGACTATTCCAAACGTATGCCTGGCCCCGAGGATGTGTACTGCGTCATTGAGGTCGCCGACAGCTCGCTGGATTACGACCGTACGACCAAACTGAAGACCTATGCGAAGTTCCGTATTCCTCAATACGTCATCATCAACCTGGTCGAGATGCAGATTGAGTTGCACGAGCAACCCATCCCAGCCAAGGGCCGCTACGCGAAAACGACCGTGCTGAAGGCCGGCGAGACGCTCGCCCTGCTTGCCGGCCCCGCTGGGCCTCTTAGAATACCGGTGGCAGAATTGCTGCCTTGAACCGCCGCGTGCAGAAAGGGTCTGAAGTGTGATCTCACGTGAAGTCATTGGTGCATTGAGCCAGCGCATTATCCAAGAGTTCAAGCCCTTGCGGATTGTCCTCTTCGGGTCTTATGCCCGCGGCAATGCCACAGAGGATTCGGACGTGGACTTGCTCGTAATCCTGCGCTTCAGGGGGTCAACGCTGCGCAAGTCCATTGAGATTCTGAACCGTGTCTGCCCCGATTTCCCGGTTGATCTCCTGGCACGCAGGCCTGGAGATACGCGGCGGCGGTATGCCGAATGGGATCCTCTGATTCGGGATGCGTTGGATCATGGAGTGGTGCTTTATGAACGGGACCGTTAGCGAATGGGTGGCCAAGGCTGAGAATGTGAACATGGAGCACTTGCTTGCATGTGTTCTCTTCCTTGCGGTTGCGCTTTCATGTCACGCCGAAGTCTGCAACCTCAAGGTCGTCACGGATGCCTCGCCGGACTACTCCGACATGCCGGGCATGATCCACAGCATCACGGCGAAATGGCCCACGCCGCAGGAGAAGTGCTGGGCCATGTTCTATTGGAACCACATCGCGCGCCGCCAGACCGATCCGATCGTGTTGCACGGCATGGCGCTCACCGACCCCATCCGCCAGTTCAACGACTATGGCTATACCATGTGCAGCACGATTTCGGGCATCAACTGCGGCATCTGGCACAACATGGGGCTTAACTGCAAGTACTGGGACATCAGCATGCATACCGTTTGCGAAGTCGAGTACGACGGCCGCTTCCACATGTACGACAACTCGCTCTCGGCCCTCTACACGCTCTGTGACGGCCATACGCTCGCCGGCGTTGAAGACATTGGCAAGGAAGGCGCGTGTGAAGCTTCCGGCGGCAAGACAGAACTTGGCCACATCGCCAAGTATCACTGCTTGTACTGCACCAGCCCCAACGGCTTCCTCAGCGGCGCGGATACCGGGCGCTCCCTGGAGGAGGAATCCCACTGCTTCAACCCCAAGGGGCTGAAGTACCGCTACTACTTCTACGATTGGGACTTCGGCCACCGCTACATCCTGAACCTCAAGGATGACGAAGTCTACACGCGGCACTACAAGAGCCTTGGCGCGGAAAAGGAGTTCTATGTGCCGAACCACGGCAAGGACCCGGAAATTGCCAACCCGCGCTACCGCATCCGCGGGAACGGCGTCTGGCAGTTCAAGCCGGCGCTCACAGCAGCCCAGTTTCCCAAGGCGGTCCACAGCGCCGTGAACATGGCCGCCGGCGAAGACGGCGGCCTGCGCCCGCAGCAGGCCGGGGAGCCCGCGGAGGTGACCTTCAAGATTCAGTCGGCCAACGTCATCACCAGCCAGAAGATCCGGGCCAATGTCGTCCGCAAGGACCTGGGCGACAACGCTCTGTTCCAGATCAGCACCTGCAACGGCTTGCGCTGGACCGAACTCTGGAGGGCCAACAGCCTTGGCGATCTGCCTGTGAAGCTCGACATTTACGGGGACGTGAACGGCGCCTATGAGGTGCTCATCAAAGTGTCCTTGTTCGCCAAGGCCGCGCCGGCCAACGCGCTGCTCAAGGACATCACGGTTGAGACCACCACCATGCTCAACAGCAAGACCCAGCCGCGGCTCAACCTGGGCGCCAACACAGTCTACGTGGGCGCGGGCGAACAGACCGAGTCCATCGTCTTCTGGCCGGAGTTGCAGGGCCTCTGGTACAAGCAGACGATCGCGGAGGAGCAGAACGTTGCCAGTGTCAAGGCGCACCAGGGCTATCTGGGGGCCGTCTATCCGGCCAAGGCCAACGAGGACGCCTGGCTGGTTTATCGCCTCGACGCGCCGTCCGATATCGTGGGCTTGACCTACGGCGGCCGCTTCTACAACCGGGCGCCCAAGAGCCACATTGACCTCTTCCATTCCTGCGATGGCGGCAAGACCTGGCTCAAGACCTGGACCTTGACTGACGTCAAGCCGCCCTGGGATGTGATTCACTACGAAACCGTGCCCATTCCCCTCGGCACTCGTTCCGTCCTCGTCAAGTATCTCATGAACACGACGGAGCCCCAACCAACCGGCTGCAGCATCTACGCGCTGCGGATGGAGGCCAACTACGCGCCCGTGGACACGGCTTTCAAGCCGCTGGAAGTGACGTTCAACTGGTCGGAACCGCAGAAGGACCGTACGCTCGTCCAGCGCAGCCATACGCAACTCATCGAGAAGCTGCCGTGCCGGTACAGCATCCACGTCGGCGGCGCAGACCATCCCGTGATGAATTCCCTGGCCGTGAATCTCAAAGGCGCGCGCGGCGCGCTGCAGTACGGCTATTCCGACGGCAAGGATGCCGGCGGCGAGAAATTCGCCGGACGCTGGATCACTCTGGGCAAGAACCTCGCCGTGGGCAAGAGCTATACCTTGTCGCATCCGTCACAGAACAACTGGGGCGCCGGCGACCCCGACGGCAAAAAGCTGACCGACGGCGTCGCCGGACCGCCTTATGCCGGCGGCACGTCGTACAGGTCCGGCGCGATCTGGGAAGCGAAATCCAATCCCGTCATCACGCTCGATCTGGGCGCGCCGGCGGCCTGCGCGAGCTTCGGCATGAATGTCCACGGGTACCCCTGGTACGACGCGCTGAAGGGCGAAGTACAGGACAAAATCGAGGTGCTCGTTTCCGGCGACGGCAAGACGTTCGACTCTGCCGGTTTCCTGCACACCGACTGGCGCTGGAAAGAGTTGCCCGCCAATTACTTATGGCCCGACGAAGAGACCATCACGGGCGCAACGTTCCGCCTGCTTCCGCCCGCGCCCGTCACCACGCGCTTTGTCCAGTACAAGGTCACCAGCCCGCGCTTCTTCTGCTGCACGGAACTGGAAGTGCTGGAGGCCATAAAGTACGAGCCTTTCGATCTGCGCATAGCTCTGCCGGACGAGAAGTAGCGGGGCGCGGGGAACGGGGTTCGGGGTGCGGGGCGCACTGCCCGCGTCCCGCGCCCCGAACCCCGAACCCCGCACCCCGCTCTCCAGGAATTCCGTGAACAACTGCACGTCTCGCGTCAGACCCGGAAAGGTGGCGATGTCTTTGCCTTCGGGCCCTACGATGGCGTAGAAAGGCAGCGCCGTGGTCTGGTAGCGTTCCTGTAGCAGCGCCTGGTTCCTGTGGCTGCGCGCCGTCTCCTCCGCGTTGCTGCGGCCATCGGTATACAGGCGCACGCGCACGAATTCCTTCAGCAGCGCGGCGACCTCCGGCAGCGGGAACATCTTGGTCTCCATCCAGCGGCAGTTGGTGCAGGTGTAGCCGGAGAAGTCCACGAGCAGCGGCTTGGCGGAGTGCTTGGCCTCAGCCAGGCCTGAGTCCCAATCCTCAAGCCAGCTCAGTTCCACGCCTGCTTGCTGGCCAGGGTACGGTCGGGGCGGAACATAGGCTTCCAGTTCGCCCAGGGCCTGGCCGAACAGCCCGGTGCTCAGCCAGATGCCCAGCGCCAGAAAGCCGGCGGCCAGGAGCACGCGGCAGGCGCTCGTGTGCTCCACCGCAGTCTCGTGCGGAAGCCGGAGGCGACCGAGGATGTAGATCGCCGTCAGCAGGGCCAAGGCGATCCACACGCTGACGAAGACCTCGCGCTTCAGGATGCCCCAGTGCCAGACCAGGTCCGCGTTGCTGAGAAACTTCATGGCGGCGGCCAGTTCGAGGAAGCCCATGACCACTTTCACTGAATTCAGCCAGCCGCCGGCTTTCGGCAGCGCCTTCAGCAAGGCTGGGCAGAGTGCCAGCACGAAGAACGGCGCGGAGAACGCGGCTGCAAAGCCGCACATGCCTGCCAGAGGCCACGTCCATTCGCCCTGCGTGGCCGAGAACAGGGACGTGCCCACAAACGGGACAGTGCACGTGAATGACGTCAGCGAGAAGACCAGGCCCATCAGCAGCACCGGAACTACGCCTTCGCCCTGCCGCGCGGCAACATTCAGCCGGTTGAAAATGAAGCCCGGGAGTTGCAGCTCAAAGGCGCCCAACAGGTTCAGCGCGAAGGCCGTGAAGACCGCCGCAACGAGGAGATTCACCCAGGGGTTCGCCGCGAAGTCGGTGATCCCAGTGGCCCCCAGGAGCAGGGTGAACAGGAATCCCAGTGCGGTGAAGGCGGCGATTATCCCGAGCGCGTACAGGGCGGCGTCGCGGAGCGCGCGCCTGCGCGAAACATGCTTGCGCTTGATAAAGAAGCTGACCGTTATCGGGATCATGGGGAAGACACAGGGCGTCAGCAGCGCCGCCGCGCCCATGCCTGTTGAAAACCCCAGGTATGCCAGCAACCCTCTTTGCCGTGCGCCTTCGATCTCCTGGCGCGTCCCGAACCAAGCCGCGCCTGTCAGCTTCTCCGGCACTGGCGGCTGGGTCCTAGCGGCCACGGCTTCGGTCACCTTGAGCGTGAAGCCGGCGGTCTTGCCCAGGAACGGGACGCAAGCCGACTCGCTGCACAACTGCGCGTCAATCGCCAGCGTCACCTTGTATTCGCCGGGCGGCGCTGAGCGCGCGACTTGCAGGGGCACGGTAAATGCCGCGGTCTTCTCGAAAATCTCGACGTCGAAGCCCTCCAGCTTGAGCGTCTCAGGTTTCGGATACGTAATCCCGCCATTGATCTTGACCAAGCTCTCCGGCGCGGCTGTGATCTTTGTCGGGAAAACAGGCGGGCCTTTTTCGCCGTACTCTTTGGTGGAATAGGTGTGCCAGCCCGTGGGGAACTTTCCGGCGAGGATTACTTTGATCGTTTGCCCGCGCGCCGCGGTGGCCGTGGAGTCCTGCAAAGCCCATTCGATGTTGGCTTTCTCGGCGCCCCAGGCGGCGCTTGCGGCCAGCAGCCAGAACATGAAACCGCGGATAAATGCTGAAGATTCCCTGCCTGTGGCCTCCTGCCGATTACTCTTTCTATCTGCGTTCATCTGCGGTTCCAACCTGCGCTGCGTTCGTCTGTGGCTCCTGCGCCCACCGGGCCGCACACAGGGCCACAGCGAAAAAGAAGGCGAAGCTGCCGCCCACGCCGCGAATCGCTGGATTGCCGAACAGGCTCAACACCAGCGCTCCGCAGCCTGCGCCCAACGCTGCCAGAGCCAACAGCGCTCCGATCTCTCTCCGCGTGTCCGGCCCAGAGGGCGGGGCGGGTGAGGCCAGCCGCGCAAAGGCCCCTTGCGCTGCAGCAATCCAGCTCGCCAGCAGGAACAGCACGGCCAGCAGCCCGGGCACACCCAGTTCCACGGCCACGGTCTCCAGGAGGCCGAAGCTGAATTTCTCGTGGGCCTCCATGTCAAAAACCGTTTCATCGTCTGTGCGCTCGCCCGGCCTTACATAAGGATAGGGCGGCTCATGCTCATAAAACTGGTTGATGCGCTCCTGGTAACGGCCTGCGCCCACGCCCTTCAACCAATACGGCGCGCCCTCCTGGTTTTGGCCGTTGCTCGGCGCCGCCAGCAGGTCCAGCACCGCTTGATGACGCCGCAGCCCTGCGGTGGGCTTCATCTCGTCCTTATGTTCCGCGAAAAAAGCCAGGCCGCGAAACAACACTTTCGGGTTGTGCCGAGGCAACCGCGGCAAGACCACCACGACCAGCGCCAAGAGAATGCCCAAAACCGCTACTCCCGTCAGCGTGCAACGGGAAAGCGCGAAGGCGGCGGCTACGGCAATTATCCCCGCGCACGCGCCCACGAAGCCTCCTGCCGCCAGTGTCACGCACAGCGCCAACAGCGCCACGGCCCCCCCGGCCCAACGCACGGCGGCGTCCTTGTCGAGCAGCGCGAAAGCCCCGGCCGCGGGCACGAGCAGCGCCGCCTGCGCCCCGAACACGTCGCGGTAATCGTACCAGCCCGCTACGCGGTAATTGGACACGCCTTGCAGATCGCGCTCGGGCAAGTACGGATCATAGGGCAGGCCCTCCCGTCCTACGTACTGGTACAGCGCCCACAGTACGCAGACGCCGAAACTGCCCAACAGAATCAGCGCCAGCCGTCTGTATTCAGCCGCCTCGTCTGCCAGGTTCTGAAAAACCCACACCGCGGCCAAGCCGAACAAGAAGGGATTCAACGCCCCATGCGCCCAGGTCTTGAGCGCCGCCAGAGCGGGAGGATCGTAGGACCAGAGCAGCGACAATGCCGCCACGCCGGCCCACAAAATTCCAGGCACGGGCGGAATCCCGAAACGTGCCCACGAGCGCCTCATTATGAGGTCCATGACCATCAATACCGCCAATATGGGGAGCAGAAGATCCAGCGGCGAGAAGTAAGGCGCTTCCTTGGCCGGGGACAATTTCCAACTGAGCGGCATGAGCGCCATGGTGGCGTATGCCAGGTAGCGGCGCCAGACAGGAGGGAGTGATCCCGGATTTCCGTTTGTCATAGCAGCACCATACCAAGCGCCAAGCGGAAGGTGAAGTTACAAATCGGACGCCATGCGGATCGTTCTTCGCTGTCCTCCAGTCACTAATCTAGCCGATACACTATTAGTGGTCAACCTGTTTGGCTTGGGGCCTTCGATGCTTTTCGACGCCGAGATCGCAACTTTCCTTGAACACGTCGCCATCGAGCGCGGACTGTCGCCGCACACCGTCGCTGCTTATCAGCGCGACCTGGCCCGCTTCGTGGAACACTGCCAAGCCCAGCAGATTGCCCGCTGCCAGGAAATCAACATGGACGTGGTTGCCGGGTTTGCCGGCTTCCTGATGTCGCAACACGAATACAAGTCCTCTTCAGCCGCCCGTGCGCTGGCTGCTGTACGGACGTTCCTGCGTTTCCTGGTCGGCGAGGGAGTCCTCCATTCGGACCCCGGCGCAAACGTCGAGCGGCCCAAGCAGTGGCGCCGCCTGCCCAACGTCCTTTCACAACAGGACGCCGACACCCTGACACGCGCACCCTCAGCTCAACTCCATGCCGCGCGTACTCAACTGCCAGACGGCCAGGGCTACAGGCCCCGACGCCAGCGCGCCCTCTGCATCCGTGACAGCGCTATCCTCGAACTGCTCTACGCCACCGGCATGCGGGTCAGCGAGTTGTGTACCATGCCGCTGGACGGCCTGAACTTTGAACTGGGCATTGTGCGCGTCACGGGCAAAGGCAGCAAGACGCGCCTGATCCCAGTGGGCAGGCCCGCCCTGAGCGCATTGCGCAGGTATCTCGTGCTCGTGCGCCCCAAGTTGGACGGCAGCGGCGCCGGCGGGAGGTTCTTTCTAAGCCGCACGGGCAAGCCGCTCGCGCGCGAGGACGTGTGGGCCTTGGTCAAGAAACACGGCCGCCACGCGGGTTTGGCCGGCAAGTACAGCCCGCATACCTTGCGCCATTCGTTTGCCACCCATCTTCTGGAAGGCGGCGCCAATCTCCGCGCTGTCCAGGAGATGTTGGGGCATGCGGATATCGCCACCACTGAAATCTACACGCACGTGGATGCCAAGCGCCTGTTGAAGGTCCATAAACAATACCACCCGCGCGGATGAAACTTCTATGGCCGCGTCAACTGCAGCGTCATGTTGTTGCCTTTGCTGGGAGAGATATTCACCACCGCCACCTTCCTGTACTGTAGCGTCTCCCCGGCCTTGGTGTCGAAACGCACGATGACGAGCACACTGCCCACGCGCTTCTCTTGCAGTTCGTCCGGCTGCAAGGCCGTGCCGTCCGCATGCTTGAACAGATTCACAACCGCATTCCCCAAGGCGGCATACATGTCCAGCGTGTCCGCAGTAAGCTCGCGTGTCATTTCGTAAGTGCATCCGAAACTGAGGGTATAGGTATTGGGCGCCGTGCCCGGTGTCTTTAAGGGCCTGATGCTGAAGCGCGCGAAGCCATTAGAAACACTGCTGCGGCTGTCGAGCCACGCGGAGACCTCCCCGCCAGTGGCTGTGCCATTCGCGTCCACGGCCGCGTTCTGAACGAAGCCCGGGGGCTGAGGGTCCACCAGTGTGCCGCTGTTGGGATTGACAAAACCCGCAACGAGCACCGCTCCCGCGAGAACTGTGTTTTCGGGCAGCACGATCTCGCCGGTCAAGTTCATGGCCCCCGTGCTGGTCTTGCCGCGGCTCGCCTTCAAGGACAGCGAGCGCAACACCAGGTCGGCGCCTTCGCCCACGATGATGACCGCGCTGTCGCTGCTTGCGCCACCCTGGTCGTCGCGCACCGTAAGCACGGCAATGTAGGTCCCGATGGCGGCGTAGGTATGGGAGGTTGTGGCCACGTTCAAGTCCGCGGGGAAAGCAAAGCTCGTGCTGTCGCCAAAATCAATGACGCGGTTCACCAATGTGCCGTTGGTGGCGGCTGAACCGGCCACCGAGAACGAAACCGTCAACGGCGGCAAGCCTTGGCTCGGCGAGGCACTGAGACGGGCCAGCGGCGGCGTGGTAACGTAGGTGAAGGCCCCGGACAGCGTCAACGGGGCTGAGGCGGCTATTCCCGTACCCGTGACCGTGACATCCACGACCCCTTGCGCATGCGCCGGGGTGAGCGCCGTGATGGTCGTGCCGCCCGTGACGCTGACGTTGCTCGCCGCCACTCCGCCCAAGAAAACAGCGGCGTCCGGCGGCAAGCTTACACCGGTGATCTTGATCTGTGTGCCTCCCAGGATGGTCCCGCTGGCAGGCCGGATGTTTGTCAGCCCGGGCTGCTGCGGGCTGAAGACGAAAATCTGGCTGCTGCTGCCAGTCACGGAGAGCAGATAGATGGCCGCTGTGGACTGGTCCACCGTAATTCCCAACTCGCCGCCCTTGGTGTAGGTGGGCAGGGCCGCATTGTTCTCCAGAATGAGCGCGCCGCTCGCGCTGCCGCCTAGAGGCAAAGCGATAATGCGATCGCGCGTGTCGGAGTTCTGCGCCGGATCGAGTGAAACCTGCGACAGCAGGTAGTTGCCGGTGGAGGCGTCATAAGCCACGAAGACGCTCGCATTGCCATTCCCCGCGTCGGCGTTTTTTACCGGCGCCGCCACCGCTGCGCCGCTGACCTGCCCTGCGGGAGTGACGGTATAAACATTCGCGGCCGAGGCCGTGGGGCCGTCAGTGCGATAGCCGATCCGGCTCTGGTCTATGATGCACACATCCACGATTGTCTGGGCGCTGGGGATGTCAATCGGCCGGCCGATTACTTGTTGGCCGGTTAGCGGGTTCTGCTGCGTGGTGGTGTTGAGCGTGCCATCCAGGTTTATAAGTGTGGCATTGATTGTGGTAAAAACATTGACTTGCCCGCTGGTGCGGTCGAGCATGTAGAAGAGTTGGTTCGTAGGGTTGTAGTCGCCGCGAGCTTGGGCATCAGTAGGCAGCGCCAGCAGCTTCTGGCCGAGCGGTGTCTGGACGAAGATCAGGTCGCTGTTGGCGGCCACCGTAAAAGTCGTCGCCAGGGCCACAACCTGGACGTTGTAGGAGCGGCCCTGGAAAGTCACGGTTGCCGCTTCCGCGGCTGCGCTCAGCAGCCACATGCCGCAGACCAAGGCACATAGGCCCACACCTCGCTGTCCGCGGCGGGATTCTCTGTTCCCGCTCCCCTTGCGAAAGGGGGCAGAGGGAGGGCTTTTTGCGAACGAATCACTCTTCAAACCTGGCATCTCCTGCTTTCTCGCTTCCTTAGAGTCTGCAGTATACAACAACAACTTAGTGCAGGATAAGTCAAGATCGGTTGCCCGTTTCCTGGGAACCAAAGATGAGCTTCAGCAGGAAATCTTTCACCTCCGTCGCCGCCATGCGCTCCGGCAGGCCCTCCCTGGTGGACGCGATCAGCACCGGCCCCGCGTCCGGGCTGGTAGGCAACCGCCCGTGGCTGCCCCGCACCAGTGAGGAATCGAAGGGGATAAAGTCCATCACCGTCACGCGAAAACCCAGTTTGCGCAACAGCAGCCGCGCCAGGATGCGCGGCACGACCAGGCGCGCCCGCGGATCCAGGAACAGCTCCAGCGGGTCGTACCCCGGTTTGCGGTGTATGTCCACCTCGCGCGCCCAGGGCGGGCATTTCCCGTCGTCCTCCCAATAGTAGTAGGTGAACCACTTGTCCGGCGCGCTGAGCGCCAACAGTTCGCCGGCCCGCGGATGGTCCACCCCCGCCTGGCGCAGGCCGTCCTGCTCCAGGACGCGCTCGATCCCCGGCGTCTGCTCCAGGAGGCGCCGCACCCCCTGCACGTCTTCCGCGTCTTTGACGTAGACGTGCGCCACTTGATGATCAGCGGCCGCAAAGGCCCGCGAGGCGCCGCAATCCAGCAGTTCCCATCCGGTTTGTGCCTGTGTTCTCAGGTATCCCGCCCGGCGCAGCACCCGGTTGATGTCCACCGCCCCGTCCACCTGGGTCATGCCATACTCGCTCAGGATCACTACATTCGATCCTCTGGCGCGGGCGGCCTCGGCCAGCCGGCCGGCGGCCTGGTCAACCGCCTCCAGGTCGTCTGCGATGCGCGGATCATCCGGGCCAAGGCGTTGCAGGTTGTAGTCAAGGTGCGGCAGGTAAACCAACGTGAGGGTCGGTGAGAAATGCCGCAGTACGTGCAAGGCGCATTTCTCAATCCACTGGCTGGACTCAATCCCCGCGTCCGGCCCCCAGAACTTGAAGAGCGGGAAGCGGCCGAGCGCCGCATCCAGTTCAGGGGCAAGCTGCGGCGGGTCGGTATAGGTCAGCGAAAGCAGCGAACCGTCCGCCGCGTGCGCCGGGCGCGGCGTCACGGCGACATCATTCCCGGAGTGCATGTTGAACCACCAGAAAAGCTGCGCGCTGGTGAAGTTCTTGTCGCGTTTCTTTCCCGCCTGCCAAATCTTCTCGCCTTGGACCAGCGCATTAGACTGCTCCCAGAAATGCACCCTGGCCAAATCGCGAAAGTACCAGCCGTTGGCCACCACGCCGTGTTCCCGCGGCAGCAGGCCGGTGAGAAAAGTGGACTGCACGGGACACGTCACCGCCGGCAGCACGGGCATTAGCGGGCACGAGCCTCCTTCGCCCGCCAGCGTGACCAGGTTTTTGGCCCGTTGCGGGAAGCGCGAGAGCAGCGCGCGCGTAAGCCCGGGAATGTCGAGGACCAGGAGTGGCGTCATCGTCGCTTCTTAGCTCACGCGCTCGATAAGCACGTCCTTCGTCACGAAGTTGATCTCCAGGCGATGCCGCCGCAGGAGATGCGTCCCGATCAGGATTTCCTGGCCAGGCACAAACGTGGCCACCGCAAACATCACTTCGCCGTCGAATGGGAGGTTAAGCCTGTATCTGTCCTCTTGAACTTGTTGGCCTCCGGCCAAAACCGATGTAATGCTGCCCCTCCTCTTAGCACCTAGCGGGCCAAGGAGCTCAAGAGGGATCTCCAGATCGCCGTTAAAACCGGTGTCAATCATTGCGCGCCAAGTTTTGCCGAGGAATCTCAGTGTAATGGTCGGCACACCAATGGCATTCACTGTGCCGCTTATCACCGGTGGCCCCCCTTTACCAAGTACCAGTCATAACCCACCCTGACGAAGTAAAGGAGCGCTTTGATGCCTTCAGCGTCAAGCTGGTCATCAATGTCTGTCGCCCATTCACCGAACCACACTCGCCCGGTGTCGGGATCAATTCCAGCCGTCTTTTCCTTCCAAGCAGAAACGTCATGGGTCTTCTGGTACTCGGCCCAGATCTTCTTGGCTTTCGCCGTGTCTTCAGCAGTCCATGTGTCAACTGGCATGGCTCAGCGCCTCCACCCACAAGTATAGCCTGTCTTCAGGCTCGCGCCCCAACCGAAAATCGAGATTCCCCAGGTGGTAGGACAGGCTTCCAGCCTGTCCGGACAGCCTGGAAGGCTGTCCTACATGCTCTGCAACTGTTCCCTGGCCCACTGCAATTCCTTCACGATGCCGGCGTCCACATTCACGGCGCCCCCCTGGCCCAAGACGGCTTGCGCGCCGGCGTTGCCCCGCTCGGCCAACCCCGCCAGGACGTTCCAGGTGTAGGTCTCGACGACGAGGTTGTTGGTCAGCCCTTCCTGGACCGCAAACCGCGCCGCGGGTCCAACGTTCTCACGTGTGGTTCCCAATCCGTTATGGGACCCGAGATCCACGCACAGCGGCGTATGGAAGTGGCAGCGCAGCTCCGAAAAATCGCTCAGCGTGCGTCCCTTCAGCCGGCGCGGATTCCACAGGTCAGGCAAGTCCGCGAAGCGCACCAAGGCGCCATCCCGCCCCCGCGCGGCGACCTGGTGCAGATACCGCGGCTCATCCAAGGCTTTCAATTGCCTGAGCCCTTCCGCGTTGGCGCCGGGCTCCTGCAGCGTCAACGCCGCCGCGAGATGCAGTCCGCTGATGGGGATGCCAGCCGCCGTGAGCTGCTGCATGGCCCACACCGGGTCTTCGAATTCGATGCTCTGGTGGCAGAGGTCCAGGTTTATCGTCAGGAAGCGCCGCACCAACTCCTCTGCCTGGGCGCGCGTCACCCCCAACTGGCGCGGATACTTCGCCGCCGCGTCCGCCAGGATCAGTTTGTAATACGCGATGAACTCGCCGCATGTTTCGCCGGTGGTGAGCGGTTCCGGTTCCAGCCCCAACTGCACGGTTCGTCCCGTCAGCTTTTCCAGGCGCGACAACTCCCGCACGCACTCCGTCAGAAAATGCGCGCATTGCGCCCGGACCTCTTCACTGTCGCCGTACTGCGCTTTGAAGACCCCCGTGGGCACGCTGAGCGCCGCGCGTGCGCGTGGCGGCGCCTGGCGCGCCAGGATGTGCGCCAGCACCTTGGCGATCTGCAAGCTGTAGAGGGCGCGCCCCCCGTCAGTCCACGGCGGGGAATAGACCTGCTCCTTTACGCGCGGCGCATGGAAATCGCGAATGGGGTAGGCGTTGATCGAAACCACGTCCAGGTCTAACTCGGCGAGCGTCTGCAGCAGCCGTTCACAGGCCGGCGCGGGCGGCGCCTTCAGCATCCCGTCGGAGAGCGCCGAGTTGCTGGGCAGCACCGGGTGGCCCAGCAGTTCTGCGGCCTGCTGCATGCCCAGGCGCAGGTTTGCGGCCGCCTTGCCCGGCCCGAAGGCCGTGCGGCAGACCGGCGCGACATGCTCTCTCAGGCAGGCCAGCAGTTCGTCCACTGTCTCCGCGGCATGGACATTGGCCGAATACGACAGGTAGGCCTCACGGCCCTGGCAATTCACACAGGTCATCAGTGCGTCCCTCGTCAGGCACTATTCCAGCTTAGGGCACTTTTTCCCGCCATGCAACTTGACATTATATCTGGGGCTTGACATAATCCTCGAAAGGAGCATGGGTTATCAGGGGGTGGCGAGCGACAGCGTTCAAAGGAGTCCGCAGTTGTGGCTTCGGTAACCGTGATATTCGCAGGCCAGGAACAGAAGAACCACGAGCTGGTTAAGCCCAGGATTGTGGTGGGCCGCGAAGCCAGTTGCGACATCCAGATAGACAATCTCGGCATCTCACGGAACCACTGTGCCTTCGTCAACAAAGGCGAGGCCTTCCTGGTCCAAGACCTCAATTCCTCGAACGGCACTTACGTCAACGGCCTTAAGATCACAGAACGCTTCCTCAACGACGGCGATGAAATCATCATCGGCAAGTATACCCTCAAGTTCAAAAACGAGGCCCACAGCGGCGAGCCGCCAAAGGAGGAAGGCCAAGCAGGACCTGAGATACCGGACAGTCTGAATACCTACGTGATGGAAGGGGGCGAGGTCAGGGCCCAAGTGGCCAAGTTGCGCGCCTCTCAGCAGAGCGGCGCACAGGCCACCCCAAGCACGCCGCCAGTAGGCGCGACAGCAAAGGACTACGCACAGGCTTTGGATCCAGGCCAGGCTGCCGCCAAGGCCATATCCGAGATGTCAAAACTTAAATCCCTTTTGGTCGCCCTGCTGGCCATTATCCTCGTCTTGCTTGTCTTTATCGTGCTGCTCTTGTTTGGCGTCATTCCCATAGGCGGTTTCGGAAAATAACTGAGCACGCAATCTGCCGCCGCTGCCCAGCCTCATTCCTCAAGCCTCATGCTGGGGCCGGCAGCCCGGAATAGCAGGGGCTGCCGGCGCCCCGCAAACTTCCTCCATCAGGCCTTTTTGCAGCAAGCCGCCTTCGCCGCTGGGGCAGCCTTGGGGGCCGCCTCGCACTTCTTTTCCGCCTTCTTCTCCTCAACGGGAGCCTTCTTCTTGCCACCACCGCAACCGCAAGCCATGCCTTCCTCCTTTCCTGGTGCGGCGCGCTCGCGCGCTGCCGCACAGCCATTACCGGGCCGCCATCCACGCCCGTAGTTTCAAACAGTCGCGCCCAAAGGCTTGTTGGATGGCGGCCTTCCCTCCCCAGAAACAACACTCCACGGAGCGGACTGCGCCCCTTTCTATGCCCTAACAGGCCCTGTGCGTCAAGAGCGTACTCAAGGAATTTGGAGGGCGCCTTGCACGGCCTGATAACCACAACTCCGCAGCCGCCGTAACCGTTCAGTCTCCGAGCCGCGCGCGTAAGCAAGCGGCCATGTCCGCTCCCTCACGGTCGCGGCTTGGATTGAACGGTCATCAGTCGTCAAGTCAAGAGGCGCCGGTCTTACTTGGGCTTCTGTGCCGGGACTGGCAGAGGAACGAGCAACTTTTGGGAGCGGAGTGCCACCAGCGAGCGTTGCGCCTCGCTGTTCCCGGGATCAACCTCCAAGGCGTGCACGTATGCCGCTTCGGCCTCCTCGAGGTGGCCCAGCCGCTGCAGCGCGCGGCCCCGCCCGCAGGACGCATCGGACAGCCGCGGGTCCATCTCCATGGCGCGGGTGAAATGGAACAGCGCCTCCTCATTTTTAAGCGCGGCCAGGGCGGCCAGGGCCAGGTGGTGATGCGCCACCGCGTCGCGCGGATTGGCCGCCACCGCCGTTTCGAACCGTACGCGCTCCGCCCGGTAGCGGCGGTAGGCCTCAAAGGCGAACCGCAGGGAGTGATACGCCGCCGCGTCCTGTGGCGCAGCCAGCGTGGCGTGGTCGAAGTATGCCACGGCTTCGTCTATATCGCCGTTGCGGAGCGCCAGCGAGCCGCGTTCCAGCCACAGCCGGGCATTCTCAGGGTGCGTCTGGCTGGCCTGCTCCAGAACCAAGCGCGCTTCGTTGCGGCGCCCCTCGGCTTCCAGCAACGACGCCCGCAGGCACGCGGCCTGGGCCACCACCGCACGGCGGACCTCGCCTCCGCCGTCCTTGAGCGGCGCGGCCGTCACCAGCGCTTCCCGCAGGAGCGCGTCCACAGCCACAAGCCCGGCCACAGGCCGCCGCGCCAGGCGTGCCCGCGCGACTTCCACCAGCGCCAGATCGAAGAGCGCTTGTGCCCGCGCGCCCGTGCTCGCGGCAGTGCGCTCCTGCCGTGCCGCCGCCTCCAACCGGCCCAGAGCCTGCTCCGCGGCAGAGGCGATCTCGTCGCAGGTGCCCAGCAGACCCGTGGCCTCGCGCAAGCGCCCCAAGAGGTCGTAGGCTTCCAGGCAGCGGGGGTTGACCTGCACAGCGTGCAAGTAGCGCCCCTCCGCGCCTTCCAGCAGGCCCGCGTTCTCCAACAACTCCCCATGATGGATGTGCAGACGGCTCTCATTGGGAAAACGCAGCACGGTCTCGGCAAGTTCGGCCAGCGCATCCTTCAATTCCGCCCCGGCGCTCAGGTTCAGCGCATAGGTGAAAGCAATGTTGATTCCGGCCGCGGTATTGCGCGCATCCATTTCCGCGGCCTGGCGAAACGCTTCCAGCGCCTCGGTATGCAGTCCCCGCAACAAGTATGCGCAGCCGAGCGTGTTCTGCGCTTCGGCCGATGAGACCTCCAGTTCCACCGCCCGCTTCAAGTACTCGATCCGTTCGTGGACCAGCCGGTTCTCGATGCGCGCCAGCTCCAGGTTCACCACCGCTTCGGGCGACGGGTCCCGCCCCGCCGCCTGTTCCAGGGCGATGGCGTGCTCATAAGCGGCGATCCCGTCCCGCATGCGGCCCATGTCGCAGAGCACGTTGCCCATGTTGTTGTAAAGCGTCGGGCGGTGCGGCGACAGGGCAATGGCCCGCTGGTAATGTTTCTCGGCCTGGCCCAGATCGCCGCGGCGGTAGTAGAGCGCGGCGATGCGGCCCAGCAGGGTCGGATCATCCGGGCTGCGCGCCAGTTCGCTGCGCAGTTCCGCGATGGCACGGTCGAGCGGGTGGATGTCCGCGTGCCGCAGGCCGGCGCCGGACTGTCTGGGGCGCGCGGCTTGCGCCGGACCTTGGCGCACGACCGTTGTGTGTCTGCTTCTATTTCCTTTGCCGGTACTGGTATTCCGCACGGTTTGCTCCCCCGGGTCGTTGTTCCGCTTGGCGGCCCGCCGGCCGCGCCGCCCGGGTACCGCGTTCTGGGGCGGCGCGTTCGGCCCCTCTCTCGCCAACGCGCGCTTATTCCCTTCGGCTGGATGTGGGGAGGAACTTGAAAAAAATTTTTCGTTCGAACGTGCCATGTTCAGATGCAGCCTGGCCCTTCAATGGTCAATATACACTATCTGTAGTGGGTTGGCGAAACCATTCGCTACTAGGGTATAATCTGGCCAGTCTTGCGGATTTTGTTGACCCGCGCGCCTGGCCGGCAGACGGACTGTCATTATATTAGGGCGGGTTGCCAACCCGCCCCACAGGGATTACACTGTATCGGGGGGATCATGCGCATGAGATGCTCGGTGTGTTCAGGGATTCTCGCCGTGGCAATTGCAGTGAAGCTGCTGGCGGCCGGCGAGGCCGAACGCGTGGGCGAGGCGGACCTCAAGCACGCGGACATTCTGGCTGAGGAAGGCGACCTGCAAGGGGCCGTCACGCTGTTCTTCAAGGTGCTCCGCCAAGCCGACGATAAAGACTTGCGCAACACCGCGCGCGATCATCTGGCTGCGCTGGGCCTGACCGGCCAGGAGATCTTTCAACTGGCCCCCGCTGCGCTCAAGCCTGAGGACTGGGACAAACTGCTCGGGCGTTTGACTGCCAATGTCGCGCAACAGCGCCGCAGAGGGTTGGACCTGGACTATGCCAAGGGCCTCCTGCAGGCCGCCGTGGTGCTGCGCATCCAGCCGGACGGAAACGTGAAGGTGGATCTCCAGCCCAAGGACCTGGCGCATGCGCTGGAGTTGCTCTTGCAGGTCGCGTTGACGGATACCGATACGGAAGAGGGGCGCGACGCCCAGGGCCGCCTCGAACATCTGGGCATCGTCGGCCCGCAAGTCGAGGTCGTGCGCAAGAGCATTGCCGAGGGCAAGCTTTCAGCCCCGATTCAGAATGAGCTCGTGTGCGGCGTGTGCCTGCAATTGCTTGAAAAATACAGGGAGTGGCTGGAGGAGCGTGAAGAACACGAGGACCAGGCCTTTCGCAAGCAGTTGGCCAGGCGCGTGGGCACCGCCATCTACAAGTACCTCGCCGCCCAGCACGCCCAGACAGCCACGTTCAAGCGTCCCTCGGATCATCTGGACTTCTGGCGCGATATCTCCGCGCCGCCTGTGCCCGGCGCAGACAAAACGTTCTGAAGCGCCTGTAGCGCAATCCTCTGGATTGCGACGCAACCCGGAGGGTTGCGCCACGAATTGGCAAGTGTCGCCTGCCACCTGCCTTTCCTATCTGCGTTCATTTGCGGTTCCAAAATGTTCCCTGAATTCCCTGCGGATCCTGTTCCGCCAGTAGAACCCCCACGCGATGCCGAGCGCACAGCAGCACAGGCCGGCCAATCCCCCCAGGGCGGCGGCAAGCCGCCAATGCTCGTTTGCCCATTCGCACAGAAACGCCATGCCGCAAACAAAGAAGAGGGCCAGACCGCCCAGAATGAGCACGCGCTGGACCCTGTCCGCCTTGGCGCGAAAGGAGGCGCGGTAATCGAAGACGGGGTTGCCCGTGGTTTTTTCGTCCGTCATGCACCCCTGCTTATCTTCCTCCCGCCGCGGATTTCAACCTCAAGAGGGGGTGCATGTCAGTAAATGCGTGGCCCAGAGCGTACCGCGGGCGTCCCGCCCGCCTTCGTCCTCGCGCCCTGCCAGCCTGCCACGAGCGGGCGGGACGCCCGCGGTACATTTGCTGACAT
>Ga0187861_10001714_pt1 | contig 21943 bp, 18 predicted proteins | sample June2016WEW_10_1_3_FD_132986 | JGI IMG/M metagenome (GOLD analysis project Ga0187861, IMG submission 132986) | Peatland microbial communities from SPRUCE experiment site at the Marcell Experimental Forest, Minnesota, USA - June2016WEW_10_100 | ecosystem: Environmental > Terrestrial > Soil >...
GATATTCACAAAAATATGTGCCGTGGCTGGATGAATGTACCTTCATATCTTGATGGTAACATATCGGCTCCGCTCATTCATCCTCGGGCAAAGCCCGAGGACTTCTGTAAGGAACTGTTAAAATGGAAAAGCGGGCACCGTAACCGATGCCCGCCTCTCCCTCCTATCTTGTTGTTCGTATTGTACACCGCGTCTACTCGTGAGCGAAGGCTTTCTCGAAGCCTTGTCCGGCCGCCGGCCAGAGCCACTTGCGCACATTGTCGAGTGATTCCTTGGCGCCGAACTCCCGGTCCATTGTCGAGTCCTCCCACTCGACCGAGAGCGGACCAGTGTAGTTGATCTGTCGGAGCGCCCGGAAGATCTCTTCGAAGTTCACGCTGCCGCGTCCGACCGAGCGGAAGTCCCAGCCGCGCTCGACGTCACCGAAGGGCAGATGGCTCCCGAGGATACTGCCGCGGCCGCTGAGCTGGAACGCGGCATCCTTAACGTGAACATGAGCGATCCGCTCCGGGAAGGCGCGGATGAGCTCGACTGGCTCGATGCCCTGCCAGTAAAGATGCGACGGGTCGAAGTTGATCCGGAAACGCGGATGAAAATCGACTGCGTCGAGGGCCCGCTGGAAGGTGACGATGTCGTAGGCGATCTCGGTGGGATGGACTTCGAGCGCGAAGTTGACATCCTCCTCATCGAACTCATCGAGGATACCGTCCCACACCACGCCGAACAGGTTGTAGCCTTCGGCGATCATCTCGGGCGACACTGGCGGGAAGGCGTAGATGAGATGCCAGATCGGCGAGCCGGTGAAACCGCAGACCGTCTTGACCCCGAGCTTCTTAGCCACTTTCGCCGTGGCGACCATTTCCTCGGCCGCGCGATCGTTTACATCAACCGGAATGCCATCGCCCCAGACGTGCGCGGGCAGGATCACCTCGTAACGCTCGTCGATTCGGTCACAGACCGCCTGGCCGACGAGGTGATTCGAGATCGCCCAGAGACCCAGCTGCTCGTGCTCGAGGATTCCGATGATCTCGACGACGTAGGCGTCATCGACGAGAGCGCGCTGGACATCGAGGTGCTTGCCCCAGCAAGCCAGCTCGAGGCCGTCATAGCCCCAGGATTTGGCCTTGACCGCCAGTTCCGGCAAAGGCATATCGCCCCATTGGCCGGTGAACAGAGTGACCGGATTCTGCTTCTTTCTCAACTCCTCCATACAACTTGCCACGGCATTCCTCCGTGAGATGTGATATGCTCACTAAACTGCAAGTGGCATCCGCTCTGATGCTTTAAAAAAGCCGCAAAAAGGAACCGCTTGAGTTTAGCGCCTTAATATAGCACTTTTAAATTATTTATTCAAGTCCTACGGCGACGGTGTTGGCGGTGAAGGTGATATTTCAGGCGTCGGCGTGGGCGCTTCGGTGCCCTGAACTGTGGGGGTCGGTGCCGGAGTTGCGCCCGGCGGCAGATAGCCCGGGCCATACAAATAACTATTCGGTAAAGCGACATATTTACTCGTAAACGTCTGATTTTCCAAAACCTGCCCGTTGGCGGCCGTCACTTTATAGTTAAATGAAGCGGTGCAGCCGGCGAGAGCTTTTTCAACTTGGCGAACGGCCCCGGCGGCCATCGTATTTGACTCGGTGTAAACCGGCGGCGGCGGCGAAACGTAATTGCCCACCACCGGGTTTGAGATGCTTGACTGGCGGCCGTCTTTGGTGCCATAAATTTGAAATTCCAAACTATTATTGCCGGCAATCGCCCAAATCAGAATCGGCGTCTTCATATCGTTGACGAATTTGAAATCCGGCGCCGGCGAATAAATCGTTGCATCCTCACCCACCGGCGGTTCATAATAACTGACGCGAAAAGAGTGCGCTGTCCGCGCCGTGATTTTTAGACCCGCACTCAAAGCAGCGCGAAATAACGTCGTCGAAACCTGACAAAGACCACCGCCGTAATCCGGCACGACCTGGGTGCTGTTTTTAATCACCAACTCCTGTAAATAACCTGTTTGGGGACCGACCTCGCCAATTTCGGCCAGCGTCGAAAATTCCTGCCCGGGCTCAACAATGGTGCCGGAAATTTTACTGGAGCCGAGCTCGATATTATAAATTCGATTGGCCGGCGAGCCGCGCCAAGAAGTTTTACCATCGCCCACCAGTTCCGTCAACCCCGCTTGAGCGGGATCACTCGAAGCGACCGACGGATTGGTTTGCTTGACGGGTAGATTCACGGTCGTCTGCCCGGTATTGATCGCGTCAATGATCATTTTGACTGCCTGGTCTTTTTGAATTTGAAACCCAGTTTGAGCAACTTGAAAGGCTACGACTTTACCATTATCAACTTTGAACTGGGCATCTTTGGCATCTTGGTTAACATCTTTACCGATGGTGTCGACATAGGAACCGATTTTGTCAGTTGAAAGTTGTGGCAGAAGTTCAAGTGGACCGGGCAAACCCGGTGAATTACCCAAATTGAGACTAGGTAGGATTGATGTCTGATTGGTTTTGAAGTCCAAAAAACCGGCAATTTCCGTTGGTCCGATTTGATAAGTTTTATCTTTCGCGTTCACCGTCAAATGGTGGTTAATGAGATCTTTGGTTTTGCCTAAAGCATCATTGGCCATTTCTGTATCAACGGCCGGTTGAATTTCGTCGACAATAAAAGCCATTTTGTCGTCAAACTTAAATCCGCCGATGGTTTCAAGAGCAATCTTTTTATTAGTCGAGAGCGGAAAATCTTGACCAATTTGAGCCGGCGTGACAAAAGGATCCAAACCGTTAAAGCCAATCGAAGCGTTCACCGAAGTTTTGTTGATTTTCTTGGCCATCTCATTTAAGAAGTCGCTGAGTTTTCCGTCATTATATTTGAAAGAGGCAATGGTCTGATTTGAAGAAAAAACCGCGCGGAGTTGTTCGGCCAAAATTTTTCCAAGAGAGCCGCGGCGGCCCACGTCCATCAGGGACTGAACCGTTTGATCGGAGGAACTGGCGTAATCGACATCGAGATCTTGAATCTTCTTCGAAAAATTTTCGCCGTCCCAACTAAATTGAAGCTCTCCGTCTTTGTTGGCCGCAATAAGTTCGGTCAGCTTAGCCGAGGCTTGGGCTTGATTTAACCCGCCGAAGTTAGCCGAACCAAGATAAGTTTTGGGAAAGATTTTATTTTGATAAGACAAATTAAAAATTAAAAAGAGAACCGCCAAAGCGACAATGGCCAGCCCGATTATGGCTAACCCTTTCTTGACCTTGGCATTCTTAAAAATTTTTTCAACTTTCTCTTTTAATTTTTTCTCCCACTTAATCACTTCCATTTTCCCTTCCCTTAAGTTCAATTTCCATTTAAAATCTGTTCCAAAATCGATTTAGCCAACTTTTTTTCCTGGCCAGCGGCCTCGTCCGAATCCAAAAAATAGAGTTTCAGTTCACGGCCAGCCTTGACTGATTCCGGAATAAATTCGGCTGGCACGGTAATTTTTTGCCCTTCAATTTCAACTTCAGCTGATTTACCTTGCCTACTAATAACTTTACACTCAATTCCATGAATGGTCATAATATTATCTACTAAATTATCAAATTAACATTAAAATGCGAATTTTATCTTTTTATATTTGAATGCTTTGCGTGTTTTATTTTCGTACTTTAGTAGGTTTATCTCAGGAATTTAACTATCAGCAAGGCGACGATGTTTAAAATCTTAATCATTGGATTAACTGCCGGGCCGGCCGTGTCTTTGTACGGATCGCCGACGGTATCACCAGTGACGGCCGCTTGATGAGCAAGACTCCCCTTGCCGCCCAAATTTCCTTCTTCAATATATTTTTTAGCGTTATCCCAAGCAGCCCCGCCAGTCGTCATTGAAATAGCGACAAAAAGACCAGTCACAATTGCCCCCACCAGCATCCCGCCCAAAGCAATCGGACCCAACGCGAATCCCACGATAATCGGCACCAAAACCGGAATCAAGGCCGGCAGCACCATTTGCCTGATGGCCGAGGCCGTGACGATATCGACCGCCCGCGAATAATCCGGCTTGGCTTTACCCTCCATCAAGCCTTTGATTTCTCGAAACTGGCGACGAACTTCCGTGACCACCGCGCCGGCCGCTTTGCCGACTGCTTCCATACTAAGCGAGCCAAAAAGATATGGCAACAAGCCACCGATAAATAAACCAACGATGAGTCTGGGATTGGAAAGATCGAACGCCAAGGTACCATGTGATTTTGTCAATTCCTGGAGATAGGCAGAAAACAAAACCAAGGCGGCCAACCCGGCAGAAGCAATCGCATATCCCTTCGTCACCGCTTTGGTCGTATTGCCGACCGCATCGAGTGGGTCAGTCACTTTTCGAACCGACTCCGGCAATTCAGCCATTTCAGCAATGCCGCCGGCGTTATCAGTAATCGGGCCGTAGGCATCAATGGCAACAATAATACCCGTCATTGAAAGCATCGAAAAAGCGGCCACCGCGATGCCATATAAACCCGCAAAATGATAGGCTGCTAAAATGCCCGCCGAAATCACCAAAATCGGCCAGGCTGTCGCTTTCATTGAGGTCGCTAACCCCGCGATAATGTTGGTGCCGTGTCCGGTTACGGAAGCTTCAGCGATATTTTTGACCGGTCGATACTTGGTCGAAGTGTAGTATTCAGTGATGATCACCATCAGCATCGTCACGGCAACACCAACGAGGCTAGCGAAATAAAGATGATTAATTGGCGCGATCCCATTCATAAGATATTTAGTGACAAAATAAAAACCGGCGGCGGCCAAGATGGCCGACATCGCCAACCCTTTGTATAAAGCATTCATTATTTTTTCGCCCGATAATCTGACAAAAAAGGTGCCTAGAATTGAAGCCAAAATGGAAACGCCACCCAAAACCAACGGATAGAAAATGGCATTTTTTGATTGATAAGTCAAAGACCCCAAAAGCATGACCGCGATGGCCGTGACGGCGTAAGTTTCGAATAAATCCGCCGCCATGCCGGCGCAATCGCCAACGTTATCGCCAACGTTATCGGCAATGACCGCCGGGTTACGCGGATCGTCTTCAGGAATACCGGCTTCCACCTTACCAACTAAATCGGCACCCACATCGGCCGCTTTGGTATAAATGCCGCCGCCTAAACGGGCAAAAATACTAATCAGCGAGCCGCCAAAACCCAAACCAATCAACGCTGAAATATCATGAGTGATGGCGTAATAACCCGTCACGCCAATCAACCCTAAGCCGACCACCAATAATCCTGTGACTGCCCCACCGCGGAAGGCCATCGAAAGAGCCGGCTTAAGACCTTTGAAAGCCGCCTGGGCGGTTCGAACGTTGGCCCGAACGGCCACATTCATCCCAATATAACCGGCCGAAGCGGAAAGGATCGCCCCGATGAGAAAGCCGACGGCCGTTTTATAGCCCAAAGCAAACCACAAAATCGCCGCTAAAATAACCGCGATGACCGCCACGGTTTTATACTGACGATTCAAATACGCTTTCGCCCCCGTTTGAATCGCCCCGGCAATTTCCTGCATTTTTTTCGAGCCAGGATCAGCTTTTAAAATTTGCCAAATAAGAATAAGACCGTAGATAATGGCCAAGCCCGCCGAACCTAAAGCAATTAAGTAAGAGAAAGATGCCGTGGACATGATACCTCCCCAATATTTATTTCTTATTCAAAATTTCGTTGAAGACGGCTAGTGTTTCTTCGGCCGTTTTCCGCCAAGAATATTTCTTAATCATCTCCGAACCTTTTTTAATCAGGCTTTGGCGCAAGTTTTCATCAGTTAATACTCTCTCAATTTTTTCCGCCATCTCGTCCGGTTTTTCAGGATTAAAATATAAAGCCGCCTCGCCGTAGATTTCGGGCAATGACGAGTGGTTCGAAGAGACAACCGCCGTTTTGGCCATCATGGCTTCCAGCCCAGGCAAGCCAAATCCTTCATAGAGCGAAGGAAAAACATAACAAGTCGCTATTCGATACCAAGCAGTCAGATCTTCGTCACTAACAAAGCCTGGCATTATAATATCTGATTTATAGGGAGATTTGTCAATAGTTTCCACCAGTTCTTGATAGTTCGGATCGGGCTTACCAACTAAGACCAATTTAGCCGGCGTTTTTTTTCTAATAATATCGAAGGCCTTGACTAAATGAGCAATATTTTTATGGGCCCGAAATTGCCCAACATATAAAATCATCGGCGTATCAATTTTAAATTGGTTTTTAATTCTTTCGATATTCTTCTCTGATGCATCAACGAAAGTTTTATCATCGGCGGCCAATTTTATGACGACAATTTTTTTCGGATTCGGATGAAAAACTTTTAAAATGTCGTTTTGGGTATTTTCAGAATCGGTGATGATTTTAGTTGATTTTTTGACGGCGCTTTTTAGAACAAAATTAAAAGCTTTTTCACGCAAAAACCCAGTTTTCCTCGCCGTTTTCGGGAAAAAGTACAACGTTAGATCATGAATGACGACAATAAATTTACCGCGATATCGAACCGGATAATTCGTGTTTAAAAAAACCATGAGGTCGCAATATTCTTTGGCGATAATGTCGGGCATCTTCGTTTGCTCAGCGAGACTGTAGTGGGGAATATCAACTTCCACTATTTTATGTTTCTGATTTCGAATTTCGGATTTCGGATTGACCTCTTTGATATCATCGGAGGTCATAAAAAAGACATACCGATTCTTTTTATCGATTTCTAAAAGATTTTTAATTAAGTTTTGGCTATATCGCCCGATCCCCGCTACCGATGAGCGATACATCCGCGCGTCAATGCCGATAGTCACATTACCACCTCTTTAAATGTCCAAAACTTATTAATCAAAAAATTCCAAAACAGTACAATCAAAGTCGCCAGCGCCAAACCAATAATATCGCGCCAATGAAACCAGGAAACAACAAGATACATAATTAAAGTATTTAATCCCAAACCGACTAAAGCAACGACCATAAACTTACTAAATTGATGCAACTTATTGGGATCGTAAGACCTAAACGTCCAGCGGCGATTCCAGATATAAGAGTTAATAACGGAAACGGCGAATGATACGACCTTGGCGATTAGATAAAAAATCAAGGTAAAGCGGGTCAGCAACAAATAAATTCCCCAATCAATCACGGTCGAGGAAACTCCGACAACGCCAAACTTAACAAACTGCCGAACTCCGCGGCGTTTTAATAATGAATTCATATTAGAAATATACCAAAAAACAGGGAAATTTGCCAGAGTCAGCGATATTTTCCAAAAATCATATTCTTTTTAATAATAAAAAGTTCGTGAAGTGTCTTAAACGCGGCAGATTTTTTGACGGTCGTGCGAGTATCATCATACCAATCAACCGACACTTCTTTGATTTGATATCCTTTTTTAATTCCGATCGCCAAGATCTCGACATCAAAGCCCCAACGGTCGATTGTTTGGCAAGAAAAAACATCTTGGGCAAATTCAGCCGAGTAGAGCTTAAAACCACATTGGGTGTCAACGAATTTGATACCCAGAGCCACTCGAATCACCCAGTTGCCCATTCTTGAAATTACCCGGCGATAAAAAGGTTGTTTGACTTTAATGGAATCAGCCTTTAAATATCTTGAACCGATAATCGCTTGATAATCTTTGATCAATGGCAGAAGTTTTTCGACTTCCGAAATGTCCGTCGAACTGTCGGCATCCATCACTAGACGCCAATCCCCTTGAGCGGCCAAAATGCCTGTTTTGACCGCGCTACCTTTACCTTTATTAACCTTATGGTCAATGAGGTAAAAGTTCTCCCACCCTTTGATTTTTTCGGTGACAACCTGACCGGTCTTATCCGGCGAACCATCGTTGACGACAATCACTTCCCATGAATATTGTTGTTTCGATAAATAACTCCGCACTTTCTCCAAAGTCTTCGGAATTCTTTTTTCTTCTTGATAAGCCGGCAAAATAATCGATAAAAACATTCAGTTCTCCTCCGCTATTTTATCAGATTCGACAGACTACGCCAACTCAAGCACTTAGATTCTTGACCTTATTCCCTTCTGATGTTAAAATCAGGCCATGTCAAAATACGATCAAATTCGCCAGCGTTCTTTAAGAAAAATCTGGAAAGCCGTCATCAAAACCGTGACTAAACAGTTCATTTTTAATCTGGTAATGGGCGCTGTTGTTTTAGCTTTATCATTTTATATTTATCATTTAGCCGGCAACTACTGGATGCCACGTCAGCGCCCGACCGGCGATGAACCGCACTATCTCATTATCGCCGAAAGCCTGATTAAAGATCATGATCTCGATTTAAAAAATAATTATGCCCAGAAAGATTACCAGGCCTGGGGCTATGCGGGTATTACCCTCGACGCCCACGTTTCAGTGAATAGCCAAAACGGTCACCAATACTCGGTCCATAACATTGGCTGGCCCTTGATTTTTGTCTTCCCTTTCAGCCGCTGGGGTGTCGCCGGCGCGCGAGCCGTTTCAGAGATTATCGGCGCTCTTTTGGCCTTAAATATCTTTCTTTTTATTAAAAAAATCACCGGCCAAACCAAAATTGCCTGGATTGTTTTTGCCGCCACGGCCTTTTCGATCCCCTTTATCACTTATTCCGTCCAACTTTTTAGTGAAATTTCGGCCGCTTTATTAATCTGCTATGCCGTTCGAGTTTTGTGGGAACGTTTGCCTAATTTTTTGAGTCAATTTTTAAGCATCGCCGCCATTTCTTATCTGCCCTGGATTCACGTTAAATATCTTTGGATCAGTTTATTTCTATTTTTGGTTTGGCTATACCTTAATCTATTTCGCAAAAGAGCCTCGGAGGATGCCCCAAACGAAGTGCCACAAAGCACGCTGACCCGAACGCAGTTCGAGTCTAGGCTGGCTAAGGCAACCAAAAGTGAGGGGCGACCCCGAGGCTCAAAAAAACAGCGTCCCGTATTAAGTTTTAATGTTTCACCCATCCTCTTTCTCAGTCTCCTCTATCTTTTCTCCGGCGCTCTGATGGCCTACTTTTTTAAAGTTTGGTACGGCAGTTACCTACCCAACGCCCAATACCCCGCAGGTATGGCCTTGGTTCAACCCAATCAACTGGGCACGGGCACTTTAGGGCTTTTACTCGACTCTCATTTTGGACTTTTTCCTTATGCGCCTATTTACATTTTTGGGCTCGCCGGTTTGATAGCCGCCTTTATCCGCGATCGTTTTTTAGGGATTCTTTTGACCATCAGTTTCTTGGCCGTTTTTTTACAGCACGCTGGTTCCACCTTCTTGATTGGCTGGGCACCCACCGGTCGTTTTATTGTCACCATTTCACCAATGCTGACTGTCTCACTAGGCGTTCTCTATCCTTTAATGAAAACGTGGAATAAAGTGATTTTCTTTTTCGCCGCCGGCTGGGGCATAATGAGCGGTTATTTTTTAATTATCCATCCCGGCCTCAACTACAGCACTTCTGAACCAAAATACCTTGAAGCAATAAGTTCAAAATTAATTGATTTTACTCATTTTTTTCCCAAGATAATCGATCTAGACCGAGCTCCCGCCACCGTCATTAATGATTGGCCGCTCGTCTTAATCTGGCTTGGGGCTATTGCGCTTCTGACCACCGCCACCCTGGTTTTTCGAACTAAAAATAAGATTTAACTAAATATTAGCGAACGATTAATTCGTTATCTTTTCTTGGTAAAATCCCAGACATACATTGTCCCGCCGATAATTCTATCGGGGGGATACTTAGTTGCCCAACTCATATCAAAACCGGACGGCGGCACTCTAATTTGTTGAATACAAATCACCACCCATCCGTCCGATGGCGGCGTGTTCGGTAAAATTTCGGCATTAAGACCATAATAACCAAAAGCATCATAGTTCCAGCAAAGTTCGTAGACTTTTTTAATATTGTTAGCCTTGGCATAATCGGCGAAACGAATCATATTTTGATCCCAATCCAAATTGGAATCGGCAATATGAGCGCTCGCTTTGACCACTCCACCGGCAAGAGGATTAAAATAAGTAATATAATTCGGATAAGCCAAAATCCCGACCAAAATTTGAGCGGCCACCAAAAGGGTTACCACAACACTAATGAGCTTTCCTTTAGCCACGGCCAACCTTGCTATCAAAATGAATAAAAAGGGCAAAATAACCAAAATATGCCTAATCCCAATATCAATTCGGGAGGTCATCGCCACCCCCAAGAAAAATAAGGGTGGAAAAATAATTAAAAACTCTTCAAAAAATTTCCGAGCTGTTTGACGAAAAAATAAAATCGCTAAGATCAATAGGACAAAAACTTCTAGCGGCAGCTTCAAAGCTAAAACTTCGGGAAAATAATCCCACCAGCCACGATAATCCATTTTGCCGTTAAAATAGCTCCAATGGCCGACCGAATTGTGATTTGAAACCATTTGATAACCGGCCCAAAACTTTTCGAAGGGCATGACCAACCATTTGACCAAGCCGGCGTCAACAATATTGGCACGCATCGAAAAAGCGTACAAAATCCAAGTGAGAATAACGACAACGACCAACGAAAACATCAGTTGATAAATTTGCCTTAGAGCGGATTTTTTCGGGATAAAAATAACCGCCGCTGCCAAAATAATCGGCAAAATCAGTAATCCCGAAAACTTAGCTAAAATTGTTCCGGCAAGCGCCAACGAAAACCAAAAAATATTTCTCCAGGTCGGATGAAGTAGCCATTTTCGAAAAAGCCAAAGGGCCAGGACAAAAAAGAAAACTAAGCCCATATCGGTGGTCGCCAGCCGCCCATGGGCCAAAATATTTGGACAAAAAGCCGTCAAAGTGGCGGCGATAAGCCCGGCCCGCGGCCCAAATAAAGTTTTCGCCCATAAAAAGACCAAATAAATCAAACCTAAGGTAAGCAAAATGATCGGCAATCTCGCCCAAGCGGTGATTTGTTCAACATTATTGCCGCTGTGATACCAAAAATCAGCGGCGTAATTCCACTGGCCACTCCCATAAGGCTGATAATTTTCAATCGGCGTCTTCGGCAATTTGGGCCGAGCAATTTTGGCCAATAAACCTTCAAGATCATTCAACAAGGGCGGATGTTCGGTGTTGAAAGAATAGTCTCCTTCGAAAACGTGCAAGTAGCCGGCCGAAATATGAACTTTTTCATCCACCGTAATCGAATCGGTTCGGGCCGAAAAAAACATCAACAGCGCTGATCCTAAAATAATAGCCAAGAGTGCAAGGTCAACCCAATGCTTTTTTAAATTATCCAAGCAAGCCCCCAAATCACCCAAAAGATAATCGCCAGATCATTTTTCCAGTACGGCGTGTCAATAAAGCCATAAATTAAAATGGAAGCCATCATCGCCGCCAAGTAAGGTGAAAATTCCGAACGACGGGCGGTAATTTCTCTAAAAAAGACCACCACCAACACCAAAAAAGCGACGAGACCTAAAAGACCGGTCGTAAGATAAAACATTAAATAAATATTGTGGCTGGTGAGCGCCTCGGGCGAGATATATTCGGGAAAATTGACTCGATTTTGCGTCAGAGTTTTAAAAGCGTTTTGATAATTGGCCAATCCGATGCCTAAAATCGGATGGTCGCGCCCGAGTTCAAGCGACGTCTGCCAAATCTGCCAACGAACATTGTTGGATGTCACTACCCGTCCGCCGGCTGAACCAGGCAAGCTAAAGTTAGGTTTAAACAAGGTCCAAGAGGTGTAAAGGGCCGCTAAAATCAGAATCACAATCATAATTTTCGCCGAGAAACGTTCGCGAATCCAAAACCAGTAACGAAAAATGACAAAAGTTCCCAAACCGCCCGCCACCGCCAGTAACCCGCCCCGGCTGCCCGAAAGATAAATCCCCACGAGAATAATGACAAAAACCAATTCGGGTAGGATCGAGTAAACCAAGTGTTTCATTCTTGATTGAAATCGGACGCTTTGAGTGGCCACTAAAACGGCAATCGGCGATAAATATAAGGCTAAATAATTGGGGCTGTAACCGAAGATGCCGACGACTCGGCCATCGGTGGTTACCTGTCCGCTTAAGCGTTGAATAATGGCGTGGCAAGCCACAAAAAGTCCGGAAAGACTAAAAGCCCAAATAAATTTTTCGAGATCTTCTTTTTTGACGAACTGGAAAATCAGCCATACTACCATCATTGGATCAATAAAAAAGGCTTTGAGTTCACCGAGAGCTTCGTGTTTTAAAGGAGAAACTAAAGTTGAAATTATCGCAGCAATTAAAAGTAAAACGGCTGGGAGCCAGGCCAACCAGGGAATTTTTTTAAAACCAACTTTCCACGCCTGCCAAAGCCCAATGAGAAAGACGACATAAATAATGATTTCCAATAATGTCGTGGGAACAGGCCCAATTGAAAAACGGATAAGATACGCGGGCAAAATTAAGACAATAAAAGAAATTAAATAAGACATTTTCTTAAAAAATTAATTTGTCTTCTCTTTGAGTATGAGCGTTTGAGTGGCCGTAAGCAACCCAACCAAAATCCAAATGTAAATAATGTACAAAGTTGAAAAGAAATTATACTGGACTAAAACGCCCACAAAAGCGGCAAAAAGTCCGATCAAAACCGCGCGCAAAAAAGGATCGCGGGCGTATTTTAAAGCCAAAAAGGTGCGATAGATAAGGAAAACAATTAGTAAAGTAAAGGTGATGAGACCGAGCAGACCCGTCTCCGCTAAAACTTCAAGATATTCATTGTTAACCGTCTGCCACCCGCCAACCGGCGGGGCGGGTGGGTAGTGGACAAGCCATGGTCCGTAGTTACCGATTCCCACGCCAAAATTCGGACTTTCGTGGTAAGCGTCAAGAGCAGCTTTATAAGTCACTAATCGACCCTGAACCGATTCTCCGGTGTAAAAATCCTGAATTAAAACATGGCTAATAAAATTATTGGTCGCTTGAGTGCTACCTTTTGAGAGCGCAAAGGCCACGCCGTAGCCGACGATGCCAATAACAACAATAAAAGTCAAAACATTTTTCCAAGTCACCACTTTTCGATAAAGAAGAATGACCAAAACAATAAAAGCGACAGCCAAACCTACATAGGCACCGCGCGAGACGGTTAAAACAAAATCGAGCAAAAAGAGAATTAAAACGCCCACCCAAAGCCAATGGACCCGGCCTTGGTCGGTCATCTTTTCTCGGACAAAAATATTAATCTTATTGAAAAAGAGCGCCAAGCCGACAAAAATGGGGATCAAAAGAAAGTTGGCAAAATACAACGGCTCTTCCGAAAAAGCTTGAATGCGAGGAAATCCAAACGTCGACGCGCCATAGCCGGCCTTAAGCAAAGTGATTGAATCAGGCAAGCCAATAAGGTTGCCGCCGAACTGGAAAAGCCCGAAAAGCCCGGCGATCACACTCGTCAAAAACAAAATCAGCAAGGTTTTACGGAGATTTTCCTTAGAACGGACCATATTGACGGTCAGGACCGAAAGAGCGATCGTAAAGAAAATAAAAAAGAGAACCGAATAAGCGCGAGACAAATTGTAGGCCTGCGTTAAGGAAATTAACATAGCCGAGCAAAAAAGAATGATCGGCACACTGATAGCGTAAGGCTGAACTTTGTATTTTTTAGCGTTAAACATCAGGGCCAAAATCCAGGCAAGAAGAGTGATAAAACCCAAGATAGTATTAATCTTGATATTGATGCCGCCAATCTCAAGCGAGGGAACACGCTCAAACGGTAAAAAGAAAACAATTAAATACCAGCCAAAATCAGGATTGCGAAAGATAAAGACCGCTAAAACGGCGGTGATAACCAAAGCGGCGGCTATCAGTGCTCCGAACGTTCCGAGTTTAGCTAACAAAACAATTATCAAGAAAGTGGCACCTAAAATTGCGACACCAACAAAGAGCTTTTCTTTTAGCGAAAGCTTATTCATATGGGTTAATTATACCCTTTTAAGGATATTTGGCAAGAGATTCTCCCCTTTTTATTCCGAGTACTTCTTGATGATGGCTTGATAAGCCGTATAGGCCTTCTTGGCAACTGTTGGCACACAGATTTTACCGTTTTTCTCGGATCCGTAGATTCCAAGATAAAGCGGATTGGTACTGAATGGATCGTCAAACAGAGAAAAAACATAAAAGCCCTTAATCCAATCTTTATGGGTATAAGCATATTCGGCCGTTTCAGAGATAAAGCTTGACTGAAGATCCTCGTTGACTTTGGTCATTTTACCGCCATTTGAAGGATCGGCGGCTGGCCAAGCATTAACTTCGGTGAAAATCATCGGTTTGCCGTAGGATTTTAATTTGTCCGATTCTAATTGATTATTGGCGATTTTTTTGTCAGCAAAAGAGCCGCTCCATGAATACCAATCCAAACCAATAATATCAAAAGGGACCTTGTCTCGTGTTAACATATCTAAATATGCTGTGTGGGTGCCGACGGTAGTGACCACTGTTTTAGCCGCCGGATCCCCTTCCGCGATTCCTTCAGCGGCACCCAAAAGAAAGTTTTTAATTTTGACGTATTTAGCGGGATCATAATCAGACTCACTTTGACCGTCGCTCGTCGGGGTTTTGGCAATCATAGCCGCGCCCTCATTGAGAAGTTGATAGTATTTGATTTCTCCCTTATAATAAGAGGAAATTTGCAGAGCATTGTTGTAACCGTTTTGATAGGTATCCATATTTTCCCAATCGCCGGTTGGCTCGATTACTAAAATTACATTAATGCCATTGTCCCAAAGGGCCTGAAGAACCTGATTTTCTCTAATATAAACCTTATTGCCGGCTTGATATTCCCAAGCAAAACGAACCCATTTGACGCCCAATTTTTTCATAATATCGATCTGCTCTTGCCAATTTTCAGCCGTAAAATCCCCTAAAGCGTTTGGCCCGGTATTGATTCCCCACTGAAAAGCGGTTGGGTCAGGTAGAGCAACCGTCGGAGTCGCACTGGGCGGAGAAGTTTTCGTTGCCCCCTTATTGACCAGAACTTGGTGAACGATAATTCCAATCACCGCTCCTAAAATAAGAACACCAACCAAGATAAAAATCACCTTTTTCACAAAAAACCTCCCTTTTAAAAACTATCTCGGATTTTTTAATGTCTTTTCTATTTTACCAAACTTTGGAACAACTTTAAAACTTCACGGGCCGAATCTGGCCAATTAAATTTTTTGGCCCAAATTTCTGCTTGCTGGCCCAGTTTTTGAGCTTCGTCTTGATACTCCAAGAGACGCTCTAAAGCGCTGGAAATTTCTTTTGGTTCGTTAGGATTAACCAACAAAGCCGCTTTTCCGGCTGCTTCGGGCAGGGAAGACAAATTGGAGGTCACGACCGGCAAGCCAAAATGCATCGCTTCCGTCACGGGTAAACCAAAACCCTCGTAAAGCGAAGGATAACAAAAGACCGCCGCCTCCTTATACAATTTGGCCAAAACTTTGTCGGTGGTAAAGCCTAAAAATTTGATTTTGTCGGAAAGATTTAATTGCTCGACAAGTTCAAAAATAGGACCCACATTCCACCCTTTGGCACCGACGATTACCAAAGGATATTTTTCTTTCAAAGCGCGTGGCAGCAAAGCGTAGGCCTTAAAAAGACCGCTTAAATTTTTTCGCGGTTCAACCGTCCCGACCGAAAGAATATATGATTTAGCAACGAGCTTACCCGGCAGTTCGGCAGCGGGAGCGGGAAATTCCGTCACCCCCGGATAAATAACAACAATTTTTTCTTCGTTGATTTTTAAAATCTCGACGATATCTTTTTTGGTATGCTTCGAAATGGCGATAATCTTCGTCGCCTTCCGGCACGCTTCATGTGTCCATTTATTAAAATAAGGGGCTAACTTTTCACCTAAATGCTCAGGATATTTAAAAGTGGATAAATCATGAATGACCACCACTTGAGGAATTTTTAGATTGGCGATAACGTCCAAAAAAGTGGGCGCTAAATAGATATCGGCATCCTCTAAGAATTTAGAAGCGATCGGCGCCTTCGAATGCCAAACGGCCTCCTTAAGTTTACCCGGCAGTTTCAGGTATTTGATTTTAACGTTTGGGCGCTCATAAAGTTTCATAATCTCTTTTTTGGCTTTTTCGCCCCGAAAAAAGACGCCAAGTAAAAGATATTCGTTTTGCCGATCAAGCTGGAGCAACGATTTGATTAAATCAGCAGTATAGCGGCCAACGCCGGCTTTCTCGTTGGCGATCCGCGAAGCGTCAATGGCAATTTTCATCTGGTTTCTCCTTGATAAACTTCTTTGTAGATTTCGAGTGTTTCTCGAGCGCACTTTTCCCACGAAAACTTTTCGGCTTGATTTAACCCTTGTTTGATCAGCTTTTGGCGATATTCTGGCTCATCGACAATTCTCATTATCTCTTCAACCCAGGCATTGATATTTTGAGGATCGATTAAAACGCCGCCTTCGCCCATCACTTCCGGCAAAGACGAAGTGTTCGACGAAACCACTGGCGTTCCGCAAGCCATCGCTTGCAAAAGCGGCAGGCCAAAACCTTCGAGTAAACTAGGAAAGATCAGCATCTCGGCCGCTTGAAAGTATAAAGGTAATTCCTCGTCTTTTTCAAGATAACCGGTGAAAATGATTTTATCAGCCACGCCTGTCTTCTTAGCCAAATTGATTAAGCGCTCACTTTCGGAGCCGGTTTTGCCAACAATGACCAGCTTAATATTTTCATCAGATTTTTTTAAAAATTTTTCAAAAATTTCCAATAAAAAATCCAAATTTTTTCTCGGTTCGTGATCAATAAAACTGCCAATATAAAATAAATACTTTTTTGCTCTGTTTTTTAATAAATTTTGGCGAAACTTTTCAACTTTTTTGGGATCTTCGGCTAGCCGAAATATATCTCGATCAAATCCGTCATAAATAATCTTAATTTTACCCGGATCAACTTTTAAAAACTCGATCAAATCGTTTTTGACATAATAAGAGATCGCAATAATTTTATCTGCTCTTTTGAGCGGCCAAGTTTTGATGGAATTTTTCCAATTTTTCTGGCCACCTTTGAGTTGAAACAAATCATTAACCGTCACAATTGTTTTGGCGCCTTTAATCATCGGGCAAGAAAGCTGGTCTAAAAAATGGACAAGATCAATTTTATTTTTTCGGATCGCCCGGGGCAAACTATACTGATCTTTAGACCAGTTATAGCGAGTTGGATCGGCTGTCTGACGAACCAATACATCCTGATATTTAAAAGCCTGAGGCACAATTTGGGAAGCATCGCTCGGTGATTTTTGAGTGAAAAAAAGATACTCGTTTTCTTTATCGAGCCGGGCAATGTTTTTAAGTAAATTTCGAGCGTAAGTGCCAATCCCCCGGAAGCGATGACCGGTCTCCAGCGCCCGTGTATCTATACCAATTCTCATAATAGCGTTTGGGATAATAGCATTTAGAGCGATAGTAAAAGACTAAACGCTGCCACCCTATTACCCTTCTCTTAAAACTTTTCCATAAACTTCAATCGTTTTTCGGGCCGTTTCCTCCCACGAAAACTTTTTGGCCTGCCTCAGCCCCCAACCGCTCATCGTCTTGGCTAAACCTTTGTCTTTAAGGACTTTGACGATGCTTTTGGCCCAAAGCATCTCATCGTGTGGTGAAATTAAAATGCCGGCCTGGTCGATTACTTCCGGCATTGAGGAAGTGGTTGATGAAACCACCGGCGTCCCACAAGCCATCGCTTCCAGCGGCGGCAAACCAAAACCCTCATATAAACTCGGAAAGACAAAAGCCTTCGCGCCCGAATAAAGCGCGGGCATATCGTCGTCGGCGACATAACCGGTAAAGATGACCTTCTTTTCCAGATGAAGATCAGTAACCAGCCGAAAAAGATCATCATAATACCAGCCCTTTTTCCCAGTAATGACTAAATTAGAATCGATCCCTTCGCGCCGCGCCAGCGCAAAAGCTCTCACTAAAAAAGGCAAATTTTTGCGAGGTTCAATCGTCGAAACATGTAAAATATAATCTGGACTTGTTTTGTACCTGCGTTGGACTTTTTTGATTTTTTTGCTCTGCCTGATCGGCCTAAAATCCTTTGACGCGGCTAAATGAATGACGGTAATTTTTTCTTCAGGGATTTTTAAGAGTGAGATAATGTCTTTTTTGGTATGTTCAGAGCTGGCAATAATGATATCCGCTGCCCGGTATGAATACGGCATCCAGCGGGAATAAAAAAGCCGCGAAAAAAGCGGCAGGTTTTGCGGGAAGAAAACGGAAATCAGATCGTGGCAAGTGACGACAATTTTACCTTTGTAAAACACGGGCGCTGAAAAACAAGGTTGATGAATCAAATCTACCCGTTCTTTTCTGGCTTGCCGGGGAAAACCTACTTGATCCCACCACCAGCGCTCGGGCGTGGAAAGATCTTTTTTAGAACGGGGCGAAATTAAAAGATATTCGTTTTTCAGGCCAACTTTCGAAAGATTCTCGACCAGATTTTTCACGTAGAAACCAAAACCCGACTTTTGACCAAGAGTCGTTTGGGTGTCAATGGCTATTTTCATCGGTTTTCTCTTTCAAAAAGGATCAGCAATTCTTGTTTTTTCAGCGCCCCCACCACCCAAAGAGAAAGGGCGTAGATGATGGCCGCCAGCGGAATAAGAACTATTAAGTTAAAATTATTAGCAAAAAAGTACAAGAATGTTCCCATAATTAAACCGCCAAACAAAACCTGCCAAATAATTTTTAAATTAAGTTTAATGGCTAAATATTGATGAGCGATATACCACGAAAAAAACAAGACCAGGACCTCTGTTAGAACCGTATCGATGGCGGCGCCAATGTATGAAATTCGGGGAATTAAAATCAAATTCATACCGACATTGAAAACAACCAAAAATAAATAAGGCGCAATCAATTTAGCTTGTTTCCCGACCGCAATAATTAGATAGCCGAACATACTCGAAATAAAAGATAAACAAATGGCAATCACTAAAATTTGCAAGGCCGTCGGCGAAGTGGCTGCCAAACCGAAAACCGGCGGAATAGTGTGAGCCTTGACAAAGTTTTCGCCCGCGACAATCCGGATAATCCTCGTCGCCGTAAAAATTACCCCTAAAATAATTGGCAAACCTAAAATAACTAAAAAGTTAAAAGATTTTTGAATCGCCCCGGCTAATCTTTCGTCATTTTGATAAATATATTTGGTCACGATTGGGAAAACATTACCCATAAACATGGCGGGCAAGAGCAGCAAGATTTCTAAAACTTTGTAAGGCGGGCCATAAATACCCACGTCCCGTGAAGTTCTCATTAAAGAGAGCATAAAAGTATCGATTTTAAAGTAAATTAAACCCAAGACTAAGACAATGCCCATCGGCACCGCCTCGGCAAAAAGTTTTCGCCAATAATCGAAGTCAAAACGGAGTCGAAAACGGATAAAGACCCGGCCCAAATAGGCGCTCATGGCAAAGTTAATGAAGTTGCCGACGGTGTAAGCCCAAAGGATAGAGCTTAGTCCAAGGTGAAGTTTAATTAAATAGAGAGTGATGATTAAAATAATGGCTCGTGAACTCGCGTCGGTAATGGCCGCTTTATCCATCCGGAGTCTATTCTGAAAAATACCCACGTAAGTGGAATTCAAAGACAAAAATAAAGAAGCGAGCGCAACAACACCAATCCCCCACTTAAAAGCCGCGTATTGCGGAATAAAAATTCCAATCAAAAACGATAGAGTAAAAACCAAGATGCCGATAATCGTTCGTAAGGTCAAAATATTAGAAGCGGTGGTATCGACATCTGTTCCCGGTTTAGCAATTTCTCTTACTAAGATCCAAAAAAAGCCGAAGTCAGCCATCACGGCAAAAAACTGGACAAAGGCAAAAATCGTGGTGTATTGCCCGTAACCCGAAACGCCCAAATACCGCGTTAAAGCAGCCACCAAGAAAAGAGAGATAATGGTGGTAATTACCTTCCCGATAATTTGAACTAAAGTATTGTAAGCAACCGCCCGCGTATAAGACATAACTAAAAATTACGGAGCTAAATCGCCTCAATCTTATCAAATATCTGTTAGCTTTGGTAGAGCTCTGATAGAATATGGCTATGAATCAAAAAAGAATTGCTTGGATTGACACGGCTAAAGGAATTGGCATCAGCCTGGTCGTTTTTGGCCACGATACTCTTTCTATCCCTCTTTTGACTTTCATCTATTCTTTTCACATACCCTTATTCTTCTTTCTTTCCGGATATTTGTTTTCGACTAAAAAATATCCTAAATTTGGGCCCTTTTTGATGAGAAAAGTTCAAACTCTCGTGATTCCCTATTTTCTTTTTGTTCTGATTCTTTACCTCTATTGGGTCTTTGTCGCCCGCCATTTTGGCGCTCAAACCGAGAACAACGTTTCGCTCCTTCAGCCTCTTTGGGGTGCGCTCTACGGTTCGAACAAGCTGACCGATATTTTTGTGGCTTTGTGGTTTATTAACTGTCTCTTTCTTACCAGCCTCATCTTTTATTGGTTTAAACGCATTTTTAAGAACTATGCGATCATTATTGCCTTAATCTTATCAATTATCGGATTCTGGCTCAGTCGTCATTTAAGTTTCCGCCTGCCGTGGAGCTTAGATACGGCCATGCTGGCCATTCTATTTTATGGGGCAGGGCATGAAATAAAGCAGGCTGAGATTCTTAAAAAAATATCCCAACATCTTTCGAAATATCGCCTCATTATTTATAGCCTCATTTTTTTAGGTTTCAATCTTCTCCTAAGCCGATTGAACGGACGGGTGGATATGTTCACGAATTATTATGGTAATTATTTTCTTTTTTATTTGGCTGCCTTCGCCGGAATCATCTTGATCGTTTTCGTCGCGATGTTATTGGATAAAAATCGCCTTCTTGAGTTTTTGGGTCAAAATTCTCTTTATATCTTCGCTTTCCATCCGGTGGCCCTGGGTATTTTAAAATTTATTTTTTCTCACCTTTATTCACCTTTAGCCGAAGGAAATTTAATGTCGGCCGTTACTTTGACCCTGACCTGCCTTCTCGGATTAGGAATCTTAATCTATGCAATTAGAAAATGGATGCCCCTAAATTTGCAAAAAATCGGATTTTCTTAAAAACGCGCCTAAGAGGATTCGAACCTCTGACCTTCAGCTCCGCAAGCTGACGCTCTATCCACTGAGCTACAGGCGCATGACAATAAAATTTTATTCTATTTTCTCTTAAAAATCAACTAAGTGCACTACTTCATCACATCTTTATTTCTACCTGACAATTTGGTAAAATAAGGTCAGAAACCCTGGAGAGTTGGCAGAGTGGACGATTGCGCCTGTCCTGAAAACAGGTATCGTTGCAAGACGATCGCAGGTTCGAATCCTGCACTCTCCGCCAGTTTTAGTGTATGATGTTTGTACGGGGTGAGGTCGCATAGTTGGCCGATTGCGGAAGTTCGCTAAACTTCTAGAGGGCATTTGTCCTCTCGTGGGTTCGAATCCCACCCTCACCGCCAAATGAGACAGGATAATTGTTGGATTCTATGAAAAAAACCTTTTACTTAAAAAAATTAAATATTGTTTTGGCGACTCGAGATTTTGCTAATTTTGCAGTTGAATCGGCTAAAGATCAAAAAAGTAATGAGATTTCTTTTCGAGAAATAGAATCCGTTTCTCGCTCTTTTCTTGATGAACTATATATATTATGTCAGAAAAATCGTATTAATATCATCGAAGTTCCTGAAAATTTAACTCCTCTATACGATGTTATTAAAAAATCTCATCAAGATCAGGTTTTGTATGCGCCTAAAATAAGAGTCAATGTTTCTGATAAAACATTTGCTTAATCAAATCCTTTGATCTATTGATTAAATGCTTGTCTTAACTGGTCAAGCCAGGCTAAAAGGTGTTTGAATGGAAGTGCATCCAGCCCGCCAAATGAGATGCAATTACCTTGCAAATCAAGAACTGTGACAAAAAGATCGGCTTGACAGACTCCCAAATCCGCTCTTAAATTGTATCAGCGGTCTGTATCAGCGAGCTGATACAGAAAA
>Ga0187861_10001715_pt1 | contig 21937 bp, 16 predicted proteins | sample June2016WEW_10_1_3_FD_132986 | JGI IMG/M metagenome (GOLD analysis project Ga0187861, IMG submission 132986) | Peatland microbial communities from SPRUCE experiment site at the Marcell Experimental Forest, Minnesota, USA - June2016WEW_10_100 | ecosystem: Environmental > Terrestrial > Soil >...
CGCCTACAGCAGCGCTAGCATGCGTCAAGAATGCCTCGTAGCTGACACCCAGCCAGCAGGAGATCGCATATGCCTGCCCCGGTGTACAGTTCTTCGGATTGATTCCGCGCTCCCTGAAGGCAGTGACAATGGCAAGGCGTGGCATCAGCAATAGACCTGCAAATCGGTCGGCCAGCAGCTCTTCGGGCGGACGGGGGCCCCGACGTGCCTCGGGCAATTCGTCAATGTGCGTGCCGTGGCCGAAGACGTGATGCCCGTATTCGTGTGCGCAAGTGAAGGCCCGGCGACCGCGCGGCCTCAACGACGAAACTATGATCGTCCCGGATTGTCGCTCGTACATGCCTTCCATGCTCGAAGCAGCCATGAATCGGACCCTCGTTCCTCGGCTAATGGCGAAGTCGTATGGACAGATGGGCACTGCATCGTCGACCTCTGCCTCCTGCCTGGCCCTCAGAGCCGCGATTACGGCTTTCCGTTCAAGCACCTTGTCAATCATTTCTTGTGAATCCCTTTGCTGTGGCGAAGGGACTGCAAAAGCCGAAGGACTCGATCAAGGTCATCTTCCTTCAACTTTGCAAGCTCGCGCGCAGCCAATTCTACGCGTGGACGATTGTCTACGCTCCGCGTTCCCGCAAGCCACGCGATGTCAACCTCGTACAGATCGGCTAACTGACGGAGTTCTTCGGTCGAAACTTTCCGCCTGCCCGCTTCCATTTCCGTGACGGATGGGCGATGCATACCCAGGATGCGTGCGACCTGCGCCTGCGAGAGGCCAGCCATTTCTCTTGCCGACCGCAATCGGTCTGCGACGCTGTCAGGTTCCCTACCTTTTGCCATTGACTACTCCTCCTCCGGACGCTTCTGGCCCATCGCCTCCAGCTTGGAGGCAATTTCCGAGATAGTCAGCGCATGCTTCCCATCGTCGGAGATGCAAATGTTCGCGTCTTCCGGAACCTCGAAAAAGCGACTCATTGCGACGGACAACTCAAGCCCGCGCAGGCTATCGAAGCCGGGCAAACCGTTTATGACAGCAGTGTCCGGCACGAGTTCAGTGGACAATTCGCCGGATCGCTCTTGGATGCTGGTAATAGCGGCAGCAACAGCCTCTATGACTTCAGTATGCGTCATAATCGACTCCTTACATTAGGTAAGATATTCTTACTACACCGCTCCCGATATTGCAAGAAAGAATTTTAGTTTCCTCTAAAACAGCTGCCCACCGTACTCACTCATGCGGAGGCCGGCGCGGGTTGCCGCCTTGGATATTTTTGTACTGGTAATGCCATTAACGTCCAAGGTCTAATCCGGTCCATTGCTCGACCGCGTGGGGTTGCCAACATACGCCGTCGCCATCAATGTGCTGAGGATCCTCAAGAATAACGAACCGTACAATCGTTTCACAGGAAGGAACCTGGGACAGTGTGCAAGAAATTGCCGAGGCTGAAAAGCGCGAAAGCCGAAAATATTAATCTCGGCTATTCTCTAGACCATGAACTCTGACATGCCGGCCTGAGTCGAGGGCCTGACGAGACCACTTATGCCGCGGAACAACGGTTCTGATTCCGTCACCTGACTACATTCTTCAGGTAAATCCTACACTTTCGCTACGCGCGCATTCGGTGCCTACGCTTGAGCTGCATGTTAACCGCAGTGACCTTTAGCCGATACTCCAGCATGTCATGGCTCACTCCATACTCACGCGCTGCCGTTCTATGATCGATGCGCTGGGTGGATATTGTCATTAGGGCACCTCGGGGGAGTAAGAGACATCCGGCAAGCCAAGCGGCTTCCTCCTCCTGCTGTTTATTGAAGGTATTCAGTATGAGAAGTCCATCTTCGGTGACATCGATCCTCGCTGGCGCATGGCCGAGATAAATATGGGCCAACTCGTGCATCAGATCGCTCGCTTGGCGTGCAATTGAATGGGACGAATTGAGAATAACGAGATCGGTCGCACCAATGTGCAACATCACGGCGGACCAACTGTCGGGATCCCTTCGCAGCAGGATGTCCAATGACTCAGCGTCCACTCCGGGGACTTCCCCCGCCTTCCAAACCTTCACACCAAGGGTTTCGGCCAAGAGATAAGGATCCAAGGGCGCCGTGGCACCCAGCCCAATTTCCTTGCGTAATTGGACAGCAACATTCTCGCACCAGCTCTTGAAGCCACGTTGGAACATGTTCTTCAATTATCCTTTTAATGTTCGGAAGCTAGGATTGCCCTTTGGGCGGCAAGAATCATCCTCGCAAGGGCTTGCGCCGTCTTCGGATCTAGGGCCTGGTCTTTGCGGAACTGGACCGCAATTGTGGGCCTTTCCGCGGGGGATTGCGTCACCCCCAATACGTGCCCCGGATCAATTTTGAGCCACTTGCAGATCTTCCCGAATGTTTCCAAGTCTGGGAGATTGCCGCGTTCGACCCTCGATAGGGTTGCTGGACTGATTCCGATTTCTTTTGCAGCTTCCCTGATGCCCCGGGTTCCCCTGGCCTCAACGAGCTTGCGTCCGAGTGTTTGAATAGTGATTTTAGCCATAGCGTTTCACACCTAAGACAATGCTTGACAGGTAATACGGCCCGCCTTATACTGTTTCATGTATAAGACAGTTTTGCATAAAGTAGCCGGAGAGTCAAGTGTCCGGCAATTGAGAAAGGTCGAATCTAAAAACAGGAGAACGTACCATGGAACACTCAAACGTTGAAATATTCATCGACAATAAGAAGCACCAATCTCCGAATCCAACTACTGGTTCGGCGTTATACCTGCTCGGCTCAATTGATCCGAATGCGTACGACCTTTACCAGGAAGTCCACGGCAAAGGGGACGACACGTTGATTCCGAACGACAATGGCGTTGTCACCGTGAAAAACGGTGAGCACTTATTCTCGGTCCAAAGGAAGCTCAATCCCGGTGGCTTATGTCGCTAATCCCGGAAGATGATACTGAATTTCTAAAGGAGAAGGGGTTCGATTACGAGCTTGTCCCAGCCGGTGCCGAAGTTCATCTCATAATCCACTGTTTTCCTTTTGAGCCATACGTTCCAAAAGGAGCCGACTTGCTTGTTCGGCTCCTTTCGGGGTACCCCCAGACAGCAGTGGATATGTTCTACACGATTCCGGACCTCAAACTTCCCTCCGGTGCCTATCCACAAAGCTGTGATCAGCACCCGAGTATCGGCAATAGGCCGTGGCAGCAGTGGTCGCGCCACCTGACATGGCGTTCCGGCACTGACAACCTCCGCACTTTTATCGCCGCGGTCACAGCAGAGGTCAACAAAGGCATCTGACATGCGATACACGATTACATTCATAGAAGAGGACTATGCGCGGCTCACCAACCACCTCTTCCGTTCATCAACGGAAGAAGCCTCCTATCTGCTCTGTGGCGTCTCGACAACCACTAGCGAAACTCGTTTGCTCGTGCGTGATGTCGTTCCGGTGCCGACAGCAGAAATCGATCACTCTTCCGATGTGCACATGCAAATCCAACAGGTATCGTTCATGCGCGCTATAAAGACCGCAGCCGAGCGTGGGATGTGTTTTGTGTTCGTACACTCGCATCCACCGACCATTCCCACCCACTCCAAGCAAGACGATCAAACTGAGGCGTCGCTGTTTCGAACAGCGTACCATCGCATCCACAGCGAAACAGCCGTCCATGGCAGTATCGTGTTCTCCTCGCCGGAGAAGCCGGTCGGTCGCGTCTGGCTGGAGAACGGCGCCAAGGTACAGATGGAACGTATCCGCATTGTTGGTAATCGTTTTCGCTTCGCTATGGACCTTAGTGGGACCGATGTTCGTCTTGATTATTTCTCCCGCCAAGTGCTTGCATTTGGTGAAGATCTCCAGAAATTGCTGCATCATCTAACCATCGGCATCGTCGGCATGGGCGGAACTGGTTCGGCGGTTGCCGAGCAACTCGTCCGTCTTGGCGTGGGAAAACTTCTCACTGCCGACAGACAGGATTTGGAGAGATCCAATGTCACACGAGGATATGGCTCTCGCGTCATTGACGCCGGCGCGGCCAAAGGAGATGTGTTTCGGCGCCATGCCGATGATATAGGGCTTGGAACAGTTATTGAAACGATTCCGGAAAATGTGACGAGCAAGGCCGTGATCGAACGGTTTCGGGAGTGCGACCTGATCTTCGGCTGCACGGATCGCGAGTGGGGCCGTTCCATAATAACTCGGTTTGCTCTTTGTTATCTGATACCTGTGTTCGATCTCGGCGTTAAGATAGACTCCGCGGAGGGGAGCGTAAAAGCCGTAGAAGGGCGGATTACGACGCTTTTACCCGGTGCGGCGTGTTTGTTTTGTCGGGAGCGGATCTCAGGCGACTTCATCGCCGCTGAGGTGTTGGCAGAAACAGATCCGGCTGAGTACGAGCGTCTCCGAAAGCAGGGGTATGTTCCGGAACTTCGCACGAACGCGCCCGCGGTTATACCCTTTACTTCGTCGGTGGCATCTTTTGCAATTAATGAACTACTGCATCGGCTCAGCGGCTACATGGGTGACGATCGGGTCAGTACCGAGTTATTTTTGCTTTTCGACGACTCCAAGATCATAAAAAATTCGACGTCCCCGATTTTGGGGTGTCGCTGTGCCGATCGAAATAACTGGGGCCGGGGAGACATGGATCCCTTTCTGGGTTTGACCTGGGGTTATTGAAATCATGAAGCGCCTCGCTCGGCTTATTGTCCGCATAATGCCTCGCCTCCTGAGACGGCGTCGCTTCACAGGTGCGCGCATCGTCGAGCGGGTCAGTGAAATCCCGAGTCAGACTGGCGCACTCATATACGTCGTGGAGCGAAACGGGAATCCGCAGTGGGCGGTCTTTGACTGTCCTTGTCGCACGGGGCATAGGCTTTCGGTGAATCTCCGTGCCACCGATTACCCTCACTGGACTCTAAAACGAGACAGAGATTTTGTAACACTTAGTCCCTCGCTCTGGTATCGCGATCAATGTCATAGCCACTTTTGGATAAAACAAAATCGTGTGAAATGGGTTCGACAGGAAAAACATTAGCTTAGCCCTCGTTTGCGCAAAACCCCTAAACGCCATAGAATCAAGGCATCTGCCCAGCAGTTTTCGGCTGAAATCCCTAGTCTTTCTGATATGATAGCGGTCGTGCCTCGTTCCTGGAGAAACATCTCCTATTGCCAATTCCTAAGTTTCAGATGGGCGTAACAACGAAAACGCATGCTCACCGAAGCCGACTCCTGCCGTAAATACGTGCTCCCCAAGCTCTATGCTGTAGGCTGGACCGACGACCAGATCAGCGAGCAGAAGAGCTTCACCGACGGCCGTATCGTGGTCGCCGGAGTAAAACCGACCCGCCGTCCTCAGAAACGGGCCGACTACCTTTTGAAGTACCGCCGCGACTTCACGCTCGCAGTCGTGGAGGCTAAGTCCGTCTACAAGAAACCCGGCGACGGCCTCCAGCAGGCCAAAGAGTACGCCCAAATCCTCGGACTCAAGTTTGCCTATGCTACCAATGGCCAGGGGATCGTCGAGCATGACTTTTTTAGCGGAAAAGACAACGACCTGGAGACCTTCCCTACACCAGAGGAACTTTGGGCTCGGCTCAAAGCCGCGGAAAACATAACCCCTGAAATCGCCGAGCGCGTACTCGCCCCTTATTACCACCTCTCGGGAAAGACTCCACGCTATTATCAGAAGATTGCGATCAACGCCGCCGTGAAGGCAATCCTGCAGGGGAAAAAGCGCGTGCTTCTCACGCTCGCCACCGGCACCGGCAAGACCGTGGTCGCGTTCCAGATCTGCTGGAAGCTCTGGAATTCGCGTTGGAACCGGACGGGAGACTACCGGCGTCCGAGGATTCTCTACCTGGCCGACCGGAATGTCCTGGTGGACGATCCCAAGGACAAGATCTTCACGCCCTTCGGCGATGCCCGATACAAGATCGAAGGCGAGGCAATCAAAAGCCGGGAGATGTATTTTGCCACCTACCAGTCAATCGCGCGGGACGAACGCCGCCCCGGCCTTTACAGGGAATATGCACGCGACTTCTTCGATCTCATTATCGTGGACGAATGTCATCGGGGCAGCTCCCGCGACGAATCGAACTGGCGTGAAATTCTCGAATACTTCGAGCCGGCCTTTCAGCTTGGTATGACTGCAACTCCGCTACGCGAAGACAACCGCGACACTTATCGCTACTTCGGCAACCCTCTCTACACATACAGTCTCCGACAAGGGATTGATGACGGATTTCTTGCCCCCTACAAGGTCCACCGCATCGTCACGACCGCGGATGCGGCAGGCTGGAGACCGAGCAAAGGTGAGCTGGATCGTTATGGCAGAGAGATCCCCGACGGCGAGTACAGCACAAAGGACTTCGAAAAGATCGTTGCTTTGAAGGCCCGCACCGAGGCTATCGCCCGGAATCTGACCGACTTCCTCAAGAAGACCGACCGGTACGGGAAGACGATCGTTTTCTGCGTTGACCAGGAGCATGCCGAGGAAATGCGGAAGGCCATCAACAACCTCAATGCGGATCTCGTCAAGCAGAATCCCGACTACACGGCCCGTATCGTTTCCGACGAGGGCGCGATCGGCCGCGGGCATCTGGATCGGTTCATGGAGCTGGAAACCCTGGTACCTGCCGTCGTCACCACCTCCCAGATGCTCACGACCGGCGTGGACGTGCAGACCTGCAAGAACATCGTGCTCGCCCGCGTGATCAACTCCATGACCGACTTCAAGCAGATTATCGGGAGAGGGACTCGCGTTCGGGACGACTACGGCAAGCTATATTTCAACATCCTCGACTACACAGGGAGCGCCACGCGGATGTTTGCCGATCCGGAGTTCGATGGCGAGCCGGTGCTCGTGACCGAAGAAGAGATGAACGACAAAGGCGAGACGGTCGGGAAGCCCGAAGTCATCGCCGAAGAGGAATCGGGGAAGGAAGTGGGCGAAGAGGAACCTTCTTACGGTCCTCCATCCGATGGCCCGGAAGGCCCACCGCGCAAATACTACGTGGACAATGGCTCCGTCGAAATAGCCGCCCATCTCGTCTACGAACTCGACCCAGACGGCAAGCAGCTCCGCGTCGTCAAGTTCACGGACTACACCGCTGACAAAGTGAGGAACATGTATGCGTCCGCCGCGGCACTCCGCTCAAACTGGAGCAACGCCGAGGAACGGACATCCATAATCCAGGCGTTGGAGGAGCGAGGGATATCGTTCAGCGAGCTGGCTGAGGCGGCTAAACAACCTGACGCCGATCCTTTCGACCTCCTCTGCCATATCGCATTCAACGCACCCCTCCGGACGCGAAGGGAGCGCGCGGAGATGGTCCGCAAGGAAAAGACAGATTTCTTCGACAAATACTCGCCCGAGGCCCGCGCAGTCTTAAATGAGATGCTCGAAAAGTACATCGAATTCGGGACCGCGGAGTTCAAGATCCCGGAGATCCTCAGGGTTCCGCCGATCTCGGATCGAGGGAACATACCCCAGATTACGGCGCTTTTCGGCGGAGCCGAAAAACTGCGGGCGGCCGTAATCGAACTGCAAACCCTTCTTTATGCAGCTTGATCTTTAAGCCATGCCAAAAACCAAATCGAAAGCAATCATCCCTCAATCGACAGCCCAGCAGCTGGGAAGTCTCATCAAGTCCTGCCGCGACATCATGCGGAAGGACAAGGGGCTGAACGGCGATCTCGACCGTCTTCCGATGCTCACCTGGATCATGTTCCTGAAGTTCCTCGACGACATGGAAGAGATCCGGAAAGAGGAGGCGACGCTCGCCGGAAAGAAATTCAGATCGGCAGTCGAAGCTCCGTATCGCTGGCGCGATTGGGCTGCCAAAGAAGACGGCATTACCGGGCCAGAACTCATCGCCTTCATCAACCAGGACGAAGCGGTCCGGCCCGATGGCAAACGTGGCCCAGGTCTTTTTGCACACCTTCGCTCGCTCCAGAGCACAAACGGGGATCGCCGGGACGTTATCGCACGGGTTTTCGACGGTACCGTGAACCGTATGGTCAACGGATACCTTCTCCGGGACGTGCTCAATAAGGTCAACGAGATCCATTTCCTGTCAAAAGACGAGATCCACACTCTTGGGGCTCTCTACGAGACAATGCTGCGGGAGATGCGAGACGCGGCCGGAGATTCGGGTGAGTTTTACACGCCACGCGCTGTGATCAAGTTTATCGTGAGCGTCATCAATCCCAAGCTCGGAGAGACGATGCTCGATCCTGCCGCCGGCACCGGTGGATTCCTCGTCGAAGCCTTCGAACACCTGAGTAAACAATGCAAGAAGGCTGATGACTTTGCACGGCTGCAGCGGGGGACGATCCACGGAATCGAGGCCAAATCTCTTCCATATCTCCTCTGCCAAATGAACCTGTTGCTGCATGGGCTCGAATATCCCGAAATAGACCCCGGCAATGCCCTGCGTTTTCCGCTCCGGGAAATTGGTGACAAGGATCGCGTGGATGTCATTATGACCAATCCGCCTTTCGGTGGCGAGGAGGAGCGCGGGATTCTCTCCAACTTTCCGGAAGACAAGCAGACGGCGGAAACAGCGCTTCTGTTCCTGCAGCTCATCATGCGTAAGCTCCGCCGACCCGTGGGAGGTTCAAAAGGCGGCCGGTGCGGCATGGTCGTGCCGAATGGCGTGCTCTTCGGAGATGGTGTCTGCGCCCGGATCAAAGAGGAACTGCTCAAGGAATTCAATCTCCACACAATCGTGCGACTTCCCAACGGTGTGTTCGCGCCATACACGTCGATTCCAACAAATCTCCTCTTCTTTGACCGCTCAGGCCCAACCAAAGACATCTGGTATTACGAGCAGCCGATCCCTGAAGGCAGGAAGAATTACACCAAGACACAGCCAATGCAGTTTGAGGAATTCGCGCCTTGCCTTGAATGGTGGAAGAAACGGAAAGAGAACGGAATCGCCTGGAAAGTCTCGGCGAAAGACATCTTAAAGTATGGCGCGGACGGCAACCTTGTGTCCGTCAACCTTGATATCAAAAACCCGAACAGCAAGCAGGATCTTGAGCACCTTTCGCCTGAAGAGTTAGTCGATAGCATTTTCGAAAAAGAAAAGCGTATCACCGATCTTATGGAGGAAATTAAACAGGTGCTCTCGCGGACAAAGGAATGAACACGAATTGGCCACGGATTAAACTGACTGAAGTCTTAGAGCTCGATCTCGATCGGATAGATATCGACTCATCCGAAACATATGAAATGGTTGGCGTCTATAGTTTTGGCCGTGGATTATTTCATCGCGAACCAGTGCAGGGCTCGAATACAAGCTATAAGTCGTTCTATCGATTGAAGGCCGATCATGTTGTAATGAGCCAACTGTTTGGCTGGGAAGGCGCACTCGCCCTCAGTTCTGCCGAGTTCGCTGGAAGATATGTATCTCCCCAATTTCCAACGTTCCGCTGTAAATCTGACCGTCTTGAGCGAAGCTATTTAGGTTGGTATATACAGCGACGAGCATTTTGGGACGATCTCGGTAAGCGCACGCGTGGTATGGGAGATCGCCGCCGAACTCTGAGTCCCGAGGCATTGTTAAACTGCGAGATTCCCCTTCCTTCTCTTGATGAACAACGCCGCATCATCGCCCGTATCAAGGAGCTTTCAACCAAAATCGAGGAAGCCAGATCGCTGCAACAACAAGTGCAGGAAGAATGCGAAATTCTTTGCCGCTCCATAGTTCTGTCTGGATCATGCAAGCCGACGCCAATGCGGACACTTGTGAGACTCAGAGAATGTGATGTAATCGTAAGGGCGGAAGAAAACTATGACTTTGCAGGCGTTTATTGTTTCGGCAAAGGTGTATTTAAGGGTCAACGCAAATCTGGATCGCAATTCGCGTACTCCAAGCTGACGCGCCTCAAAGCAGGCAATTTTGTATACCCGAAATTAATGGCTTGGGAAGGCGCATTAGGGATTGTTCCCCAGGACTGCGAAGGGTTATTCGTTTCGCCTGAGTTTCCTGTCTTCGAGCTCGATGAGAGTCGCGTATTGCCCGAGACGTTGGATGTCTATTTCCGGATGCCTTCAGTTTGGCCGGAATTGGCGGCAATCAGCACCGGCACCAATGTCAGAAGAAGGCGGCTCCATCCTTCTGCATTCCTTAATTTTGAAGTGCCACTTCCAAGCATGGAAACCCAAATGCGCCTTCGGAACCTAAGGCAAGTCCTTACTAGATTGAAGCCAATCCAAGTCCAAGCCGCCGCCGAACTCAATGCCCTCATGCCTTCAATCCTCTCTAAGGCCTTTGCTGGAGAACTCAAACGTTAGGATGCGATATGTCTCTCATAAGAAGCCTTTCTCGACTCCCAAAATCTGATAGGAAACCCGAAGGACTTTAAATGCCATTACCAGGCGGACCAAGCGACAAAATCGGCAACCGCTACGAACTATGGTGGACGGTATCGCAGCTCGTCAGAATGCTCCTCGGAGAAGTGGAAAGCATTCGGATTGAGGATCCCGGTGTTGTTAAAGCTGAATTTGTGGTTGTCGGACCGTACCGAGAACTCCACCAGGCCAAACGCAGCCATCCGACAGGAAAATGGACTCTTGCGACACTTGGTAGCTCCGATGTTAAGTTGCTTCAAGCGATATGCGATCAGCTGGCCGGAAACGATGACCGTTTCGTGTTTGTGTCGAGCAGCGATGCAAGAGAACTCGCAGAACTCTCAGAACGCGCGCGGCAGGCAGAAACACCGGAAGAATTTCAGAAAACATTCCTGAAGGCAGAAGAGCCAGCCGCAAGCTTCAAAAGACTTAGCGCATACTGGAAAGACCCGGATGTCAGATCTGCCTACGACATGCTGCGGCGGATTGAGGTCCGCACGATAGATGAGAGAGGCATTGAGGAGAAAGTGGAGTATGGCCTACGAGTCCTGTTCCTCACCACCCCGAGCCAAGTCTGCAGTGAACTTCGCCGCATAGCTCAAGATTCAGTGCATCAAACCATCACGCGGGATATCCTCGTTAATAGTCTCGCACAGCGTGGCTTCAAGCTCCGGCGTCTGGCAAATATCTCCATGGCGAGCGTCCTCGTTAGAGAGGTTACCAAACGCTACATTGACGGTGCGCGAAAAAAACTCATCCGGCAATCGTTGCTTCCCAGGGCAGCAACACAGACTCTGCTCGCGAAACTTGGGGGGCCGGCTTCCGACTTCGTCCTTATAGGGAAAGCGGGTGCGGGGAAAACTGGCTGTGCTCTGGAGTTTGTCGAAGCGGTTCAAGCACGAAACATCCCAGTCTTGGCGTTCCGGATGGATCGACTCAAACCCGTAGCCACCGCACCGGAACTGGGGAAAGAACTTGGACTCGAAGAGTCCCCAGTACTGGTCCTTGCCGCTGCGGCGAGTTCGGAAGCGGTTCTCGTCATAGATCAACTCGACGCAGTGGGCACTACATCGGGCCGAGCCACGAGCTTCTTTGATGCCGTTGAAGACCTACTGGCTGAGGCTCGTGGTTTGCGAGGGCGACTTGTCCTCCATGTCGTCGTGGTGTGCAGGGAGTTCGATTGGAACAACGACCACCGGCTGCGGCAAATGCTATCTAAGGAACATGCCAAGGTAGAAGTCGCAGAGTTTTCCGTGGATGAAGCAAAGCAAGTGCTCTCCGGTTCAGGGTACAATCCGTCACTCTTTCTCCCACGCCAACTCAGTCTACTGCAGCTTCCCCAGAATCTTTCGCTCTTTTTAGACGCAAGGTTTGATCCTTTACAGGCTCCGAGATTCAATACGACGAAGGAGCTTTTCGATCGCTACTGGGCGGAGAAACGTTGCGCAGTGTCGCAGCGTACCAGCCCTATACCGGACCACTGGATGGACGTTATCGGAACCCTTTGTGAGGAAATGACAGAGACACAGCAGCTGTCCGTGCCACTTGAGAAGCTGGACAGAATACCAGGCAACTACTTGGCGCAGATGGCCTCAGAAGGGGTACTTACCTACGACGGGCGGCGGTACGGATTTGGACACGAGGGTTTCTTTGACTACTGCTTTGCCCGCGCATTTGTTACGAGGCAAGAATCTCTCGTTGCGTTCTTGACGAAATCTGAGCAGCATCTTTTTCGCCGGGCACAAGTGAGGCAGGTTCTCGCATACCTTCGCGATGCTGATCACAAGCGCTACTGTAACGAACTCGGTGCGCTACTCGGGGACGGGCGAATCAGATCTCACCTTAAGGATCTCGCCCTTGCGCTCCTTGCGGATGTGCCGGATCCGACGGAAGACGAATGGGCTTTGCTGGAGCCGTGGGTCAAGCAAGTGCTGAAGTCCCTGGAGGCAGGGCAACCGACGACGGACAAGCTGGCAGCGCTCGCCTGGCAACATTTCTTCACATCTCCATCATGGTTTGATTTCGCGGATCGGCGGGGATTTATCCAGACATGGCTCACTTCCGGCAGTGACATGCTGGTGAACACCGCGATAACATACCTCCGGTCGCATCAACGGCAGTCGCCAGACCGAGTCGCCGCGATGCTCGAACCATACACCGACCGGGGCGGCGAATGGATGAATCGACTGCGGTTCGTCGTGGAATGGGCCGATCACGCAAACAGCCGCCCATTTTTCGAACTACTCCTGCGGCTTGTGGATAATGGCACACTCGATACTGCCCGCGGCCCGATTGCGGTCAATAGTACGTTCTGGAGCATGTTCCACGATTTAGAAAGCACTCGTCCAGAGTGGTTACCGGAGCTGATCGCACACTGGCTGCGCCGGCGACTTTCATTAGTGAGAGTTCAGAATAAAGGGGCGGATTGGAACATACTTTTCGACCATGATAGTTTTGCAGCAAAAGCCTTCCAAACCGCTGGAGTCAAGGGAGCCGCTTCTTTTGTTCGGGACGTGCTTCCTATAATCCTGGAAATCGCAGATGCTGCCGTGTATGAAAATTCCAATCCCCCAAAACGTGATGCCATCTGGCCGTTCATCATGAAGAACGAGCGCTTAATGGCTCGGGATGCTTGCCTGGATGCATTAGTTACAGCCCTTACTACAATTGCGGCAGATAGCTCAGCAGATCTCCAAAGTACTATGACCGAGCTTAAACGTCGTGATACATACATCGCAAACTTTCTTTTGCTAAATCTCTATGCGGCAGATGCTCATAAATATGCCGATGAGGCAGTCGAACTTCTCTGTCGCGAACCATGGCGTTTTGAGTGCGGATTTTCGGATAGCGCATTCTGGTGTGCCATGCAGCTGATTCGCGCGGCTGCTCCAGCGTGCAGTACGGATAATCTAGTGAGACTTGAAGCAACTATTTTGGGCTACACATCATTTTTCGAGAAAACCAGCAAAGGTTTCAAAAATGCAGGCAACGCTCGGTATTCTCTTTTGTCCGCCATACCGGCCAGCCTTCGATCCGAAGATGCAAATCGCCAGTATGCGGAACTTGAACGAAAATTCGGCGAGCCCGACCAGGCGCCGCAAGGGATACGCGGGGGCCGCATTGGATCACCAATCCCACAGGACGCCACTGAGAAAATGACGGACGAACAGTGGCTCAAGGCCATCGCAAAACACAACTCGGAAGAACCCACGCGGACCGCGGAGGAGTTTTTCAAAGGCGGCGCACGAGAACTGGCGCTGATGCTCAAGGGCTGCGTAGAGAAGAACCCGGAGCGGTTTGCCGCCCTTGCCTTGAGATTCCCGGCGAAAGCCAATCCTGTCTACTTGGAGCAAACACTCTTTGGGTTGAAAGGCGAAACCGTCCCAAGCGAACTCAAAATTGCCGTCTGTCGTAAGGCATATCAGGATTCTCGCGAACAATGCGGGTCCGAAATTGCGGACGTGCTAGGCACGGTCAAAAATGGGTTGCCGGATGACTGTGTAAATATTCTCGTTTGGCTTGCCACAGAACATCCGGATCCTGACAGAGAACTCTGGCAAGAGACAGCCGCCGGAAGCGGCAATTACTATTATGGCGGAGATATTTTAACCAATGGAATCAATACAACGCGCGGTCGTGCTGCGGAGGCCCTTCAAGCTCTTATCCTAGAAGACGCCGGATACATCGAACGGTTTCGCCCCACGCTCGAACGGATAGTGCAGGACAAGAGCATATGCGTGCGTTCATGCGTCGCGGCCGTCCTCTGCGCTGTTGCTAACTACAACAAGCCTCTCGCACTGGAACTCTTTATTAAGATGGATATTTCTGACGAACGGTTGCTTGGCACAGCGTATGTGGAACGATTCATTTGGAGCGGCCTTCGTGAATATTTCGAAAAGCTCCGACCCTACGTGGAACGGATGCTCCGGTCGAACGACATGTCCACGTGTGAGGCGGGAGCTCGGCTTGCAAGCATTGCGGCATTGCATCATAAAAGCGCGATTAACCTGGAGGAAGAGGCAACGGCCGGCAATTCGAAGCAACGGCTTGGCGTTACTCAGGTGGCGTCGGCTAACATTACTTCTGACGTCTACCGCGCTTGGTGCGAAAAGCGTTTGGCCGCGCTATTCAACGACGAGGATGAAGACGTCCGCCGTGAGGCGGCGACCTGCTTCGGCTATCTTGGAGATGCCACATTAGAAACCTACGAAGGTCTCATTTTAGCTTTCTGCGACAGCAGGGCATATCAGGATTCATCGTTTCCCATTCTCCATACGTTGGAAAATTCGCTCCGTCGCCTACCGGGAATAACCTGTGCTGTCTGCGAGAAGTTCCTTGCCCGCTTTGGTGCTGAAGCCGCAGATATCCGAACGAGCCGGGCCGGGGATGTCCTAACCGTGGCGAAGTTGATCTTTCGGACGTACCACCAACATCAGGCCGACGAATGGACGGCGAGATGTCTCGATCAGATCGACCGTATGTGCTTGGAAGGCATCGCTGACGCGAAACGAGAGTTTGAGGAGTTTGAGCGATAGGCAATTGGGCAATTGTGGCGGTGGGCCAATCCCGGAAGGCCTGTGCACCATTTTGTGCCGAGAAGCCGCCGAAGCGGGCATGGGCCGAAATAATTCCGTGTACTTATTATGTACCAACTTTCCTGGAAACCTGAGCAACGTGCTTTTGGCGCTCACTGCAAAACCTGTAACTTACGTCGGCTCAACGCGGTAGGAGCAACCGATTCCCATGCACCTCCGCCACGCAACAACTCATTTATAATCATAGGTTAACGAAAGATGTGAAGTCTGCCTGTACATGATTTTGTCCACAGACCACTGCTAAGTCATTTAATTCAGCGCCGCTTTGATTTCATTCAAAGCACACGCCAGCTGAGTACGGCTCCAGGTATGCCGCGACGCAACCTAAAGAAGGGGGGATGGAACGGAAAACGGAAAATCCAAAAACATCTCCGGAGGAATTCATTGGACTGCGGAATGGATGGCATGTGCATGGTGCTAGTTGTAACACAAGGCAAGTTTGCAATTCGGCGCAATGTCCTATAAGCCCGTTTCAGGCCAACAATCCAAGATAATGGTGGAAATGCCGATTTCCTGTTTACTACTCCAGTCTTTTGGATTCATTGACCAAAGCTGAAGAGCCGTGGGCCTAAAGCCATATTCCACTAGTCGGTACGGCCTCAGTCCAACATGGTGTTCCTGTAGGATTTCTCTTTCGAGAGCCGCATTAGCCCTATATAATCAGCCCCACGATTCACCAAGCACAGCCAAGCAGCATGTGTAGGCAACCTCTGATCGGAGGTGCGCAACTCAATGATCGGCAAGACGCTGGGCCACTATCGAGTCGGTGAACAGCTTGGCCGTGGAGGCATGGGCGAAGTTTACCTGGCCGATAACCTCTCTCCGGACCGCAAGGTCGCGTTGAAATTCCTTCCCGACGTGTTCACAGGCGATCCCGAATGAATGGCTCGCTTCGAGCGCGAGGCCAAGCTGCTGGCTTCGCTCAATCATCCCAACATCGCTGCGATTCACGGACTCGAACAGGCTGAAGGGAAACGTTTCCTCGTCGTGGAGCTGGCCGAAGGTTCAACCCTCTAATTCAGATCAAGTTCGTATACGAAACATAAAAATCGTATGCGATAGAATTTTCTTGATTACCTTTCATTCTCTCCTTACAATGATGACATAACGTATAAGATATACAGCCGTCTTATATAAATCACTGATCATTGGTGGAATTAGCTTCTCAAAAACAAGGGATAGGTGGGTGGTAACGGACCGCGTTAAACTACTTTGCTAGGGGAGGTTCCATGAACCTTAAGTTGTTTATGGAATCTTTGTTTTTATGTGCATCGATGGCCCTTGCTCAGTCTGACAGAGGGACTATAACTGGAACCGTGTCGGATGCGACGAAGGCCGTCATTCCAGGGGCTTCCGTGGTGGCCACCAGCACACAGACGGCTGCGAAATATGAAACAATCATTACCCAAACAGGCAACTACACGCTAGCTCAGTTGCCTGTCGGTACGTATGCGCTCTCGGTCGAGCAGCCGGGGTTCAAGAAGTACGTTCGTCAGGGAATCACAGTTCTTGCCGCTCAGATTCTTCGTGTAGATGTAGCGCTTGAGCTCGGTGGTGTTATAGAGGAAATAAGCATGAGGGCGGATGCTCCGCTGCTGAGAACTGAAAGCGGCAATCTGAGCCACAATCTTACGACCGATCGCCTCGGCAATCTGCCGGTTCTCGGCATCGGAGCGAATTCGGCCGGCACACTGGGGATTCGAAATCCGCTTTCGGGTATCCAATTGGTTCCTGGCACTTATTTTGTAGGGTTCGCCTCTCTTCGTATAAACGGGGCGCCACAAAACACCTATTCCGTCCGTGTGGAGGGGCAGGAGTCAAGTAACTCCGTGTACATGTTCCAAACAGGGCAGGTGCAGCCAAGGGTAGACTCCATTCAGGAGGTATCCATCCGGACCAGCAATTATGCCGCCGAGTATGGTCAGGCAGGTGGGGGCATCAATTACACGATGAAGTCCAGGGCTAACCAGTATCCCCAAATGAATATCTCATAAGAGACTGCTTGTTGCAGGCAAAATACTGCTGATTTTAAGTCAATTTCCAGAGAGGAGAAACCGAATGAGTTCCACAAAGATCAATAACGAAGGCAGCACCCGAAGGGCATTTTTTCAGGATGTGACGGCAGGTACGGCGGGGATAGCAGTTGCCAGCGCTTTAGCCCAATTGGGCGCTCCTGTGATGGCGGCTGCCCAGGAACCTTACACCCCCGAGCCTAAGAAGGCTACGGCCGCTAAGTTCTTCAAGAATCCTCCGCCATGGCCAAAGGGGACCACTGGCGACAAATATAGCCATCTGTTCTGCACACAAATAAAGGAGAATTCAAACATCTCCGATGTGGTTCCCGGCCCTCAGGCGTATTTTCGAGGCGAGAGTGTGCTTCCCGGAGCAGGGATGAACATGGGTTGGCAGATGATTATGAAGCCCTACACAATGGAACTGGAATCCCATCATCACGACGTTGATGAATATCTGATTTTCCTGGGTGCAACGCTGCCCGACCTCGTGGGGTCTTTTGATGCGGAGATTGAGCTCTTTCTCGGCAAAGAGTATGAAAAACACACCATCACCCAGGCGACCGTCCTCTATATCCCCAGGGGGCTGGAACATAACCCTCTTGATTTCAAGAGAGTCACCAAACCGATAATGTGGAGCGCGCTTCATATGGCTCCCTACTTCAACGGAGTTTACCAGACCATGGGATATATGGAATTTAAAGGCGCGCCTGGTGCGCCTAAGCCGAAGGCCTAACAATAACAATCAAAAACTTTTCAGCGGGTCTTTGGATCTCCGAGCAGATCTGGAGGCTCAAAGACACGGAGATAAATACTCGCATCTGCTCTTTACCGGACTAAAGGAAGACCCCCAGCAGGTCTATGGAAGGCTGGAAGGATCATCCCAATTGGTTATTGGTCTGTCGCTTTCGTGGAACTTGGTCTGTAAGGAAGGTGAAATATGAACAAGAGTGGGAAATTACAGTGGTTTGTAATGTCTCTAATTGCATTTCTTGCGGTGACCGCGATATGTATTACGTCCCTCATGGCGCAGTCTGCAAGCACAGGCTCGCTTTCGGGCATTATCACCGATCCTTCGGGAGCTGTAATCCCCAAAGCGGAGGTTACTGCGACCAACCTTGCTAATGCCCAATTACGTACCTCAACGACCGGCACGGATGGAGCCTACAGGTTTTCGCTGCTGCCGCCGGGCAAGTATAAGGTCAAGGTGAGCATGGCCGGGTTTAAGACGGCCGAGTTTCCTTCGGTGACAATTAATGTCACCGAAACTGCCGTCCTGGACTCCAGGTTGGAAGTTGGAGCACCGAACGAAACCTTTACAGTCGAAGCTGGCGCCGAAACTCTTCAAACCGCGACTTCAACGCTGGGGACCCTGATCAACAACCAGGAGATCACATCCCTGCCTCTTACGACTCGCAACTACACCCAAATCCTTGATCTATCAGCTGGAGTCAGCGCCAGTGTCCACGATGCCACTGTCCTCGGAAAGGGCACTCAGTACACAAGCGTGAATGGCTCCAACGCCGGACAGAATAACTATCAGATGGATGGAGTTTCCATCGACAGCATTGGCATGCTTGCAAATAATGGCGATCAAAACGTCGGGGCAGGGATAGGGATTCCAAGTCCAGACGCGCTTCAGGAATTCAAGGTTCAGACGTCAAATTATGACGCCAGCTATGGACGGAACCCGGGCGCGAATGTGAATGTGGTTACCAAGTCCGGCTCCAACGGTTTTCACGGAACGGCTTTCGAGTTTTTGCGAAACACGGACCTCAACGCCAACCCCTTCTTTTATAATCGGGATAATCCCAACGCCTCCACAGAGAAGCCGGTCCTCAATCAAAACCAGTTCGGCGGCGTTTTTGGCGGCCCGATCAAGAAGGACAAGTTTTTCTTCTTTGGCAGCTATGAAGGTACTCGCCAAAAAAATGGCATCTCTGGAGGGGGGCTGGCTAGTGTCTTGCTGCCTCCCATCCCAAGTGGTGACAGGACCGCACCCGGTTTCGCTGCTGCTCTGGGAGCGGCAAATTGCGGATTTGGAACATTCATACCCGGACTGGGAGCAAACGTCGCCTGTAACGGGTCGAATATCAATCCCGTGGCGCTTAAGATTCTTCAGCTGAAGCTCCCAGACGGCAGCTATTACGTGCAAGGGTCGGGCACGGCAGGCTACAACCGTGTGGCCTACAGCGATCCGGCGCGCTACTCGGGTAACCAGTTTCTCATCAACACCGATTATTTGATCACTCCCAAAGAGACGCTTTCGACAAGGTATTTCTACTCTCGCGATCCGCAGAATCTTCCTTTGAACGGCAATTTGCCCGGAAATCCCACGACTAATTTCTACTCAAACCACAACGCGGTTCTGAAGCTCACTTCAATTTTAAGCAACGCGTTCACAAACGAGGCGAATGTGGCCTATCACAGGGATTGGGGCAGCCTAACGGATACTCCTCCGCCTGGAGCCTCACCGGCAAACCTTGGCCTGACGCCGGCAGTTCCGGGCATGAATGAGATGCCCGAATTCTTTATGATCAGCGGCCCTACTCTGTTTACCAGCTTCAATCCCGCGAACAGCCTATCGAGTCACTTCCAGTATGCCGACCAGATTGCCTGGGTGCACGAGAAACACACAATCCGCGCCGGATTCGAATACGAGAGGGTGCAGTTTTTCTCTAATCCGGGATTTGCGCGTGGGTTTATGTTGATCGGTACCTTTAATGACTTCCTCGTCGGCGGGCCGGGGAACATTTTCGAGTGCATCGCCTGTGCGAAAGGGACCGGCCCGAAGGGAGAGGTGGTGCACGGTTATCGCATGAACAACTTGAGCTCCTTTGTTCAGGACGACTGGAAGCTCAGCTCGAGGCTGACGTTTAACCTTGGCGTCCGGTGGGAGTATAACGGTATGTTTAGCGACAAATACGGCAACCTCACCAACGTATGGCCGAGCCAGCTTGCGACCGTGCCCGTACCACCAACAGGGCCGACTACCTCCGGCCCCGGTTTGGTGGGATATGTGGTCCCGGACAATACTTCGTCGGCCTATGGCCCGACGCCGACGGGCGTCCTGAAGGTGGACAACAGCAATTCGATCGCCAACCATCCACCACTCTCAAACTTCGCCCCGCGTTTCGGATTGGCGTGGCAACCCATGAGAAATGGAAAGTTGGTGGTGCGCGCGGGATTTGGCTTGTTTTATGACCGGGTGTGGGCCGACAGCTTCGTGCATGGGCTCCAGCAGAATCCTCCTTATGGAATCACCGTATCGTATGGTCCCGGGAACTCGCAGACGTTGCAAAATCCATTCCCGAATCTGCCGGTAGGAATCTGGAATTCCCGCTGGAGCAACCTTACATGCCTGCCCAATGGGACATCATGCACCGGAACCAATTCAAACCTGAATCTTCCTTTCCTTTCGCCAAACATCCATTTGCCTTTGACCCGCCAATACAACCTTAATATTCAGTATGAATTTGCTCGAAACTGGGTGCTCGAGTTCGGCTACGTCGGTTCGAGCGGCATCAACCTCCTGGACATATACCACAACGAAAATATGGCGCAACTGGCAAGCCCGAGCAACCCGATTAACGGCCAGATTGCCAACACTCTCGCAAATGTAAACCTGCGTGTGCCCTACCTTGGTTTTCAACCGGAAGGCCTGCAGGGCACGGAATTCAACGGCAGGTCCAACTACAACAGCCTGCAGGTCACTGTGCGCAAGCAATTTTCCTATGGCCTGTCGCTCCAGGGAGCGTACACGTGGAGCAAAAGCCTCAGCGATTTGCCTGGGGACGTCCCAACTGGGGGCACTTATTATGGCATGAACAGCAACAATGCAAATGAACCGGCCCAGCAGTACGGCCCGACAAACTGGAATCGCCCGCAGCGCTTCATATTAAACTACAATTACGATCTTCCTTTAGGGACGCACCAGGGAGTGGCGGGCAAGCTTCTCAAAGGATGGAGCGTTGCCGGAATTACCACAATGCAAAGCGGTACTCCGCTAACGCTTTATGATGCGAGTGCCGGTTCGATTTACGGGACCAGTTCCAATGCCCGAGCGCAAATGTGCTCAGGCGCGGCCTATGCGTCCATCTTGACGTCGGGCAGTATTAAACAGCGACTGGGCGGAAATAGCGGCGGCCCGGGGTACATCAATGCGGGAGCCTTTTGTGCGCCTCCGACCGGCGGAATTTATGGCAATGGCACCGGGTTCGGCAATTCCGGCGTAGGTATTGTTCTTGGACCCGGCCAGAACAATTGGGATATTAGCCTTATCAAGGAGACCAGAATAAAAGAAGCTCAGTCCATCCAATTTCGGACTGAGTTTTACAACGTGTTTAATCATCCACAATTTGCTAACCCGGTAACCACACTTGGGCCGACACTTGGACAGATAACTGCTACGACCGTCAACCCGCGCATTATCCAGTTCGGTTTGAAATACAGTTTTTAAAAGGCGCCCATATTGGCCCTCGTGGTATTTGAAAATCGCGAGGGCCAAAGGGTAACAAAAATCCGGGAAGTCGCTGCTTGATAAAATGCTCCAGCCACTGCCTGAAACACAGGTAAAGGATGTGCTGCTTCTAACGCGAGTTGAATCGTTGACGGTCGGTTCGACTGATCTACTATGAATAGGAAACAACTTGGGCCGAGAAGAACGCAGACGAAAGCGCGAAGATAAGCTGGTATACGGGAAGTAACAACCCAAGTGCCCAAATAACGCGCATCTCGGAAAAGTGAAATCTCCCCTGACTCCCCCGAAGAAGTCCTAGGTTTTATCGGGAGCGCACCACGAGTACAAAATAACATAGCAAGGCAGCGTTGGCGGTGCGCTTTCGATAAAACGACTTGAAGGGAGCCGAGGAGCGACGGCAGGTGGATCTACAACAACTGTGCGTATGTACTTTCAATAATATGAGAACCGCTTTTAGGCTGACGACTTGAATCAAGCCGCTGCGGGAATGGGCGTATGAAGATGC
>Ga0187861_10001720_pt1 | contig 21893 bp, 23 predicted proteins | sample June2016WEW_10_1_3_FD_132986 | JGI IMG/M metagenome (GOLD analysis project Ga0187861, IMG submission 132986) | Peatland microbial communities from SPRUCE experiment site at the Marcell Experimental Forest, Minnesota, USA - June2016WEW_10_100 | ecosystem: Environmental > Terrestrial > Soil >...
AGCGCGACGTACGGCCAGAACAGTATCAAGGCGGGCGTGACTCCGAAGTAGAGGTAGAGCCGGCCATGGTACCGGCTTAGGTCGTTTAAACGGTACGGGGGGAGCTGATCGAGAAGATTGACGGCCGGATCGTAGGGGGCGGCGAGTTGCGCAAGCCCGGGCGGCACTTCTTTTTTCAAGCTGAGCTGGCCGGCGCGAAAACCTTGCACCAACAAATTGTAGTAAGTGTCAGCCGCATTCGGACTCAGCAGTTCCATCTTGCCCGACTGGGCCATGCACATGTACACCCCGATGACCAAAGCGCACACTGCGGCCAGTGAGATCCACCCGGTTTTCATTGTACTGGCGATCGTTTCGTCACAATCCTTGCTTCCCTTGGGGAATAACCTCACCCGACCTATCAACCGTCAACTCAAAAATGGGTCATGGAGCTTGACTCCCCGAGCGTGACTCGAACCTTTGAAGGGGTCGACGCTGTACTCAGTACGAGAAGCATTCCGCTGCGGTCGTTCCATTCCTGACGGGCGTATGACTTCCAGCATTCCTACTCCGTCGACCACTTCGCGGCTTGCTGCGCTACGGCTCCGACCCCTTCGACTTGGTGCTGTAGCGGCGCGGCCCGTCAGGGCCTGCGTCCGCTGGAGCGACTTGTTAGCCATCTCTTAATGGCATCGGCGTTCTCAGTTCTGCCCAGCTTTCGATAAGCCGTCTCTTCGTACTTGAGGGACAGAACTGGCACTTTCAGCCCGTCGAATTGGACGAATACCCTGTGTTTTTCAACATCAACAGGGGGTTCCCACCTGCCAGACGGAAGCTTCTTCTGCAACGCCCCCATTATCTCGACCTTGGTTCCATGTATTCTCAACTCGCCAAGGAAAGAGCGGATCGTTTCCGCTTCTGAGAATCCGACATTTCTGCAAACCTCCGAGGGGAAACGATCTTGAATCTGGTAGGCCCCAAGCTTGTCCGTCTGTAGATCGATGTCATTCACGGGGACGTCCATGCCATGGAGCGCAAAGCCGAGGCTTCCGGTTATCGCCCACGGGGGGCCAAAATCCCTAAGCCGTTCGTGAATGACTCGGAGGACCTTGCGATGTTTTTCCGAGATCATCTGGATGCCTAACGACCAGAGCTCAGCCGCGCGGGGCCAAAAGACGTGAATCCCGACGCAGTCGGGAAACTGACAGCGCCAACCCGCGTTGGCTGCAGCGATTTGTTAGACCACAGGGTTGTCACGTCCATGGCTCCGATGAATAATGTGAATAATGATAGACCAAATGACAAACACCAAACTTGCGGCGAAAAGAATCGGCACCGCGCTAAACAATAAAACGAACAAAGCAGACTTCATCCCGCCATCGAATACCATCGGCAGCATCAACTGTTGAGGACGATTAGACCTTCGAGGCAGGCACAAGGAAAGGACAAAAAGATCCCCGCTTTGAATGACTTGCGAATCTTGCGGGTTGAGGTTCCGAGGCGGATAAATGGCGACGCAATCGGCGACCCTCAATCAGGGCAACGGCACCTACCGCCACCAAGACTCAGGTCGCAAGCTTGGGGGCGTGTTCCTTCCGTTCGGGAAACTGATTACGGGTAATACAGGAGTTCGCCTTGTAGAAGCTACTGTGTTTCCCTGATTTAAGTGATTTTGTGCGCATTGGTGTTTCGCCTGCTACTACTCCCCACGTGAGTTCGACAAGAATCGGCAAGCAACACATCGCACAAAGGACTGACGGAAGAGGGAAGCTTGGCGAGACCGGGAAGATATGAATGATTTTCTGAGCATGCCGGTCCGGGTCGCGCATCCGGAAAAATCTTCGGACCCTTGGGCGAGCGCCGTCAGATTGCCCGCAACAATCGCGGCTGCCGCCGAACCGCCCAAGGAAACGCAGAGCCCATCACCTGTGGACATGGAGATTTTTCTGGAGGTTGCCGGCAAAGAGGAACGAATCCCAGAAACGGCGCACCGCTATACCGAGCAGACCCGCGAACATCTCGAAACCCTGCGGAAGGCCATCACTGCCGGCATCGCCGCGGATGTCAAAAGCGTTGCCCACAAGGTCGCAGGTTCGAGCGCGATGTGCGGCATGAACGCCATGGTCGTCCTGCTGCGTGACCTCGAGCGGACGGGGCATGAGCGCCAACTGGCGAACGCCGGGCGCGTGTTCGCTCAGGTTGAACAGGAATTTGTGAGGATCAAGGCCTTTTTCGCAAACCACCTGGAAGCTACCAACACGCCGGCCGCGCTGGCCGGCATCAAGGAGACGAAGTCATGAAACGCATTCTTATCATCGAAGACGACCGGTTTATCGCCGACGTGTATCAGGCCAAGTTGCGCGCCGAAGGATTCCTGGTCGACACCGCCAGTAACGGCCGATCCGGATTAAAGCAGTTTGACCTCAACCAGCCGGACCTGGCGCTGGTCGATCTCATGTTGCCGGAGATCAATGGCGTCGAAGTGATCCGCTCCATGCGCGCGCGCGCGGGCAACCGTGAGCTTCCGGTCCTTGTGTTCTCGAATGCTTACCTTGGCGGCATGGTCCAGGAGGCTTGGGACGCCGGCGCGAGCCAGGTGTTGACCAAAGCCGACTCCAGACCCGGTCAAGTGGTACAGGCTGTTAACGACGCGTTGCACATTTCCTCTTCCGCCCCGGCACCGGCCGTTGGCACTGCCGGGGATCGGCAGGCCGAGAGCGGGGCCGAGTTCCTACCGGAAATCTCCGGAGTGTTTTTCCGGAACTTCCCGCAAATGTTGGACACCTTGCGCCAGCCGATGAGCGTTTTGGGCAAAAGACCACATGACGCGTCGGCTCTGCAGATGTTGTGTCGGACGGTGCATTCGATCGCCGCCAATGCCAGTCTGGCGGGCATTGACCCGCTGGCCCAGATGGCCACGGCCCTCGAAAGTCTGCTTAAACTTCTCTGGGAAAAACCGGAACGCGTCACCCCATCGACATTGCGCTCCGTCGGCCAAGCCATCAAATTGTTCGAGGACATTGGCGTCGCGCCCTACGATCACGCGTTGAAGGATCCTTCCACGGCTCGAGTTCTCGTCGTGGACGATAGCGAGTTTGTCCAACAGGCAGTGTGCTCCGCACTGGCCATTGTCAACCTGACAGTGATCTGCGTCGACAATTCCGCGAGAGCTCTGGAAGAGTTAGAGCAGGGTCATTTTGATCTGATCATCTCGGACATCGAGATGCCGACGGTGGATGGTTACGCCCTGTGCACGATCCTGCGCGGCGTGCCGACGTATGAACAGATACCGATCATTTTTTTAAGCCAGCATGCCGACCCCGAGCATCGCAGAGAATCCTTTGTCCGTGGAGGCAACGATTTTATCAGCAAGCCCTTCCTATACATGGAACTGGCAGTCAAAGCCCTGAGCTTTGTGATGCGCGGTGCGTGGGACGAGAGCGAGCAAATGGCACCCTTGGCGAGCCAGAGTCGGCCACGGCAGCCAGCCGAGACCAACTGCCAGATGGCGTAGTCGGCACAAATCGAGATCGATCGACACCGCAGCCATCCGTACACTTTCCCCGACCGTTGACCATTCGCAACGCCTACTGGCGGCCGATCCCCGTGGGCAAACAATCGGTTCAAAAGCCTTCTCGTGGATGACGTGAACCTTTGAAAGGGTTAAGGCTTTCCTCGGCATGAGAAGCATTCGTTTGTGGTTGCTTTATTCCTGACGGGCGTGGCGTCGGGTGGTTCGGCGCGGACGGGTCAAGGGCAGAGATTCCTCGACAAGCTCGGAATGACAACGAGTGCTGATGGATAGGCTGGATGAACGGGACCCACCCCTGCCCCTCCAGTGGAGGGGAACATGGCGCGCCGCGTGAGGGCACGCGGCCTACAACGGCGTCATTCGGCGAGCCAGCGGGCGGCTTGTTGGGCCCAGTAGGTGAGGATGATGTCGGCGCCGGCGCGGCGGAAGCCGGTGAGCATTTCGAGGACGGTGGATTTTTCGTCGAGCCAGCCGTTTTGGGCGGCGGCTTTGACCATGGCGTATTCGCCGCTGACGTTGTAGCAGGCGACGGGGTAGCGGAACTTCTCTTTCACGCGCCAGATCAGGTCCTGATAACCGAGGGCGGGTTTGACCATGACGATGTCGGCGCCTTCCTCGATGTCGAGGGCGACTTCGCGCAGGGCTTCCTCGGCGTTGGCGTAATCCATCTGGTAGGTGCGGCGGTCGCCGAATTGGGGCGGTGATTCCGCGGCCTCGCGGAACGGGCCGTAGCAGGACGAAGCGAACTTGGCGGCGTAGCTCATGATGGGCATGTTGGAAAACCCGGTTTTGTCCAAGGCGGCGCGGATGGCGGCGACGCGGCCATCCATCATGTCGCTCGGGGCGACGATGTCGGCGCCCGCCTCGGCGTAGGCGCACGCGGATTTCGCGAGAAGGTCGAGCGTGGCGTCGTTGTCGATGCGGTAGTTTTTCCCGGATTTGCGGACGATGCCGCAGTGGCCGTGGCTCATGTATTCGCAGAGACAGACGTCGGTGATGACGATGAGGTCGGGCAATTCCTTTTTCAGGGCGCGGATGGCTTTGGGGACGATGCCGTTCGGCGCGTAGGCGCCACTGGCTTTTTCGTCTTTTTTATCGGGGATGCCGAAGAGGACCACGGCCGGCACGCCGAGCCTGGCGGTACGCCCGGCTTCCTTGACGAGTTCATCCACGGAAAGCTGGAACTGGCCGGGCATCGAGCGGATGGGTTTGCGGAGGCGCGAGCCTTCGCGGACGAACAGCGGCAGGACGAGGTGGCCGACGGACAACTCGGTCTCGCGGACGAGGGCGCGGAGTTTCGGGTTTTGGCGCAACCGGCGCGGGCGATAAATCGGGAAGCGCATGGGTCAGGCTCCGACGATGCGGGGTTCGGATTCCTGAATCAAGGCGATGATGTCGGAGGGTTGTTGCGCGGCATCGAGCCAGGCGCGGAAGTCGGGGTTGTTCACCAGCCGGGCGAGGCGCGAGAGGAGTTGGAGGTGCTGGCGGACGTTGGGCGCGCAGAGCAGGAAGAAATGGTGAACGAGTTTGCCGTCGAGCGCGCCGAAGTCGACGCCTTGGCGGTGGCGGCCATAGGCGAGGACGGGGTGGTCGACGAGGCCGATGAGGGCGTTGCGGGCGTGGGGGATGGCGACGCCTTCGCTGACACAGGTGGGACAGAGGTCTTCGCGGGCTTTGAGGGCTGCGAATAAGGTTTCGAAGAGCCGTTCCTCGCGGGGGTCGAGAACCAGGGCGCATAATTCGCGGAGGACGCCGTATTTGTCCGGGGCGGTGAGGTTGATGTTGATGCGGCTGAGGGCGATGGCGTTGGCGATGGTCAGCGGCTGGGGGAGGCCAGTGGCTTCGGGCGACAATTGTCGTTCGTCAACGGGTTTGTTGTCCATAAACGGGATTACGTTGCTTCGGGGAGATAGTACGGCGAGGAAAGAGGATGCGCAAGCGACGAAACGCGCGGCGGGTTCAGAACTTGCGCTCGTAGCTGCGGATGACGCCGATGACTTTGCCGAGGATTTTGGTGTCACCGGCGACGGGGATAGGCTCGTAGCGACGGTTGGCGGGTTCTAAATGGAGTTTGCCGTTGCGGCGGGCGAGGCGTTTCACGGTGGATTCGCCATCGACGAGGGCGACGACGATTTGGCCGGTTTCGGCGTGGTCCTGGGCGCGGACGACGACGAGATCGCCTTCGCAGATGCCGGCGTCGATCATGGAGTCGCCATGGACTTTGAGGGCGAAGACTTTCTGACCGGCAAATTCCTCGGTCAGGTCGAGCGTGCCTTCGATGTTTTCCTCGGCGAGGAGGGGGCTGCCGGCGGGGACGCGGCCGAGGATGGGCATGGGCGGGAATTCGGCGCGGAGGATTTTGGGCCAATTGTGCGGGACGAGGCCGCGGGATTTGCCGGGCAGTTTTTTGAGGTGGCCTTTGGTTTCGAGGGCGCGGAGGTGATCGCGGGCGGTGCCGGTGGAGCGATAGCCAAAGGAGCGGCAGATTTCGCGGACGGTGGGGGGGCGGCCGGTGCCGCGGATGCTGTCGAGGATGTACGTCAGCAGTCTTTGCTGTCGCGGCGTGAGCGGTTGTTGCACGGGGGATTAAGTACCACACAGATGTGTGGTATGGCAAGAGGAAACTTTCAGGCGGCGGCGAAGCAGCCGTGAATGGCGCGGTCGAGGTCGGTAACGTCGTACGGTTTTTCGAGGAAACCGCGGGCGCCGGCGTCGCGGGCTTCGGTTTCGGTGGTGCGACTGCCCGTGACGATGACGATTTTGGCGGGGGGATCTTTTTTGGACAGGAGGGCGGTGCAGGTCAGGCCGTCCATACGAGGCATACGGACGTCCATCATGATGACGTCGGGGCGCATCGACTCGTTTTTGGCGATGGCCTCATTACCGTCGATGGCGAAGCCGACGACCTCGTGGCCGAGGTATTCGAGGGCCATGCGCAAGGCGAATCGGACCGAGTCAGTATCGTCTGCAATGAGGATTTTCATCGTCGGGAGGTACTTTAGCACTCGTCATGCCACGGGCTTGAAAGGCAAGAAAAATGGGGATTACAGGGTGTTTCCTGCGAAAAACTGAACGAAAAAGGGCCATGAACGGGCCAAAAACGATGAAAAAACATCGGGACGGGAAATTGAGGCTGATTCAGACGGTTACGGGCAGGGAATTGCGGGCGCGCCTGCGAAACTTGGAACTGGCGGAAACATCGCCATGGCGACAGGATCGCCGGGGGCGGTAGTGAGCGTTTGATTCCATTCCACGTGGCCATCGAGAAAGAGGAAGTTGCCGGCCACGGGGTTCGAGGCCACATGCTTTGAATAGGGCCGGTAGGCCGGAGGAGACGGGCTCGCATCGGACGAACTCGTAATGTAAGCGATCGTGCCCATTCCACTTCGGTCCGCGAACGACTGAGACGCGACGGAAAGTTCCCCGACGACTGCGACTACAGAGTTTGTCAGCCAAGGGCACGTGAGACGCGAGCCAGCGATCCAGTTGTTGAGGTCCGGAGTGGTGTTTCCGGCCCCAACGACGATCCCGTAAGAGTTGGTTGCAGTGGGCAAGTCATTGGGACATCTAAACACTTTGGGTGTGAGATAGCCGTTCGTCAGCGCAACGTACCAAGTCGCCGAGCCACCAATCCAAGCCTGTGCGCCTCCTCCGTTTTGGTCCGCCGACGGGGTGTGGTTGTCATTGTCCCCTGCAAACGCCACCATCGCGATGCCGATTTGACGGAGGTTGGAGGCGCAGGCGACGCGTCGGCCTTTCTCACGAGCGCTATTAAGCGCCGGCAGCAGCAGTCCCGCGAGAATGCCGATGACGGCGATGACGGTCAGCAATTCGATCAGGGTGAAAGCCGAAAGCCGGCTGGGTTTGGTTGCGTGCATTGAGGTTGTTCCGGTTCCCAAGGTTCTCTTACACCGGCGGGGGGGTTTCGTCAACCCAGAAGGGAGGAATCAACGTCCAACATTCAACATTCAACGTTCAACGTTCAAGGGGCACGGCAAAGATGGGGAATGGAGGGATGGAGGGATGGAGGGGTGGAGTGTTGGAGGAATGGGGGGGCGGGGGGGGGAATCAACATCCAACATTCAACACTCAACGCTCAACGTTCAAGGGGCAGGAGGAGAGGAGACAGAAGTTCACCACGAAGGCACGAAGAGCACGAAAGGGCGGAGGAAAGGCACCCACCCCTAAGTCCCCCGCCTGCGGCGGGCAAGCCTTCGGTGGAGGGGAAACGGCGGACGGACGGAGCGGACGCCCACCTCGGCGGGTAAATCTCGGAGAGACGTCCCTACCAACGACATGGCGGGGTCAGGGCGGCCAGGGACGGCCGCTACTACACCAGCGGGGAAAGGGGTTGACAGGGGTGTCAATACAATGTACATACAGGGCAGGTACAGCGTATGGAGTTTGACTGGTCAGATCCGCCGTTTAACCCGAAGGATTCCCCTACCCTGCGAGAGATTGAGGAGTCATTTGAAGATCCGCTGGGGATTCGGTTATTTCCCGATTCGACACGATTCGCGAAGGAGTCGCGGGCGTTTTGTTTGGGGCGGACGTTGGCGGGGCGCGGGATTTTCAATGTGTATCGGTCGGATGGGAAGCAGGTGCGGGTGATAGGGTCGCGGTCGATGACGGAGGAGGAAGAATATTTTTACGACAGGAAGGTGTCGGAATGGATGGCGTGAGGACATGCGGAGGGCGGGAGGGAATCAACAGGAGGGAATCAACATCCAACATTCAACACTCAACGCTCAACTTTCAAGGGCGGGAGCGAATCAACATCCAATTGCGCCGACTGCACGCACTCGGCGCGTCTCATGCAGCTAGTGCTGCACTCGGCTTTCAACGTTCAACTTTCAAGGGGCGGGAGGGAGAACACCCACCCCTAAGTCCCCCGCCTGCGGCGGGCAAGCCTCCGGTGGAGGGGAACAGTAGAGGAATGACATGGATGTGGTAACGGATTGGGAAGAGATACCGGAGTTTACGTGCGAGCACGATGAGGCGAAGTTTTGGTTGGTGCATCGGCTGGAGCCGAAGCTGATGGAGCAATCGATTGTGGGGTCGGACCAATCGGAATCGACGACGATCACGCTGCGGATGGATCCGCGGATGTTGTCGCGGATCAAGCGACTGGCGCGGTCGCGGTATTTGAATTATCAGAGCATGATCAAGCAATGGATCAGCGAACGAATGGAGAACGAGCAACGCGAGCGGGGGCCGAGGCAAGGATGATCCTCCTTCGCTAAAGCTACGGCGGACAAGGGAGACAGTAGACGGGAGAAGAGGAGACAGGAGGGGGCGGATGGCCGCAAAAAGTCGCAAGGGGCGCAAACACGAAGGCGGGCGGAAGAGCACGAAGGGGCGGATGTGAGTTCACCACGAAGGCACGAAGAGCACCAAGGGGGCGGATGTGAGTTCACCACGAAGGCACGAAGAGCACCAAGGGGGCGGATGTGAGTTCACCACGAAGGCACGAAGAGCACGAAGGGGGCCGGGGGAATCGACAATGAAGAAACAACACTCCAGGGCCGGGTTCACGCTGATTGAAATCTTGGTGGTGATCGTGATTATCACGATTCTGGCGGGGATCGTCGTCAGGACGGCGAAGTATGCGATCACCAAAGGCCAGCGTTCGCGCGCCGACAGCGAGATCCACATGATGGAGAACGCGCTCGAAAGCTACAAGAGTGACAACGGAGTTTATCCGCCGAGTACCTTGCAACGCACGACTGCGGCCGTATGGGGAGTCGCGGGGATTGTGGAAATCAACAACTCGGGTCTCTTGTATACCGCGCTGGCCGGAGGGCCCAAGGTCTATATGACATTCAAGCCCAATCAACTGAAGACCGCCGGTGGGATCACCTACATCGTCGATCCGTTCGGAAGCGCTTACAATTACTACTGCCCCCCCGGCCATGTAGGCCAGATAAACGGGGCCACGTTTGATTTATGGTCTTACGGACCCGACAACATGTGGGGGGTTGTTGGCACCGTCAACTACGACGCAGACAACATCACTAATTGGCAACAATAACGAGGAGCTGCCATGAGAAAATCTTCCACTACCGACCGGGCGTTCACGTTGATCGAACTGCTGACCGTGATTGCCATCATTGGCGTGCTGGCGGCGCTGCTGTTCCCGGCCATCAAGAGCGCGATGCTCAAAGCCGAGACGAGCAAGGCGCAAGCCGCAATTTCATCAGGCTTGGCGGCGGCGTTCAAGTCCTACTACACCGAGTACGGCAAGTGGCCCATCGCGTATACATTAGGGCCCATTCCGGTGCAGTACGAGGATTTCATCGTTGACCACAACATGATTGCGCTTCTCTCGGGTCAAGACCCCAGCGCATTCGCCGCGCCAAATCCTTTAGCTTTGAGTGACACAGGCCACAATGGCGTAAATTACGGTTTGTCAGGCGGCAGCATTCAGGGCAACCCACACCACATCGTCTTCCTCGAATTCAAACAGGCTGATATCAAGGCCAGTGCCATCGACCCTTCGGGCTATTTCTCCGATCCGTGGGGAAGGCCCTATCACTTCCGCCTGGATGTGAACTATGGGAACCAAGTGTACTACCCATTCGCACCGCAAGCGGCACAAACCTTGATGACCGCAGGTGTTCTCATTTGGTCGGTGGGGCCTGATGGGCAATATGACCAAAATGACACCGTCTCGCCAGTGTTGCCATTTACCGTGACATCGACGTCGGCTTTGAACAAAGACAATGTGAAAAGCTGGTAGCGTGTGATGAGAACGCCGCTTAGAGCGCCTAACAAAACCGACCCCGCTGCGGCCGTACCGTTGCCATCTGCTGATGGCGTCTCGCAGACTCGGCTTACGGGTGCGTCTTTCCCGCGCAGGCTGAAGCCTGCGGCTACAGTTTTGTCAGCGGCTCAAAGGTCTGGGTTTACGCTGATCGAGATGCTGGTGGTCATCGTGATCGTCGGCATCATGCTGGCCCTCACCCTTCCGGCGGTCAACAATCTCATGAAATCCGGCGGGGTGAGCGCGGCCTCGCGTCACGTCTCCAACTCATTGAATCTCGCCCGTCAGTACGCCATCACGCATCGCACCAGGACGCGTGTGGTCTTCCCGTATATCGCGACACCGGCAAACAGCCAAGCTCCACAGTATCTTTCCTACACGGTGCTCGCCTACAACTCCAGCGTGGTCGTCGGCGGAGGGTGGCAGTATGTTGGGAAATGGGAAGTTCTGCCTCTCGGTGTTGTTTTCCTCAATGGCAACGTTCTTGGGTCTGGGTCTCTTGATAACTTGCCCAATGATGCGACAATGTTATTTCCGAATACCGCTACTGGTGTAGCCACACCGCTTGCGTTCATCGAGTTTGGGCCCACAGGCGCAGCTTCGCAGGCATACACGCTGACGTGTCAGGAGGGGCTTATGAACGGCGCTGGCAACCCTAAACCGACCTCGGCAAATGCCTCGCAGTATACCGTCGACAACATCATCGGTCGCATTAAGGTGACCCGATTGCCATGAGACATTCACGAGTCAAGACCGGGAGGGGTGGCCAGAGGGGCTTCAGCCTGGTGGAGATCATGGTGGCGCTGGTGGTCATTGCGGTCGGTCTGATTGCGATCGTTGGTTTGATTCCCCAAGGGATTCAGTCGAGCCGCTCGGCCGCCGACAACACGCTGGTGGCCACGATTGTTCATGACGTTTTTAACATCGTGCGCTCCCAACCGTTTGCCACCGTGAACCTGAACGGGCTTGGGTTTAACCCGCCGGGGTATAACTTGAGCCAAGCGGGCGCTCAGTCCGGTGTAGCTTACTTCGACTCATCGGGCTTTCCGACAGCGGCGCAGGCCGATAGATATTACAGGGTCACCTTGAACTTCCAACACCACGCCACGTTGCCGCTCTCGCTGGTGACTGCCACTGTAGCGTGGCCGGCGAAGACGGCGGCGGCGGCACCTCCCAACCCGCAGGTTTTTTTCACTGAGATTGCCCAGTACCAATGAGCATGAATTGCACAAGTGGTGGAGCGGCGCGACCTTCGACCCGCCTTCGCCAAGGCTTCGGCGGGCAGGCAGGCTCAGGACAGAGCGCCGCGTTCACGCTGATTGAACTGATGGCTTCGATGGCGATACTCGGGTTGATTATGGTCATGCTGTTTTCCGTATTTGAGCAAGTCAACAAGGCGTGGCTCAGTGGCGAAAACCGGGTCGAGACCTTCACGCAGGCACGGGCCATCCTCGACCTGATGTCCCGTGAACTCTCCCAAGCGATTGCGACTGCGAAAGTCCCGTTCTATGCCAAGGATCTGAAAAACATTTATTTCGTTGCGCCGGTAAACCCTGCTGTCGGCAGTGCCGCCGTCGACTTGTGTGAGGTGGGCTATGAGTTCAATGATGTTATTACTCTCGTACACCCGCTTGCCACACTCACGCGGAGATTCTCACAATCAACTGACCCACAATGGGATTTTTATCAAGTTCCGGGAACGTGGTGGCAAAGCTTCAATGCAGCTAATGACGCGATTTTGGCCGATGGCTCTGTCTTGAGCGTCACGTTTAGGTGCTACGATGTCAGTGGCAACCCGGTTCCCCTTCCCTATGACAGCACCGCCCATCTCAACAGACTACCCTATACCGTTGTGATCTCGATGGACGCAGTGGACTCTCGCACGCTCACCAAGCTAAAGCTGATCAACAACGTCGGAACGGCATGGCAATCAATCACAAACGCGGCTTTGAGAACTTTCAGCGCTACAGTTTACCTGCCCAACACGAGACCATGAAGAAGCGCCTGACATCCATTTTTCATTTTTCCGAGGAGCGCGGCGTCGCGTTGATCCTGACCCTGGGCATCATTACCCTCGTGACCTTGATCCTGATCGCGTTTGCGATCAGCATGCGGGTGGAGAACACCGCCTCAAAGAGTTTCAATGATCTCGTCAAGGCACGCGAGATTGCCCAAGCCGCAGTTGACCAAGCGGTGGGGACAATCCGTCAAGCGACCACGAGAGGCGGTCCCATGCCGGGTGGTGTCGGAGGCAACATATTAAGCTACGTGACGTTTCCGGGCGCGATCTACGACTATAATGGCGCGCCGCCCGGCACTCGCGTACCGCTGTATTCATTGGCCGCAGGTGGAGCTGTCGCATCCGATACGTTTGACCTGAACGATGCCGTGAATGGCACGTTGTGGATTACCGGGAAGGGCGGCGAGTTCCTCGTCGGAGGTGCTTCCCAATTTCCAGCAAGCTGGAACTACATTGCGGAGAATGGCAACATGGCTCCCCCTGCTGGGCTGCCCTTGGGTAGCCCGCTTGTCGGACGCTATGCCTTTTGGGTGGACGATGAAGCGTCCAAAATCAATATCAACAAAGCTTGGGAGCGGCCAAATGCGGGAGTGGTTCCTGATGCCTACAGCACCGCAACCGCCGCTTACGGCGACACGAGCGAAGTGGATCTCCACACGTTATTGGCGGGGCTAAGCGCAAATGGGGTCGTTGCCGACATCAACAGCACACAAACGTCACCGACATACTCGGGATTCGCGACCATCGAAGAAGTCAAACTGGCGGATCCAGTGGACACCGATTTTAACGCCAACCGGTTTTCCCTTACTGCTTATTCCGACGATGCAAATTATCCAAACTATACGGATGATCTGGATGTGTTCGGGGTGCCGCGACGGGTGGCTTCCTTTCTCACAGAGGCGATTGATATCCAGAACTCTCCTTTACCCACGAACATCAGCGCTTATGCGCGCCTGTCAGACGGCAATACGTTGGGGAAAATATACGGTGGCACCTTCGCGAATAAATACCCCGTCGTCGGCGTCGTTGACGGCGTCAAGCAAATCATTGCCAACATCATCGCGTATCAGCACGACCCGCAAACCCCCATTGCGGTCGATCCGCAAGCGTTCCCTCCCGATGGAGGTCCAGCCGGTTTACAGCCCACGTATCTCGGTTTGGCAAGAACGCCGTATATCAATGAGGTGCAAGTCAAATACACGGATAATGGCGACGGCACTGTGACTCGGACGACAAGCGTTGAGCTGTTCTACCCCTATTCAGCCGATGCGACGTACACGTCGGGTGCAGCGGGTTCGGAGGACACCATAGTGGTGAGCGGCTTGCCCACTGGGACCCCCGCGACATTTGGGGGAGGCGTTACCATTACCGTTCTCGCAAGCACATTGTTCAGTAGTGGGACGCCTCAATTCTTTTCCAAGGCGGAAATCATAACGCTTGCAGCTCCGCCCCCCCCTCCTGTGACAATCACGATTTCACCCACGACAATCATGGTGAATTACTACCGAGCAGGACATCGGATAGACTTCGCGCAACTATCCTTGGGCGTGAACCCGATTTCCCTCAGTGTTCCGGGGTCCCCCCTTGTCGGGCCATCCGTTTACCACGGTGCTGAAGTAAAAGACCCATGGGTGAATGAAGACTCTTCACAATGGGTTCCTTACGATAACGTCGGTGGCTCATTGGGGAATCCGAACTCGACGGTTTACACCCCGACCGCCAACATTCTTTCGAAAGCGCACATTCGTGCTGCGCCAATGCAATCGGTCGGCGAACTTGGTTTTATCCACACACCAACGACCTTGAAGTATTTGACGCTGCAAGGCGGAGCCGCTGCCGGCGTGATTCCGGATTGGGCCATGTTGGATCTGTTTACGGTTGCCAATGCCAAAACCGCCGGACGGATCAACATCAATAGTCTTATTAATCCTCAATCGGCATCGGGCGATCCCGTTAAGGCGCGGTTGGTTCCCTTGAACGCCCTGCTGTTCGGTTTGGCTGGCTTGCCGGCCACGGCCGCAGCAGATATTACCGCGGACATTCGCGCAGACCCTTACGGCATACAGCAGACTGCCGCTTTCGGCGTTTTTGATACGATCGGCGAGGTGTGCGAGATTCCAAACATGACCACCGGACCTGATGAAGCCGCCAAAGAAGCCGCCATTCGCCGCATCGCCAACCTGATCACAGTACGGTCCAGCACGTTCACCATCTGGGTGATTGCGCAAAGCATCAAGCAACCGCCGCCTATCCCCGTCCCCCGGGTGTTCACGCCGGGCGTTGACCAAATTACCGGCGAAGTGAGGGCGCAAGCGGTAGTGGAGCGGTATGAGAGTCCGCCCGGGAGCGCGCCGCAGTTTCGGGTGAGGTATTTTCGGTATTTGTATAATTAGAGACGGGAGGGGCGGAGTATTGGAGTGGTGGAGGAATGGAGGGCGGGAGGGAATCAACATCCAACGTCCAACATCGAACGTTCAACGTTCAAGGGGCGGGGCAAGGATGAAGTATGAATTAAGAAGGATGAAAGGGGGAAGGAGGGCGGGAGGGAATCAACATCCAACGTCCAATTGCCGTGAAACGGCATCACGGCGTCTCGTGCAGCTAGTGCTGCACTCGGCTTTCAACTTTCAACGTTCAAGGGGCACGGCAAGGATGAAAGGGGGAAGCGGCGCGGGGAAGGATGAAGTAAGAAGGAGGAAAGTCGGAGAGGCGGGAGGGAGGGAATCAACATCCAACATTCAACACTCAACGTTCAACGTTCAAGGGGCACGGCAAGGATGAAGGATGAAAGGGGGACAGTAGGGCGGAAGTCCACCACGAAGACACAAAGAGCACCAAGGGGAGGAGGAAAGGCACCCACCCCTAAGTCCCCTCCGGTGGAGGGGAAACGGAATACGGACGGAGCGGACGGCGGAGGGGCGGCCAGGGACGGCCGCTACTACACCGGCGGACGGGGAAACGGCGCGGATGGCCTAGTGACAGCTCCGTAAACGACACGCGAGCAGGCCCACGCTACACGAGACTGCGGAAGGCGGGCGGGTTGACGGGGGTTGGGGTTGCTGGTAGGATTAACAGGCTGTGAAACGCGAGAAATACTACATTGTCACTGCGAACCCGCGTGCGGCCCGTGATGCAGAAACACGGTGGTCGCGTTGGGAGAAGAAGTGTGCTGAAGCCAGGCGATTGTATGGGATGCTGAGCGAGAGGCGTATCATCGCCCTGATTCGCAAGCGCCGCGAGTTGTCTTGAAGGTTCTCTTCGATAGTAACATCTACGTTTCGCGGATTCTTCATGGTGGTCTTCCGGCCCAGGTACTGAAGGTTGCCACTCAGGCGGGGCTGACGCTGTACGTCAGCGAGACGATCCTGGAGGAGGTGCGTGACGTGCTCGGTCGTCATGGGATTCGGGCTTCGCTGGTGGGGGCGCTGGTGCGCGAGATTGGACGGAGCGCCCGGACGGTGAAGATTCACAGGCAGAAGTTTTGGGAGGTTTCGCTGACGAAGGAAGACAACTACATTCTGGAAGCGGCGGTGGCGGCGAATGCGGATTATCTGGTGCGCGGGGTTTCTGAGCCGGGACGAGGGCGGGCGGACGCTACACAAGACTGCGGACGGACGGACGGCGGGATACCTTTCAGGCATCACGCCCTACAAGCGGCTTGAGGAGCGGAGGGCAGGAGTGAGAGGAAGAGGAAGAGCAGGAGGCGGAGGGGCGGGACGGGGCGGCCAGGGACGGCCGCTACTACACCGGCGGGCGACGTTGGTAGAGTGGAGGGGGTGATGGCTGGGATTCCATTGGAAGATAATTTCACGGATATTCTGGGGAAGGCGCAGCGTGGGCTGGGGCTGGGGAATGCGGAGTTGGCGCGGCGGGCGGGGGTGACGGTGGAGGAATTGCGTGAAGTGATGAGGAACCCACCCCTTGATCCCCTCCGTGGGAGGGGAACGGGCATGATCAATGAGGGGGTGATCCGGCGGTTGGCGGGGGCGATGGGATTGGGGGGAGAGGCGTTGGTGGCGATCGCGCGGGGGGCGTGGCGGCCGAGGGAGGTGGGGCCGGTGGAGGGATTGGCGATGTTCACGACGCCGTTTGGGGAGACGACGGTGAATGCGTATGTGGTGTATGACGCGGGGAGCGGTGAGGGGGTGGCGTTCGATACGGGGGCGGAGGCGGGGGGGATGGTGGAGATGGTGCGGAGGAAGGGGTTGCGGGTGGGGATGATCCTGGTGACGCACGTGCATAGTGATCATGTGATGTCGTTAGTGCGGTTGAGTGATGCGACGGGGGCGCGGGCGTGGGTGAGCGAGCGGGAGCCGATGCGGGGGGCGGAGGTGTTTGAGGATGGGAAGGTGTGGAAGGTGGGTGGGTTGAGGATCGAGGCGCGGCGGACGAGCGGGCATGCGCGGGGGGGGACGACGTATGTGGTGGAGGGGCTGCGGCGGGGGCTGGCGGTGGTGGGGGATGCGCTGTTTGCGGGGTCGATGGGCGGTGGGATGGTGAGCTATGAGGAGGCGTTGCGGACGAATCGGGCGGGGATATTTACGTTGGGCGATGAGGTGATCGTGGGCCCGGGGCATGGGCCGTTGACGACGGTGGGGGAGGAGAAGTTGCATAACCCGTTTTTTCCTGAATATCAAGAGAGGGAGGAGGCGCGAGAGCCATGAGAATCATCCGCTATGAGGACGCGAGGGGGAACGCCGGGTACGCCGTGGAGGAGGCGGACGGCGGCGGACGGTGGCGGATAGAAGGCGACATCTTCGGCGAGCATCGGGTCACCCGTGAGCGCGCGGACGTGAAGAAGCTGCTGGCGCCGGTCGCGCCGGTGGCGTTTCTGTGCATCGGCCTGAATTACCGCCAGCATGCCGCCGAGACGAACGCGAAGATTCCCGAGTTTCCGGTACTGTTCATGAAGTCGCCGGGAGCCGTGCAAAACCCGGGTGATCCGATCCTGCTGCCGACGCATTTGAGAAGCAATGAAGTTGATTACGAATGCGAGCTGGCGGCGGTCATCGGCAAGCGCTGCAAAAACGTGGCGAAGGCGAACGCGCTGGATTGTGTGCTCGGCTACACGTGCGCCAACGACGTGAGCGCGCGCGACTGGCAACGGCAGTTCGGCGGAAGCCAATGGTGCCGCGGCAAGACGTTCGACACGTTTGCCCCGCTTGGCCCGTGTCTGGTCACACGCGACGAAATTCCAAATCCGAACAATTTGCGAATCCGCACGCTCCTCAACGGCGCGGTAATGCAGGACTGTAACACCAGCGACATGATCTTCGACGTTCCGACCCTTATCGAATTTCTCAGCGGCAGCATGACGTTGCTGCCCGGCACCGTGATTCTCACGGGCACGCCGAGTGGCGTCGGCATGGCGCGCAAACCGCCCGTGTGGCTCAAGCCGGGCGACATGGTCACCGTCGAGGTCGAGGGAATCGGTCAACTGACCAACCCCGTGCGGTCGGAAGCTTGAGTCATCGGCGCAATCTCGCCCGGCAGGAACGGAAAGAGGCGTGAATTGATTTATCTGTATTCGCTGACTCTGTTCCTCAGCGCCTGCCTGCTGTTTCTGGTGCAGCCCATGATGGGCAAGATGATCCTGCCGTTCCTGGGAGGTGCGCCCGCCGTTTGGAACACGTGTCTGGTCTTTTATCAGGCCGTGCTGCTGATGGGCTACACGTATGCGCATTTTTCCACCCGCTGGCTCGGTGTGCGACGGCAGCCAGTGGTGCATCTGGGTTTGATGGCACTGCCGCTCTTCGTCCTCCCCATCCGGATATCCGATCAGATCATCAGTCGGCTGCCCACAGCAGGCAATCCGACCGCGTGGTTGGTGGTGTGCTTGGCAGCAACGGTAGGCTTGCCGTTTCTTGTCGTCGCCACGACCGCGCCGATGCTGCAAAAGTGGTTTGCCAGCACAAGACACCGGGACGCAGGAAACGCGTATTTCCTGTATGCAGCGAGCAATGCCGGCAGCATGCTGGGGTTGTTGGGTTATGTTGTCTTTTGGGAGCCGACCTTTCTGTTGAAGCAACAAGCCTTGATATGGACGTGCCTATACGGGGTGCTGGCGGGGTTGGTCGTATGTTGCACTTTGATGTTGTGGCGATCCAGTGTGAGGAGTGCGGATGGTGGAGATTTCGGTGCGTCGATTTCATTTGAGGAACCTGTTGCGGATTTGACACATAAACGGTCAGCTCCCGTCACTTTTCAGAGGCGACTGCGCTGGGTGTTCCTCGCAGCGTTGCCGTCGAGCCTGATGCTGGGCGTGACCACGTACCTGACAACCGATGTGGCCCCCATCCCATTGCTCTGGGTGCTGCCACTTGCGCTCTACCTGCTCACATTCATTTTGGTTTTTGCCCGGCGCCCCGTGTATCCACCACCGCTGATGAGGCGCATACTTTGTTTGCTGGTGGTGGTGTTGATGGTCGCGTTCATCGTCGAAGTCACGGAACCGGCGTGGTTGTTTGTCCTGTTGCATCTGTTGGCGTTTTGGACGGCGGCGATGATCTGTCATGCCGAACTCGCAAAGGACCGGCCACCGGCAAACGAGTATCTCACCGAATTCTACCTCTACATGTCTCTCGGCGGAGTCCTCGGGGGGCTGTTCAACGTACTGATCGCGCCACTGGTTTTCCGTACCGTGCTGGAATACCCACTGGCGATGATTCTGGCTTGCTCCGTTCAACCGACTGCCGATACGACCTTGCGCGAGCAACCGGGGCATTGGAAAAACTTGATTTGGGCGTTGAGCATCGGGGCGCTGACCACAGGGCTGATCGCGGCCGTTCAGTCCTTGGGTGTTAACCCCAGCCGGCCCAGTGTGTTCTGGATATTCGGGGTCCCGGCGGTGTTGTCCTATCGGTTCGTGAAACGACCGATTCGCTTCTGCCTGTGCTTGGGAGCAATGTTGATCGCCGGTTCCGCCGGTTACGTCGGGGCGCATGGACGAGCATTGCTGACTGAGCGCAATTTCTTCGGCGTCCTCCGTGTCACCGAGGATGCCGAGGGCAAATACCATCAACTGGTGCACGGCAACACGCTCCATGGCCGACAAAGCCTTGAGCCGGCCCGCCAAACCGAACCCCTTGCCTATTATCATCCGAGCGGCCCCATCGGGCAGACGTTTGACATGTTCAATGCGCGTATCGGTGACTCTCCCGCCCGTGTGGCGGTGATTGGTCTGGGAGCCGGTTCGCTGGCTTGTTATGCCAACCCCGCTCAGGAGTGGACGTTTTACGAAATCGACCCGGCAGTCGAACGCATCGCCCGCGACACACGATACTTCACATTTCTGAAACTCAGCCGCGCCAAACAACTCGACGTAGTTCTCGGAGACGCCCGACTGCGATTGAAGGAAGCGCCCGATCATCGCTACAGCGTGATCGTTGCCGATGCATTCAGTTCCGACTCGATTCCGGTCCACCTGATCACGCGCGAAGCGTTTCATCTCTATCTCTCGAAACTGGCCGACGGCGGTCTTCTGGCATTCCACATCAGCAATCGACGACTCGATCTCAAGCCCGTCATCGGTAATTTGGCCCACGACACCGGCTTGGTCGCGTTCTACTGCAAGGATCTGTCGGGCGGCCCCGAGGGGAAAGAAGCCTCCGAATGGGTGGTCCTGACCCAGCACATGGAAGACGTCAAACCGTTGCTCGCAGACCATCGGTGGTACCAGTTGACTCCTCACCCGGCGACCCGGATCTGGACGGATGATTTCTCCAACCTCTTCAGCGTCCTCAAATGGCGCTGACACCATACCCGGCCACCGATCTGGGCCACAATTTGGCTTCGTTTGTGCGTAAAACCGCCCTCCCGGCGCTTGTTTTTAGCACTTTACCCCCCTCAAATTGGGTCCTTTTTGCAAAACGAACCCAACTCGCTTTTTGCCCAAGCCGTTAGTACCTAAATACATACGCATTTTTCAGTTGGGTTCGTTTGGTAAAAACACTCTTCTATATAGAGAACTCCCCTCCCAACCGACGCCAAGCCGAGCCGCTGGGAGTGGCGGAGCCGAGTCCGACGGAGCCGAGTGCAGCACCGGCTGCACGAGACGCCCTATCGGGCGAACGCCCGATAGAGCAAACGCGACCGCGCTGTGCCGAGGTCGCAAAACCGTCGCCAATAAGACCGGCAGTTCTTTCAAAGAACTGGCGGGATTATACCACCGCCGCAACCCCGCGTCCAGCAAAAATATCGATTCCCGATAAGCATCCCCCCTCCGTTGTGCGCCGGTCTCCTGACCGCGCACTCCAACCGACCGAAGGTCTCCAATCTCCCGACCTCACCGCGCCGCTCCGCTCTGGAGTGCCTGCAACCCTCACGCGGCGGTGGACCAATCTCCGCGCTCTCCCCTCCTTGGAGGTTTACCCGCTGCAGGCGGGGGTCAGGGGTGGGTGTCCGAACCGCCCAAAACCCGGAGGCAGACGCCCATCACGAATTGCTGCAGGAACTGGGGCTGGCGGCCCATCAATCAGCCATTAACGAAGGGCAAAACGTTGCGGCACTCCGCGTGCCGCAGGACGACCAACTGCGCTTCACGCCGCGGGACCAACAACTACCACACCGAACCGTTCAGACCGCCTCCCCGCGTTGAACGACTTGCGACACCTTGCATTTTGAACTTCCGAGGGCTGCCGTTGCGCCGTCGGCAAATCTTCGGCGCGTTTGCCCCGAAAGCATTCGGGGCGTCTCGTCGGATTCGGCTCCGTCGGACTCTGCTTACTGGTGAGCCTGCAGTCGCGCGAGCGCGTTGCGCGCGGCGGTCAAATCAGGATTGATCCGCAACGCCTGTTGGTAGTGTTGGATTGCCTCCGTGGGCTTGCCGGCCTGCTCCAAGGCGATCCCTAGATTGTAGTGTGCCTCGACGTAGTCGGGCTTGATCCGCAGGGCCTGCTGTAAATGCTCCATCGCTTCCGGCATCCTGCCCGATTGCATCAAGGCATTCCCGAGGTTGTAGTGCGCCTCGGCAAAATCGGGCTTGACCCGCAGCGCCTGTTCATAGTGCCCAATGGCATCCGGTATCCTGCCCGATTGCATCAAGGCGACCCCCAAGTTGTAGTGTGCATCGGGGTAGTCCGGCTCCATCCGCACCGCCTGCTCCCAATGCTCGATCGCTTCCGGCATCCTGCCCGCCAGCCACAAGGCGGTCCCTAGATTGCAGTGTGCCTCGGCGTAATCCGGCTTGATTCGCAATGCTTGCTCATAATGCCCGATGGCCGCCTCGATTCTGCCCATTTGCTCCAAGGCGGCTCCCAAGTTGTAATGTGCATCGGGGTAGTCGGGCTCCATCCGCACCGCCTGCTCCAGATGTTTGATTGCCTCCTGCATTTGGCCCGCTTGTCCCAATGCGACTCCGAGATTGTAGTGCGCCTCGGTCAAGTCGGGCTTGATCCGCAACGCCTGCTCGTACTGTCTGATTGCTTCCTCTAGCCTGCCTGTTTGCGCCAAGGCGAAACCCATGTTGTTGTGGGCCCCAGCGTAATGCTCGACCGTCACCAACAGATTGAACACCACCGAGAAGCCCAGCAGCAGGCCCCAGCCCCAACGCGCCACCCGCCGCCAGACCGCCCGGTCAGCCTGCCCCGACTCCGAGGTCG
>Ga0187861_10001724_pt1 | contig 21844 bp, 22 predicted proteins | sample June2016WEW_10_1_3_FD_132986 | JGI IMG/M metagenome (GOLD analysis project Ga0187861, IMG submission 132986) | Peatland microbial communities from SPRUCE experiment site at the Marcell Experimental Forest, Minnesota, USA - June2016WEW_10_100 | ecosystem: Environmental > Terrestrial > Soil >...
CCTGGCGGGCAGGCCGGCGCACCGCGGGCTGACACCGGGCAACTTTTCACAGATGCTCGCAACACTGATCGGGTGGGGTCTTGTTGCGGAACAAAAAAATTCAGCAGGGGTCAAAGGCCGGCTGTACGGGATCACGCCCGATGGGGAGCTCGTGTTTTCCCTGCTTTCGTCCGCCTCTCGCTGACGTGAGGATGTCTGCTATGGTGCAGATATTCTGTAATGTTACAGAATTTTTGCATGGTTACGAAGGATGAAGATCGCGTTTGAAAATTTCTGGGCAGGGGCTGAGAGGGTGATTGAAAAAGCCGCTCCCAAGTGGCTGCTGAAACTGCATCGCAGTTTCAGACATTTTCAGGCAGGGTATGAGTGAATAAACCCTTCCATAGGATCCAAATTTGTCCGGGTTACGATGAACCATCGCAAGGGTCATCGACTCTCCCCCGTTAAAACAATCATTAATACCTTAATGCAACCAAACTTGTGCAGATGAACGGGACAAAACTTGCCGGTGGTCCGACCCAGGACGAGATCATGGCGGTCTCCCTCTTCAAACTGGGACTGCTCCGCACCGATACCATCCTTGAGATCGGCTGCGGTACCGGTAAGGTCTCGGTCGCGATGGCGAAGACCGTAAAAAAAGTGTACTCTCTGGATAAACGTCCGGACGCGGTCTCGCTTGCCACGGAAAACGCACGACATGCGGGAGTGCAGAACATCGAATTTTTCTGCACGGACGCGGTGGGTTTTCTCAAAGGAGACCGGGTGTTCGACTGTGCATTCCTTGGCGGTACCCAGAACCTTGCGGAGATCCTCCCGGTGCTTGCAAAGAAGGTAAAGCGGACGATCGTGATCAACGCAGTATTGGTGGGCACGCTCGAACAGGCGATGAATGCCCTGAAGGAACTCGGGATCTTTACCGAGGTCGTGCAGGTGCAGGTCTCACGGTCGCACGATATCGCCGGCAGTATCATGTTCCGGCCGATTGACCCGGTCTGGATTATCGTGGGAAGGGGCACCGCATGCTCGTAGGCCTTGGCCTCGGGCCGGGAAACCCCGAACTCCTCACGCTCCGTGCGGTCCGCCTCCTCAGGGAAGCCGATGCCGTCTTTGTCCCCGGAAGGATCGCAAAGGACCTGGTCGCCCCGTACCGCGATGCTGTCGTACTCGAATTTCCCATGACGGATGACGAGGCAAGGATCCGGCGATGCCTTGAAGAGAATGCAGAGAAGATCGCACCCGTGGCAGAGAAGGGCCTCGCCATCTTCGGGATCCTGGGCGACCCGAACTTCTTCTCGACCTTCTCGCGCCTCTGTGCCGTACTCGCAGAGGAACACCCGGCGATTGAGTGCCGGACGGAACCTGGGATCAGCGCCATCACCGCCTTCGCTGCCGCTGCCGGCATTCCGGTCAACGAAGGCTTCTGCGTTTCGGACGGCACAATGTCGGATACGAAGATCCTGCTGAAGGTACGAAAACCGAAGGAGAGGGCAGCCTCCCTGATCGCCGAGGGTTACCGGGAGTTCGTGCTGGTCGAGCGGATGTTTTTCGATGACATGAAGATCTACCGGAACAAAGAGCTCCCGGAGAAGAGCGATTACATGAGCGTGATGTATGCCCGGAAATGACGAGGCGAATGTGATCTGGTTTGTCGGTGCCGGCCCCGGCGACCCGGAGCTGATCACCGTAAAGGGCAGGGCCCTGCTCGACACAGCGGACGTGCTGGTCTATGCCGGTTCGCTCGTCAACCCCGCCTTGGTAGAGAGCAGCCCGGCAGCGGAGAAAGTGGACAGCTGGGACAGGAAACTCGACGAGATGGTCGCACTCATGATCGACCGGGCCCGCAGGGGAAAGCGCGTGGTCAGGCTCCACTCCGGAGACCCGGCAATCTACGGGTCGATCGTTGAGCAGATCGCGGAACTGGAGAAGGCCGGCCTGTCCGTTGCCATCGTCCCCGGTGTCTCATCAGCCTTTGCTGCGGCAGCCGCCCTTGGCACCGAGTTCACGCCCAAGGGGGTTTCCGACACCCTGATCATCACCCGCCCGGCCGGGAAGACCCTGGAGAAGGATTACATTACCGAGCTCTCGCAGGTACCGGCAACGATGGCATTCTTCCTCGGCAGTGAGCATTTTGCCGATATCACGGCAAAACTCTCCTGTCCCCGCGACACGCCTGCCGTGGTGATCTACCACGCCTCGTGGCCCGACCAGAAGATTGTCCGGGGCACGGTTGCCGATATCGCGGGGAAGGCTCAATCCGCCGGCATCACGCGGTCGGCCCTGCTCATCGTCGGGTATGCCGTGCTGGGAACCGCCTCTGACTACATGCGATCGCATCTCTATTCATGACCGATACCATCGTAATTGCCCTCCCGTTTTTCATGAGGGAGGCAGAACGCGTTGCCGCATTTCTTGGAGCCGAAGCGGAGGAATATTCGGCGGATCTGTTTTCCCGGGCTGTCAGTGAGAAGCACCGCATCGTTGCCCTCATGTCGATGGGCATCGTGGTCCGGAAGATCGCCCCGCTCCTGACGGACAAATGGAACGATCCGGCAATTGTTGTTATCAGCCCGGACATGCGATACGCGATCCCGCTGATCGGCGGCCACCATGGTGCGAACCAGCTGGCAAAGGAACTGGAAGGCCTGGGTCTGATTCCCGTCATCACCACGGCAACCGAATCCATGGGCCGCGACTCCGTCGAACAGATCGCGGAACGGAGTGGCACCGACATCCTGAACCGTGACTCGACCCGCAGCGTGAATGCTGCGCTGCTTGAGTCCGATCTGCCGGTCCACGCGGTACATGGACCCTCCCTTGTGATCGCGGGGCCGGATGTCTCCATTCTCGTAAAAAAGGGTGAATACTCGATCGGCATCGGGTGCCGGAAAGGTATCAATACCGATGAAGTAACAACGGCGATCGATCGTGCGCTGGAAGAAGCCAACATTGCAGAACAGGACGTGCTGGTGTACGCGACAACGGTAAAAAAGATGCATGAGTCAGGCCTGACGGATGCCGTCTCTGCACGTTCCGGGAATTTAATATTCCTTGCAGATGATACCATAAACGCACAGTCTGGCCTCTCGCCATCGCGGGCATCCCGGATCGGCCTTCGCGGTGTCGCGGAGCCCTGCGCCCTTGCCGTGTCGAAGAGAAAAGAACTGGTCGCAAAGAAGAAAGTATACGGGAGAGTCACGATTGCCATCGCACGCTGAGCCCGGAAAAGGAAGTCTTGCCATCGTCGGCCTCGGGCCGGGGCGGCGGGAGTACATGACCCCCCGCGCCCTCAAGGCAGTTGCCCATGCTGATTATGTGCTTGGCCACTCCACCTACCTCGAACCGCTGGAACCGCTCCTCAAGGGTAAGACCGTGATCAGCAGTTCCATGGGAAAAGAGGTGGACCGGGCAGAGCAGGCAATCGATCTGGCCAAAAACCACGCGGTCGCGATCGTTTCCGGAGGTGATGCCGGCGTGTACGGAATGGCAAGCATCGTCCTTGAGGTGCTGGAACACCGTGGTGTGGTGATCCCGGTTGAAGTGATACCGGGCGTGACGGCGGCCACTGCGGCGGCCTCCCGGGTCGGATCCCCCCTCTCCGGGGATTTTGCCGTGATCAGCCTCTCCGATCTTCTTACGCCGCTCGATGTGATCGAGACACGCCTCGATGCGGTCTTCGCGCTCGGGATACCGGTTGTCCTGTATAACCCGAAGAGCCGGGGCCGGCCGCACAACTTTGCCCTTGCCGTGGAGCATGCGCGGAAACATCTCGGCCAAACGACCCCCATTGCCATTGTGAAAAATGCGCTGCGCGAGGATGAAGAGACCGTCATCACGACACTGGGGGAGATCGAAGAGCATGAACCTGCCGTTGACATGCACACGACCGTGATCATCGGAGGAACGGAGAGCAGGATCTGGAGGATGGGAAACGATGTCAAAGGAATCATCACGCCACGGGGATACCACCGGAAATACCTATATTGATCCCGGTGCCGACACGAAGGAAGGCTACGCGATCTCGAAAAAGTCCCGGGCGCTCGCACGAAAAGCGCTCGGTAACGAGACCCCCGAGGACCGCGTGAAGCAGCGGTGCTCCATTGCAGTCGGTGATTTTGCAATGGCGGAGCTGATGCGGTTCCGGCATGACCCGATCCCCGCGGTCCTCGAAGCCCTGCGACAGGGTGCACCGATCATCACGGACATCCGTATGGTCCAGATCGGTATCCAGAAAAATGGGCATGCGAGCGAGGTATTGTGCGCGCTTGACTTCGGTGCCGATATCGTCCACGAGAAGGAGATAACGCGGAGCTCCGCAGGTTTCCTTGCCCTCAAAGAGAAACTGCCCGGGTCCATCGTTGTGATCGGCAATTCGCCATCGGCACTTCTCTCTCTCTGCTCGATGGTCCGGGACGGGATACGACCGGCCGCGATCATCGGTGCACCGGTCGGTTTTGTCAATGCCGCAGAGTCCAAAGTCGAGCTGCGGACGCTCGATATCCCGTCCATCTCCTCGGAAGGGACGCGGGGCGGCACACCGGTCGCCGTTGCGGCAGTCAACGAGTGCATCACCATGTATATCGAGGACCCGAACCATGCGCGATCCGGTCACCGGCTTTGAATACCCGGATACGTGGGTGGAGCGGTGCCAGGATCCCGGAAAACTGCTGCTCGCGGAAAAAGGCCTCGCCGTCCTGACTTCAACGGGAACAGTCCTCGTGCGGGGTTTTACCACCGGCACAACTGCCGCCGCGGCCTGCAAGGCAGCCGTCCTCTCGCTTGCAGGAGGAGTCGTCACGTCTGTCACGATCACGATCCCCTGCGGCCTGACCATTGAAGTTCCCGTTGATGGTGATGCCGGGCGGGCTTCTGCAAAAAAGTTTGCCGGTGATTATCCCGGCGATGTCACGGCCGGCCTCCTCTTTGCAGCACAGGCGATCCCCCGCGAAGGCGGTATTCACCTGTCCTTCGGAGACGGCATCGGCAGGTTTTCCCGTGATACCCCGCGGTTCAAGGCCGGCACGCCGGCGGTCAGCCCCCCGGCAATGGCCTGTATCCATTCGTCTGTCCAGGAAGCACTCGGAAAAACCGGTCTTGCGGGGATCGAAGTGCAGCTCCACATCCCGCAGGGGAGGGAGATTGCACAGAAGACCTTAAACCCCCGCATGGGTGTCATGGGGGGTGTCTCGATTCTTGGCACCACCGGCCTTGTCGAACCCTGGGACGATCACCTTACGGAATCCACTCTCGAACGGATCTCGGCTGCGGAACGGCCGGTCCTCACGACCGGACGTACCGGCCTCCGGTTTGCCCGGCTGATGTATCCCGACCGTGAGGTGATCCTCATCGGCGGGAAGATCGAACGGGCTGTTGCAGCGGTCCGGGGCGGGGCGATCCTTTTTGGCCTCCCCGCGCTCATCCTCCGGTATATCAACCCGCAGATCCTGGAAGGGACCGGATCTGCCACCGTGGAGGAACTGTCGGTCACCCCGGCCTTTCCCGCTATCGTGGAGAAGAACCTTGCTGCGTTCAGGCAGCAGTATCCCGCAATCAGCATCGTACTGGTGAACCGGGAAGGACAGGTCATGGGAGAGAGTGCATGAAGATCATCGGTGTCGGCTGCGGCCCGGGGCTGCTCACGGAACAGGCAATCCGGGAACTCAAAACAGCCCGGAACGTGTACGGATCGGAACGGGCGATCGAGCTGGCGCGGCCCTATCTCCCCGCGTCCTGCCGGGTTAGATCCATTGACGATTTCAAGAGCCTCAGCCGGCTCCCGCAGGACTCCGTGATCCTCTCGACCGGTGATCCCATGCTCGCCGGCCTCGGATACCTCCCGGGCGAGGTCATCCCGGGCATATCCTCGCTCCAGATCGCAACCGCCCGCCTCCATATCCCCCTGTCAAGGGTATCGGTGGTTGTTGCCCATGGGCTGGGCCATGAGAAGGGCATGACAGATACCGTCGACGAGCTAAAACGGGGGAAGATCGTCTTCCTCCTTGCGGACCCGAAATTCGATGTGGAAGAGCTGTATTCCCGGATCCAGCGGCTGTCCATTCCCCTCCGGATTGCGGTCTGCGAGAACCTCGGGTACCCGAAGGAAAAAATCGACGTCGGCCCCGTTGGATCACCCCCCGGGACCACCGCAGACCTCTATTCCCTCGTTATCGGGAATTTTTAAGCGCAGGGAGGTGCAGGAATTTTACCGGCAACCGGGTAAACGACAACAAAGCTTTTTTCCGTGCGGTCTAAATTACTGCTGGGAAGGTAGTATTTTCATGGATAAGGCAACAAAAACACAGTTCAGCATAGGGTTATTTGTCCTCGGTTTTGCCATGATCGCAGTCCAGGACTTAAAGAGGCTCGATACCATCAACCTCGGGTTTACCTGGCCGTTCGCTATCATGTTCTATCTCGGACTCATCTTCATGGCGGTCGGGTATTACCTGAAGTAGCACCGGAACCAAACCCTGCCGGAAGAGATTCATCACTTCTTTTTAGTATCAGTAACCAGCTCGCCTGCTTTCTCGATCTTGATCTCGCACTGGCGGTCGCCCGTGCACATCGTCCTGACAAAACGGGCGGAATATTTGTTATTAAGGAGCGGAACTGCCGTCAGGGTAAATGCCATGCATCGCCGGAAGACCGGGTTTCCTGCGCTGCCGGAAGTGGCTGCCTGCTCTATGAGCGGGCACTGTTTTACGAGAATCACCGACTTGTCCGGAGAAACTTTGAGGGCTTCTTTCCTGAACCCGGGACCGAACAGGATCACCATGACGATCCGCATCGTTTCTGCAAGATCCTGTGCAGTTTCCGTCGGCAGGGAAAGATCCCGTGCGATGGCAAACGCTGTGCGCGAGAGTTCCATCCAGACCTCCTGTTCGATTTCGTCATACCGTTCGCCTATGACAGGGCGGAATGCAGCATCATACAGAAAGGGCAGATATGCTGCGAAGTCCGCAGCAAACCGCCACCGGGTCTCTCCAGGAATATCCCTGATGTCCGTCATAGACGTGACTCCTTGTCCTGATCGTTGTATGGCAAACCCCACTTATCAAATGTTGGATGGTCACACCAGGACGGCCAGACCCATATCGCTGATTGCCCCCCATGGTCCACATCAGGAAACCAGCATAATCTTCTTTCCGGCCTTCCGGATAAATCCCTCTTCCTCAAGCCCGGCAAGGATCTTCAGGACACGGTCCCTGTCTTTCCCCAGTTCCCTGATGATTGCCGCAGAGGCCATCTCTCCCCGGGAAACGAGCAGTTTCAGTACCTGCCCGCGGAGCCTGCGATCCGAGCCTTCGAATGCGGACTGCTTTGTATAGTGCACGCTCCTCCGGTTCGGGTTGGGGACGCTCTTTTTCAACGAGGCGCCCAGATCCATGAGCGCCCAGTACCAGACCCGCGGGTTCTTCCGGTACAGCGCCTGATCAACGAGCGGGAGGATCTCGTCGTCCCTGACGGGATCCTTATTCCTGAAGAAATAATGGATGAAGACCCTGCGGATATTCGTCTCGATAAAGGCCACCGGAAGGTTGAAGGCAAAAGCGGCGATCGATGAGGCGGTGGCATAGCCGATGCCCGGGAATGTTGCGAGGGTGTCCACGTCCCGGGGAAGGATGCCCCCGTATTCACCGGTGACCCGGATGGCACATTTCTGCAGCGCGATCGCCCGGCGATTGTATCCCATCCCCTGCCAGACCCGGAGGATATTCGCAAGTGGTGCGCCGGCAAGGGCGGTGAAATCCGGGAAGGCGGCGATGAACTCCGGGTATTTCAGGGTAACCCGTTCTACCTGTGTCTGCTGGAGCATGATCTCCGAGACGAGGATGTGGTACGGGTCGGTGGTATGGCGCCAGGGCATGTCATGCCGGCCGGATCGTTCATAATATGAGAGTACCGTCCGCTGGAACTCAGAAATACTTGGCCGGACCATCTCTGCCGGGACATACTGTTCAGCAGACAGGATGAGCGTTTCCTGTACGGTATCTTGCTTTTTCTTATAGCCGGGCATTTTTCGTACTCACAGGTAATATGCCAAATAGTATAACTCTGAAGCTAAAGGCAACAGCGGTTCTGCGTCAATAACAAATATCAGTGACTTATGATTCAGAATGTGATGAGGGGTCTGGTACCATTGACATAACGATGAACGCCGCCGCCCCCGATGGGGCGCCCCGCGGCGGATCAGTGACTAATGACAAATTTAAAGACACTTCCTTGCCCCGCCGTGCCTCGAAGAGGCCCTGAGGCGGGGAAGCATCGCATCATCATCCCAGAACGTAGCGACGTGTGGAAGTTTATAACGGTCCTTCAGGACCGTTTAAACATCCGGAGGAGTTTATAGCGAACCATCAGGACCATTTAAACATCCGAAGGAGTTTATAAAGATCCGTCAGGATCTTTTAAACATACTGTCGAGGTCCGCTTTCGAGAACCGGATCATGGTCGGGCGGCCATGGGGGCAGGTGAAGGGGTTTTTCGTGAACCGGAGCTGGTCGGCCACACGCTGGCACTGCTCCTGTGTGCAGACCGTCCCGGCCTTGATCGCTCCACGGCACGCAACGATGCGGGTGATCCGCTCCCGGTTGTCGACCCGCTGGCCCCGTTCAGTGCTTGTCAGGTCGCTGATGATATCCTCGAGGAGCGAAGTGTCTTCGAGTTTCCCGAGGACCACCGGGATGGCACGGACAACGAACGTATCCCTGCCGAACTCCTCGATGTGAAAACCTTCATCTGCAAGCGCCGACAGGAGTTCCGACAGGATCGCGCTCTCGCGGGGTGTCCGGTGGAGGATTACGGGGGCGATCAGTTCCTGGACGCGCTTCTCACGCTCATCTTTCCGTCCCGCAAGTTCGTAGAGGATCCGCTCATGTGCGGCATGCTGGTCGATGACCATGAGTTCCCCGGTCTCCGTTGTCGCAAGGATATAGATCCCACCGAACTCCCCGATGACCCGGAGGGGAGGGATGGAACTTGCCGGAAGAGGTTCCGGTGCCAGCGCAGTCCGACGGAGCTGGCGGTCGGTGCCGACTGTGCCCATATGCGTGGGTTCGCTGACAACCCCGGGCGGGACTGCATCATGCAGGTAGGGTCGGGAGTGTCCCGGTCCAAAGGAGGTATCGACAGTGATGGCATGCGCTGGCCCCGGTGGCCGTATGTCGGGTATGAGATCGTGACCGGCAAGAGCCCGGTGCACGGCGTCGCTGACGGCCCGGGCGATCTCCGGTTCCCGGGAGAGCCGGACCAGTTTCTTGGTCGGGTGGACATTGACATCCACAAGCCCCGGATCGATATCGAGCGAGAGGAACGCCACCGGAAACCGGTCCTTCGGGAGCAGGGTACCGTATCCTTCCTTGATTGCGTTGGTGATCGCGGGAGAGGAGACATACCTCTGGTTGATCGCGATAAAGATCCGGGCATGGTCCTTGCGGGAGAGCGAGGGACGGGAGATGTGGCCCGCGATCCTCACGAGAGGGCTCTGTACTGATACCGGCACCAGGTCCCGTATCAGCCCGGCGCCATAGATCCGGGCAATGGTATCGAGCTGGGAGGTGCCCCTCTCAGTAACCAGTTGTTCCGTTCCGTTGTACGTGAGCCGGAACGCAATATGGGGGTGAGCGAGGAAGACACCTTCAAGCATATCGTGGACATGGGCGAGTTCGGTCTGCCTGCTTCTCTGGAATTTCTTCCGCGCCGGGGTGTTATAGAAGATATCCTCGACAAGCACGCTCGTCCCGCCGGGAGCACCGACAGGTACATTCTCCACGACTTCGCCACCCATGATGACGATCTTTGTTCCGGGCGCAAGGTCATCGTCCCGGGGCCGGGTGATGAGCGTGACACGGGAGACAGCCGCGATGCTAGCCAGTGCCTCGCCGCGGAAACCAAGGGTGCTGATCGTGTCCAGATCGGTGATACCGGCGATCTTGCTGGTCGCATGGGGAGTGAAGGCGAGGAGTGCATTCCCGGCGGACATGCCGGTACCGTCATCGGTGATCCGGATGGATGGTATATCAGTTCCGGACGAAAGGATCTCGATCCTGATCGTCCGTGCACCGGCATCGATCGCGTTCTCAACGAGCTCCTTGACGACCGAGGCCGGCCGCTCCACCACTTCGCCGGCCGCGATCTGGTTGACCGTTGCCTGATCGAGGAGATGAATGTCCGGGGGGGTGCTTCCGCGTTTCATCTGTTCCCCCCCCCGTTGTCCTCAAGCTTCCGCTTCAGTTCGGTAATCTTCGAGAGCGCCTGGAGGGGTGTCATCTCGTCCGGGTTCATGCTCCCCAGTTCTTCCAGCACCGGGTGGACCGTGCCGGCAGGAGCATCGACCCGTTCGTCCATGAGGAGGATCTGGGTATAGCGCTGGGGGCGGGTGCTGCCCGCGACCCGCCCGTTCATGTTCTCGTCGAGGAGGGCCTCGGCACGCTCGGTCACTCTCTTCGGGATGCCGGCTAGCCGTGCGACGTGGATACCATAACTCTTGTCCGTTGCGCCGGGTATGATCTTACGGAGAAAGATCACTTCGTCTTTTGTTTCTTTCACCGCAAAGTGGTAGTTTTTTACCCGTTTGAGGTGCTCTTCCATGGTGATGAGTTCGTGGAAATGGGTGGCAAAGAGTGTTTTTGGGCCGGCCCCGGATTTCCCGTGCAGGTATTCGAGCACGGAGCGGGCGATCGACGACCCGTCCGCAGTGCTTGTCCCCCGGCCGATCTCATCGAGGATGACCAAGCTCTTCGGGGTGACGTTGTTAAGGATATTTGCGAGCTCCAGCATCTCGACAAAGAAGGTACTCTGCCCGCTTGCCAGGTCATCGAATGCGCCGACCCGCGTGAAGATCCGGTCGAGAATGCCGACACGCGCGTGCCGGGCCGGGACAAAGCTGCCTGCCTGCGCCATAATGCAGATGAGCGCGGCGGCCCGCATGTAGGTGGACTTCCCGGCCATGTTCGCGCCCGTGATGATCATGATCTGGGTGCCGCTGCCAGAGAGTTCCGTATCGTTCGGGACAAACCCTCCCGCAACTCCCTGTTCGACCACCGGGTGCCGCCCGTCACGGATGACGATCGCATCGCTGTCATCCATCTGCGGGCGGACGTAATGCCGGACCTGTGCCACCTCCGCGAGGGTAGAGGCAACATCGAGCGCGGCAATCCCGTTTGCTATGGACTGGAATGCATGAGTACTCTCGCGCAGGGTTTCGAGGAGTTTGGTGTACATTTCCCGTTCGAGCGCGAGCACGCGTTCATCGGCATTCGTGATGAGGGCCTCTTTCTCCCGCAGCTCGGGGATCGTGTACCGTTCCCCGGTTGCTGTTGTCTGCTTGCGCTCGTACCGGGCCGGGACGAGCGGGACATTGGGCTTTGTGACCTCGATGTAATACCCGAAGATGCGGTTGTACCCGATCCTGAGCGATTTGATGCCGGTTGCTTCCCGTTCCTGTGCCTGGAGCTCGGCAATCCAGTCCTTTCCCGAGTGCAGGACGCCGCTGATTGCATCGAGTTCCGGGTTATAACCGGCGCGGATGACCCCGCCGTTCCGTGCTATGGCAGGAGGATCATCGGTGATTGCCCTCCGGATGAGATCGATGACTTCGGGCAGATCCCTTATCCCGGTCAGGGCGTCCGACACCAGGTCTGGCAGGGCACAGTGGGTTTCTGTAAGGCACTGCTTCAGCCCCGGGAGGGCAGAAAGGGTTTCCGCCAGCGCGACCAGATCGCGGGGACCGGCGTTCCCGTACGCGATCCGGGCAGCGATCCGTTCGATGTCACCACACGACCTGAGCTGGTCTCTCAGGGAGAGTCGTGCAGCGGTCTTCCCTGCAAGGAATTCCACCGCATCCAGCCGGCGATTGATCGCCGCGATGTCGTTCAGGGGTCGCGTGAGGTGGCGGTTTAAGAGCCGGCTGCCCATCGGGGTCCGCGTCAGGTCGAGCGAGGAGAAGAGGGTCGCCCCTTTGGTCCCGGCGCGGATGCTCTCCCGGACTTCAAGGTTGCGCAGGGTGACGGCATCCAGCTGCATGGACTGGGTGGAACTGCGCATCGAGAGGGAACTGATGTGGGGGAGTGCCGCATGCTGCGTCTCCTGGGCATAGGCAAGCGCAGCGCCGGCAGCACTGACCGCGCAGGAACCATCGTCAAACCCGAACCCGGCAAGCGATGCCACATGGAAATGCCCGCAGAGGAGTTGCCGTGCACGGCCTTCATTGAATACTTCATCCCGGCAGGTTGTTACAACAACACCGGAGTCACGGATGCGCTGCCGGACCGGCTCCGGAACAGATGCAGGGACCATGCATTCGGCAGGACGGTACCGCGCAATCTCCGATCGCAATTCTTCAAGCGCGGGATCGTGTGCAATGACAGCGGCAAAGAATTCTCCCGTGGAGATGTCGAGGAGTGCAATACCCCATTCCTGCTGCTTTGCATCCGGGGAGACAGCCATCAGGTACGTGGCCGCAACCGAGGGGACGAGCGTGGAATCGATGACCGTTCCGGGGGTGATGACCCGCACGATCTCGCGTTTCACGATCCCCTTGCTGTTCTTTGCATCCCCGATCTGATCGCAGACTGCCACTTTGTAGCCTTTGCCGATCAGTTTTGCGATGTACCCGTCAGCCGCGTGATAGGGGACGCCCGCGAGAGGGATCCGGTTGTCCCCGCTCCGGGACCGGGAGGTCAGGACGATCTCCAGTTCCCGGGATACCAGTTCTGCATCCGCATCGAAGGTCTCGTAAAAATCGCCGATGCGGAAGAAGAGGATCGTATCCGGGTGCTGCTCCTTCATCTCCCGGTACTGCCGCATGACCGGCGTTGAGCGGGGGCTGTTGTCGTCTTCTGTCCTGCCATCAGGTCCGGCTTCACGCACCATGAGTGCAGATAGGTATCCCTCCGGATCCATTAATACCGATCTGATCGATCCTGAGGATACCTACGGCCGGTGGGTATATACATACCATGCCAGGGAGGGAATCGATACCACCAGCGCAATCAGGCCGAATGTGAGGCCCAGTGCAAAACCCATCCCAAGGACATTGGTTATTTCCCAGAGAATGCTCACGGCCCAGGGTATCGCGCTTATGAAGATAAGCAGCCCGCAGAGCACGATCAGGACAATGCCGATCGCCGCATTCCTGACATCCTGTGCGCTGGGGGCAACCGAGAGGACGAGGCTGAGCGTGAGGTAGAGATAGAGCAGGAACCAGGGATGGAAGTCTGCAAAGAGGTTCTGCGTGAACAGCTCGAGGATACTGGTGGCAAGGCTGTGCAGGGCTCCTGTCGAATCGATGGATACCGGGAAGGCCGGGAAGGTGCAGCCAAGGAACCGGGAGAAGCACCACATCAACCCGGTGAGGACGAGCGGTATGCAGAACAGTGGTGCCGAACTGATAATGACATCGCCGAGCACCGGGATCTTCGGACGCGTGTACGTGACCGAACCGCCATCTTTGGAGAAGAATACCATGTTCGTTATTGCCGCACCGGTGAGGAGGCAGCCGAGGATATGCGAGCATTCGTGGACGATCACGCCGGGCGCCCGTATCGCGTAATAGAAGATCCGCAGGGGCAATACCTGCGCCCAGAGATGATCCAGCATCGTGGAGATGAGCATCATGACGATGCCGGTCGCAATGACGATGAGAAAGGAAAGCGTCTCCATACCGATCAGGACTTACCCAGGATCATTTAGGCACGGGGCACATAAGCACAGCGACAGGAGATCCAGGATGCCACGTCCATCACGCTACATCCCACCCGTCCCGGTTCGTTATTGCCGGGGCCTGCTGCTGGTACGTGTGAAAGACTGATATGGTCCCACGCCTCATGTGCGGGTATGGAACGGGATCTTCCGGCCGAAACAGGAAACGGTCACACGGTGACCCGTTTTTCCAACCGGCTGATCCACGAGAAGAGCCCCTACCTGCTCCAGCACGCTGCAAACCCGGTCGACTGGTACCCGTGGGGAGAAGAGGCCTTTGACCGTGCAGCGCGTGAAGATAAGCCGGTGTTTCTCTCCATTGGATATGCGACCTGCCACTGGTGTCACGTGATGGCGCACGAGTCGTTTGAGGACCCCGACGTGGCAGACCTGCTGAACCGGGATTTCATCTCCATCAAGGTGGACCGCGAGGAACGCCCCGACATCGACAGCATCTACATGAGCGTCTGCCAGATGGTCACCGGACAGGGTGGCTGGCCACTCACCATAATCATGACTCCGGATAAAAAACCGTTCTTTGCCGCTACATACCTCCCGAAAGAACGCCGCTTCTCCATCTCTGGCCTCCTCGAGATCCTGCCCCGGATTGTACAGGCATGGCACCACCAGCGGCCCGAGCTCCTCCGGTCTTCAGAAAAGATCATCAGTGTGCTTCAGGGCCGACGACCGGACTCTCCCGGTCAGGTGCCGGATGCCACGCTTCTCGATGACGGGTACGAGGAACTGGTCCTGCGATTCGATCCCGAGTACGGGGGGTTCGGAGATGCCCCTAAATTCCCGACGCCTCATGTCCTGCTCTTCCTTCTCCGGTACTGGAAACGGACCGGGAAGAAACGGGCCCTTGAGATGGCCGTAAAAACACTGGATGCGTTGCGGGACGGCGGGATCTGCGATCAGCTCGGCGGGGGATTTCACCGGTACTCCACCGACGCACAATGGCGCGTGCCGCATTTCGAGAAGATGCTGTACGACCAGGCACTCCTCCTGATGGCGTATACCGAAGCGTTCCACGCAACGGGGTATGACCGGTACCGTCATACTGCAGAGGAGATCATTGCCTATGTCCTCCGCGATCTCCCATCACCTGAAGGTGCGTTCATTTCGGCGGAGGATGCGGATAGTCCCGGCGGGGAAGGTGCGTTTTATCTCTGGACGTATGCGGAACTGGAAGCGGTGCTCGGACCGGAAGATAGTACACTCGCCGCTCGACTCTTCAGTGTAGCGCCTTCCGGGAATTGGTCGGGCTTTGGCCACGGTGACCGCACAAACATCCTTTACCGGTCAGTGCCGCAGAGCAATCTCGCCACTTCTCTGGGTATGGTCGAGCCAGAGCTCAGTGCCCGACTGGATTCTCTACGCTCCCGGCTGTTTGCTGCACGGGAGAAACGGCCGCGCCCTTCCCGCGATGACAAGGTGCTGGCTGACGGGAACGGGCTTTTTATCGCGGCGCTGGCGAAGGCGGCACGTGTACTGGGGAATGCGCAGTACCTTTCTGCAGCTGAGAGGGCAATGACCTTCCTGCTCAGGGATATGCGCACGGGGGGAGGTAGTCTCCTGCACCGGTACCGTGACGGTGAAGCAGCAATCCCGGCCTTTGCCGATGATTATGCCTTTGTCATCCTTGGACTCATAGAATTGTACGAGACCACGTTTGATACGCATTACCTGTCGGATGCACTCGCCCTCAACATGCTCTTCCAGGCGCATTTCCTCGATCCGCAACAGGGGGGATATTTTTCCGTATCCGATAAAGCCGAGGTGCTTTTTGCCCGGAAGAAAGAGATTTATGACGGGGCCATCCCGTCGGCAAATTCGGTGTCCTGCGAAAACCTCATCCGACTCTTCCGGCTGACCGGAGACCCGGCACATGAGGAACATGCCCATTCCCTCGCACGCCATTTCGGGAGCCGGGTAACGGATAATCCCGCAGCCTATGGGTGGTTCCTTTGTGCTATCGATTGGGCATCATGGTATTCACAGGAGATCGTTATTGCCGGGGATACCGGTGCACCAGATACGGAACGCATGATCGCTGCCGTGCGTTCACGGTATCTCCCCAACTGCACGGTCCTTTTCCGCTCCACTTCAGCACCGGCAACGGCTCTTCCCACTCTTGCGCCATTCACAAAAGATCTGGTCAGGAAGGAAGGGAAAGCAACCGTTTATGTCTGCTCCGCGCATACGTGTTCCATCCCCATCACCGATGCAGATGCACTTGAAGAAGTTTTCAGCCGTTAAAAAAGTGATCAGAGGTTCTTCAGCGACACGATGTCTTTGACCCCGACAAGTTTCCAGACAATGGAACGATCCTCCTCAGCAATGGCTACCGGTGGATCGAAGGGGGAATGGCCGAGGGCGGCAAGGATGTTGCAGGAAAGGTTGCGCTCAACAATCAGGTCGACAAATTTGTCCCGAATGATCTTCTTCTCAATCGAGTCATGCACCTCTTCCAGGTATCCCTGGAGCGTGACGAACGTGTAGGATGAGAGGTCCTTGGTGAACTTCTCGATCTCAACAGACGCATAGGGGCTTTTCCGGAAATATTCGATCTTCTTGCCATATTTTGTCGAGAGGAAATAGAGGAACGAACCGTCGAAGACATACAGGAACGGGGCAATATAGGGATATTTTTCCCCCTGGAACGCGATCCGGCAGATATACCCTTTCTCGATCAGTTTGTCATATTCAACTTTGTCCACCCGCGGGATCTTTATGATATCCATAGACTCTCAAACGTGATTCCCAACAGGAGTAGATAAATCTTTTCAATTGGCGCTTATACAAAAATTATCGCTCGGTTTTGAACCCTGCCTGTTTCCACGCGGTCATCCCGCCAATGACATTCGTGATAGTGCGGTAGTTGTTGCGGGCAAGGATGCTTGCGGCCAGGCTTCCTTTGAACCCGGCATCGCAATAGACCACAACAGGCTCGTTCTTCGGGATTTCCGAAAGGTGTTGTGGGAGTTCCCCGACATAGACATGGTGCGCACCACGGATGTGGCCGACAGCGCGCCAGTTTTTGATATCCCGGACATCCAGCAGGAACGGGGATTCTTTTTCAAGACGTTCCTTCAACTGCCAGACAGAGCAGGTCTGGATGGCTGCAATCTCCTGCGCCGCTTTTGTCCATGCGGGAAAGCCCCCGGCAAGGACACCGGCAAGGTTGTCATACCCGAGCCGGATAAAATGCCGGGCAATCTGGTCGAGGTCAAGGTTGAAATCGTCAACAAGAATGACCGGTTTCTCATAGTCGAGGACCCAGCCCATGAACGAGGCAAGTCCCTCGCGCCAGATGGAGAGGCTTTCCGGGATGTGGCTGGCGCCGAAACTGGTCGGGGAGCGGATATCAACGATCTGGCATCCGGCTCTCCGGTACTCGTTTACTTCGGCAATCCTGAGGTCCTTCGGGAACGGATTACGGACAAGGAGAGGCGCCCCGTCTTTGTTGTACCTCTCCATCTGCCGGAAATAGGGGGGGAGATACGGAGATTCGGTGACCCGCTGTGCAATAAATGCATCGCGGCCCATCCTGATCAGGGGATTTGTCTGCCGTTCATACCCGATAGTCGTGAACGGGTGGTCTGCGATAGTGCCGCCGCAGATTGATCCTGCGCCATGGGCCGGGCAGACGATAACCCCGTCGCCGAGCGGGAGGATCTTTCCCGTGATGGAATCGAATATTTTACCGGCCATTTCGGCCTTTCGCTCCTGGCCGAAAAAGTCCGTGCGTGCAATATCGCCGGCAAAGAGCGTATCGCCGCAGAAGATCATATAAGGCTCGTCTGCAACCTCCCGATCCCTCACTACAAGCGTGATACTCTCCTCCGTGTGGCCGGGAGTTTCAAGCACTTCGATTCCCAGCGAGCCAAGGGTAAACTGGTCTTTGTCCTTGACAGGTTTCCCGTACAGGAACGGCATATGTGCCCCATGCCAGATCTCTGCGCCGCACTGGTTCGAGAGTTCACGAGAGCCGATCACATAATCCTCATTCCGGTGCGTTTCGAAGATGTCTCTGATGACGAGATGGTTCCGGCGCGCAATGTCGAGGTAGACCCTGCAGTCACGGCGGGGGTCGATGACTGCCCCCTCGTCACCCGATCCAATAAGGTACGAGTTATGGGCAAGGCCCTCTGCCACTATCCGTTCAAACAGCATCGGATGTTCACCTTTACGGTGGATGTATCCGGCATATCGTAAATACGTTGTGAAGGAGGACCCTGGATGGTCTGCGCTCATTCCGTATAGGGATAATTGAGGAGGATCGGTTGGGTGTTTCCGGTAGTCATGCGGTACTGGATAAGGGACCAGGTATCCGCGAGACTGACCGGTGCATACCCCGCCACTTCCGTACTGACGTTGATCCGGCGGTGTTCAAAATCGATGAACGGGTAATGGCGGAGATCGTTGTTATGGTGGTGGCCGTGTACCACCCAGCCGTCAAACGTGGCAGGGGCCATCGCAGGATCATGAATGAGAAGGAATTGCATTCCCATATATTCAATAAGGGCTGAAGAAAGGGTCGCCGGGTCAGGTGCATCGTGATTCCCGGCAATGAAGGTGATAGTTCCTTTAAGTTGTTTCCGGTATTCTTTCGCAGGAGGAACATTTTTGCCATAGCAAAGGTCCCCGAGATGGTAGATCCGTGTAGCGGGAGAGACGACGGTATTCCAGTTGGCGATCAGAACCCGGTCCATCTCGCCGGGATCGGAAACGCTGAACGGGCGTGAACAGTAGCGGATGATATTTGCATGGCCGAGATGGAGATCGGCAATAAGGAGGATGTCGCCGGCACCGTGCGGGCATGGTTCCTTACGCTCAAATCCAGCATGTTTCCGGAACCGTGCAAGAGTCTCCTGCCACGATCTGCCGTCATGCCGGTGATCTTCATAAACCCAGCGTTTTTCAAGGAGATCATACTCGGCAAGGATCTGTTCCCCGTGCATGACCGTGATCCTCAGCCCGTCCTCGTCAAGAAGGATGGGACGGATGAGATGGTCCTTTTCGGGAAAAAGGCATGTGCGGATAGGGTAGAGGATACGGGCGAGGACTCCCCGTCGCTGCGCTGGCGGATTGTCCGTGCTGTCAGGTCCCGGCAGAGCCGAGAATATCGCAGACGCCTTCGTGAGATCGAGGCGATTGGCGACCGTTATGTGAAACCATTTCTGTTCCGGCCGGGCATCCCATGCATTGTGGCTCCGGGTGATGGGCAGTAATGCCTCGGCGATCTCTGCAGCCAGCTTTTTCAGGCTGCCGGAAGGCCGGACGGAAAAGGCGATGACACCGCCATGCATGCCTTCACGTTTCTCAAAACGGTCAAGAGTGAACGGGACGGGATCATACTGTACCGCTATGGCTGCGATCGCATCGAGGACCTGCTGGTGGCTGATACCATCCTTCAGCTCCATCGGCCCGTAGAGCGTGACGTGCGGGTGCCGTTCCATATACGGTTCAATGCCGAACGTCAGGGCAATGGCGAAGATGGTCTGTTTAACCCTCCATTTGGTCCTGCCGAGCCGGATCTCGATAAGGTACACGTCATCCATAAGGAGTGATCCACACAATTACTTTTTTATTGGCGGTCTTCAGGGTTATATTTTAATCCGGTTGGTTTTGGGAAAAATGCACGGGAAAACGGAAGAAACAAGCGGGTTACCTTATTTTTTCCCGGTGCCATACCTGAGATCATCTCCCATGACCACCGAGACGACCTTATGGTTCATGGAAAAGAACACAATCCCCGGAATGATGAAAGACCCGGAGAACTTTGATACATCGCTTGTCCCATCCAAGGGACCGGACTGCCCGGAGTATGATGGCGGCTGGTGCATTCACCTTTCCCAAGGAGGATTGTAGAGGGGAAGTAACGTACAGCAACCATGATAGGAGGATCCGCTATTTATCATCGCATGAATCAACAATCATTCATCACAGGGAGATTGAAATGAGCGTTTTCCATTATGCAGACAAACACTCCGCTCCGACAATGGAACAGCGCGAGCGGTATATGATAGGGGAGATCGAAGAGCGACACTTCGGTCCCGGAGGTCAGATCGTGCTCATCGAATATCCCGAGGCCGCGTACCTCAAAGATGATAGTGATAATATCCGCATCCTCTTCACCGGGTACAAGGACAAACAGAAGGCCTATGAAGAGGTGAAACGACTGGCAGATCATTATGAGCATAAAGCACCCAACAAAATGCTCTTCATGGAGAGGCGAGAGGCTGACGATAGTGTAACGCCATCTGATCGCAAATCCCGATGATTACCCTATTCCTGTTGGCGGACCTCATGCCCGATGGGTGAATATATCCCCATGGCGAAAGGAGGGTCATGTTGGTCGAGGGTATGCGATTGCTCATTACCTCAAACGATCACATTTTAGCGAACCGGGAATGATAGTACTCTGTGACTCAAGATTCGGGGGTGGGGAGAATTTGTCAAAAACCTGTCTCTGCATTATTATTTGATATGGACAACACCCTCTTCGATCTCGTCGGTGCACAGATCGCGTCCTGCCAGGAGATCGTGCGGTTTCTCGGGTATAAAGATGGTGAGGAATTGTTCTCGTATTTCCTCAAGCCCGTGCACGGATTCGAGTCGCACGAAAATATCCGGCAGTACATGGAAGAGCGCAGCATCCCGATCGATGGCATGTATGAAAAAGCCTGCAGGATCTATGAAACGGAAAAACTCCGGCACATCTCGCCCTATCCCGGCGTTGCAGAGACCCTGAAATACCTGCATGACCGGGGATATCCGATGTGTATTGTCACTGACGCACATTCCCGGGATGCCACCCTGCGCCTTGAAAAGATCGGTCTTTTGCCCTTCTTCTCCGGCATGGTCGCATACGATATGGTGAATGTAAAGAAACCGGCTCCGGAACCATTCCTTGCAGCTCTTGAGATGATGCGGGCTCCTGCGGGTGATGCACTCCTCATTGGCGATAGCATCCGGCGTGACATCGAACCCTGCGCCCGGCTGGGCATCCGGACCGTGTATGCCCGGTATGGCGACCGGTTCGCTGCCGGCCATCAGGATTCCGGTGCGGATTTTATCATTGACGGAATGGACGAGCTTCCGGAAATTCTCGATAAGTTCAACAAGATCTGAATATTTTTATCCTTTTCCGGGTAAAAACCGACAATGTTAATGGGCGCGATCGAAAAACCTGTTGAGAAAAAGACGAGAATCCTTGTTTTTTGTCCCATAATGACAAAAAATTAAAAACGAGTCGGGTATAATAAGAGTTATGTACGTTCCGACAGAGATCTTTTTCACCAAGGGCGTTGGTGTCCATAAAGATCGTCTTGCCTCTTTTGAGCTTGCATTGCGGAAGGCTGGTATCGAGAAATGCAACCTCGTTTATGTCTCGAGCATCTTCCCCCCGAAATGCAAACAGATCACCCGTTCTGCGGGGCTCCGGAAACTCGAACCCGGCGCGATAACCTTCTGTGTCATGGCACGGAATGACACCAACGAGCCGAACCGACTCGTCTCATCGGCAATCGGGCTTGCCCTCCCGAGCGATTCGGAAGAGTACGGGTACCTGTCGGAACACCACGCGTACGGGGAGACCGAGAAGAAGACTGGTGAATATGCCGAGGATCTCGCGGCGACCATGCTCGCAACGACGCTCGGTATCGAATTCGATGTCAATGCAGCCTGGTCAGAACGTGAACAGACCTACAAGGCGAGCGGCAAGATCATCAAGACCAAGAACACCTGCCAGTCTGCGGAGGGGGACAAGAATGGTCTCTGGACGACGACAATCGCGGTGGCGATGTTCATCTGATTCTCTTCCTTTTTCTAATTAGTTTTTAGAAAAATTTTTGCAACTCGTTTTTTTAAGATACTTACGATGGCTCCCTGCCTCAGGGCCCCTATGAGGCACGGCTGGCCTGATTATCTGCGTTGTTGATTATTCGTAATCGATCCGCCGCGTGGAGACAATCGTCGTATCAGCGACGATTGGCTTGAGAAGAATCCGAAAGATTCTTTGATTGCGTCCCATCGGGGGCGGCGGCGTTCATCGTTATGTCAATGGTACCAGACCCCCCATCACATTCTGAATCATTAGTCACTGATATTTGTTATTGACACAGAACCGCTGTTGCCTTTA
>Ga0187861_10001733_pt1 | contig 21732 bp, 17 predicted proteins | sample June2016WEW_10_1_3_FD_132986 | JGI IMG/M metagenome (GOLD analysis project Ga0187861, IMG submission 132986) | Peatland microbial communities from SPRUCE experiment site at the Marcell Experimental Forest, Minnesota, USA - June2016WEW_10_100 | ecosystem: Environmental > Terrestrial > Soil >...
AGCCGTCTCGCGGACCTCCAGGAGAATTTTATAATCTTCGATCTTTTCGCCCTTCGCCTCTCCTTCTCTTCATCCGTCAGGAAATTACTATCTCCTATACGCGAGAATTTCAGCCGAACGTCTCTCTTAAAGACCTCCGCTGTCAATTCAAAAAACTGTCTACTCCGTTGTTTCAAAGGGTGCATCTTATTCCCGTGCTAATCCCGTGCTAATGTTGAAATAAAAAAGCGTAAACAAACGCTTCAACACGCCCATTTACGCTTTCTCATCTCCTTGATTATTTTTACTTTCTTTGTCTAAATCGCCTTTTTCAGAATTACCCTTTTCCTCCTCATATCCGCAGTGTCCGGGGTTCAAATCCCTGCACCGCCACCAATTATCTCAGGTGCTTAGGCAGGGCATGGGGTTCCGAGAGTTAGGGCTGAAGTAATATTGAAGTAACCAGATCATCTCTTTCTCTTAAGTTCCTTCTAGTCTCGCTCAATTCTTATCTTTCTTCTGTAATATTCTCTCCGCTTTTCTTTCTCAATTTCAGGCTGCGATCTCCAGAGTTCTCTGGAAACCATGATCCAGGCGCACATTTTAGAACAAAACCGCTTTTCCTTATTGGACCTTTTGAGGAAATACCAATTCCCCCACAATCCTCACATTGGCATCTTTGAACGAGGTTTATAGGGAATTAGGTAAAACCGGTTATGAAATCAAAAACAAGCTTGTCTTCAACTTTAGAGAAAAACAAGGATAATATTCAAAAACGCCATGGGCTGATTTTTAGCTTTAAATCCGAATTGTTATACCCTTTTTGCCTCTTTCTTCAATTCTAAATTTGCCAACACTCTAAGTTATTTTTATTTTTGAATATTAGCCAATTTTATGAGGCACCGTAATCATACAAATAATGGCTATCAAAAAATTAAAATATGGTACGTTAATTGCAGAAAATAATTGAAAAGCTGCATAAAATAACAAAATTTAGCATATTAGGATAAAATTTGTGGAGAACTCTTCCAATTCCAACGTTCCGGTAGAAACCCCCAATGGGAAGATACAAGGGATAACCGAGATAAGGCAGATGACAATAGCGTCCCTGATTGCACGAGGTTTTTCTGTCAAATACGCCGCCAAGAAGCTCAAGATGTCAGAATCACGGATATACCACTTGTTATCCGACAGAGACTCTCTCCTCAACACTGAAATTAAGCGTATTTTGACCGAGCTGTTCGCGGCCAGTGATCGACGCTTGATAAACCTTTACAACAATGTTCTGCAAAAATTGGACACTATGCTTTCAAGCTCTGATGAAGAAAAGCAATATCGAGCCATGGACCGGATTATAAAAATGTTTTTTGCAAGGATACCCAAAAATGTAATGATACAACAATATTTTGGCGATCAGCTACAACCTCAACGAGAATTCACTATGGATGACTATATCCTGTTTTCGAAAAAATTAGAAAAGATCACTCTGGAAAAGCGGAAGGAGCGGGGATTACCTCTGTGGCCGGATTATTTAATAGAGGACATTATTTCGGAGGCGCTGAAGGAGCGGGGGTTGCCTGAGTTGCCGGATCATTCCATACAGGACATTATTTCGAAGGTGCTCAAGGAATCGGGGTTGCCTGAGTTGCCGGATGATAAGGCTAGTTCTCATTCCGCTTCAGAGGCTAATGCTCATTCTTCTCAAGAAAATTCAAGTCCAGGCAATTCAGCTCAAGATACTCCTTCTCAAGATGTGCCTTCTCAAGGATTCAACGAATTTCTTAAGCAACTAACATGAATGGGATTTCCTGCAGTTTGAGCGACACACTTACCTCGGTTAAAATTTAACGTAGATTTGCGGAGGGTTACTTCAAATTATTGAGAGTGCAAGATAAAAAGGATTTAGCAGAAGGCGATATACGTATGCCCCTTCCGAATAATTGCAACTTAAATAATATTCGAGTAAAGTCAATGCAAATTTTTAAAAAAATTATAACGGCGGGGATTTTATCGCCTGTTGATCCCCTGAAAGATAGACCTCAAGTTTCCTCATTGCCTCTCGACCGTCATTCAGATCGATCCGGTTGTAGCGCTTGAACATAGCCATGGTCTTGTGGCCCGAGATAGCCATGATAACGCTAATATTCACTCCCGCCTTTCGCATATTCGTGATCGCTGTATGGCGGAAATCATGAAAGCAGAGCCCCTTGATACCGGCGCGTTTGCATGCTCTCTGAAACCCTTTTCTAAAGTTACCCAGGAGATTCCCTCTTTCGGTAGTAAATAGAAATCCTTCTGGATCTCTTTTCTGCTGCCTTGTCAAATGATCTCTCAGAAGCGCCCCAATCAAACTGCAAAAAGGAATTTTTCTCCCTACCCCACTTTTTGTTTCGCCATCGTAAAGCTCAACATACCCCTCTTCCGTCCCATTTTCATCAAAATGGATCTGTCTTTCTCGAAGACTCAATATCTCGCCTTCCCTCATTCCAAGGTAATACCCTAATGACAGGATCAGGGCATATTGTGGAAGCTGGTTCTTTAAGATCTCGAACTCTTCTGGCGAAACGATTCGATCTCTCACATTTCTTTCGGGCAGCAAGGGGACTTTCCAACAGGGATTTTTCTCAACCATATCGTCTCTGATAGCTAAATTGTAAATCCTCTTAAGCAGAGTCGTGAAACGATTGACAGTTGCTGGTTTGTATGGTCTTCCTCTTTTAGATGAAGTTTCCAACATCCGATCTTGAAACGTCTCAATATCGGTGGGCTTAATTTCTCTTGCAGGCCGTTGCCCAAAATGTTCCCTGAGAATTCTACCCATTTCAATATCTCGCAGGTAAGTCTTTTTCCTCTTGGCCTTCGGGTGTTCTAAATACCACTCCAAAAGTTCCCCAAATGTGTATTCTTTCTTAGCTTCCAGCTTTAAGTGTTTCTTCCTTTCCCATTCAACCAACTTTTGCTGATAAACCCGTTTTGCCAACGTCTTTGAACCATGAACACTGCAGGTTGTCCAAACAGCCTTGCCGGTGATTGGATCGATACGATATGGATATTGGACAATATAAGATCCATAATGTTTCCCCCTTTTATCCTTTCTACGATAAACACCCACTTTTTTTCCTTTTCTTTACACAGAAGAACTCTCAAGACGCGATTTGGGATGATCACCCCTTTTCTCAGGAAGAATCATCTTAAATACTAAGGTTTGTTCCGGTTACTTATTGTTTCTCCCCCTTGTAAACCACATTGATTGAGAAAATCATTCACTTCCTCCTTCTCCCACTTCAAAAGCCCAAATACTTTCTTATAAGGAATGGGAAATTTTCCTCTGTTTATCTTGTTATATATAGTCTGCGGTGAAAGGCCTATGTATTCCGATAATTCTTTGACACTTAAAAGACGCTTTTCCATGTTGAAACCTCCATTTCAAAAAGCTGTTCTCGCTTTCTCAAGAACCTCACTTCTGTGAATAAAGAAACTATAAATTAACCACCCCGAACTCCTTCCCCATGGTGATGGATTACCCAACCCTCCACTCATTCCTAAAAAAGAATCTCTTAACTTCACTCTACGTTTACCTGTAGGCTTGTCACTAATTAATCAAAACCGAAACTAAGTTCCCTCCCCTACCTTCTTTTTTACGTTGACTTTTCATGGAACCCTTTGTATAAATTGGATGAAAGGCAACATCATTCTATTCTAAGACAAAATCATTAATGTAGTTATAATTATATAATTATGATTATATAAATGTCAAGAGGAATGTTATGAAGCTGCCAACACTAAAATGCAATCGTTGCGGTCATAAGTGGTTTCCTCGCAGCCCAAAGGAGCCTGAACGGTGCCCTGCGTGCAACAGTCCTTACTGGAACAAGCCGAGGGTTAGGAAGTTAAAGAAACCTTGAAAATATATTGCAGTAACTTTGATGAAAAAATAGGGTATTTTAAAGTAAAAAACGGTAATAAAAAGTAAGGGAGAAAATTTTATAACTTATTGATTATAAAACAATTTATTTAATAATATTCCCATCTTGCCGGTTCGCTGGGTTCAAACTCCAATACTATACATTTTGAACTTTCGTTTAATAAATGCCCCCAAAAATACCCCTGGAATATGTTAATCGTGGGAGACAGACCATAAAAACTAAACAAAAGTACTCCTTTTGTTTATTCTATTTTCGGCTTCATCTCAGCTTATAAATCATCATTCCCTTTTCTGGGTTCCGTTAAAAATTTATAACTTTATTATATCAAATTTTTGATAAATCGTAAATTATTTCATTGGGTTATATTCGTTTATTTGAAATATAAGGGGAATAGAAAGAAGAACATTATTTTTACATCAAGCCAGGCAATTGGGAAGTCTCTCCGAGCATCAAATGTTCATGTTTCCTTATAGTGCTTAAAGGCTTCGAGTATTATGGAGAACATCTTGGCTTTTTCTTCGGCTTTGTCGAAGTAAGAAGCAAATCTACCGAGTCCTTCCGGAACATGAAGTAGAGGAATCCATTGTTCATTCCATACCCTCTCTTGAAACATAGGACACTTATTGGGGGAGGTCTGCATTTATAATAGGTTATAAATCAAGGAGATTTCAATATGGATAAATCTGACAAAACACACCAAATTATTTCTGTTCTGATGAAAGAGGCACGTCATTCCATGGATCATGATCATTTTGAAGATGCCGTATTGAAATTACAGCGCTGTTTTCAATTAGAAGATGAACCGGAATGGAGAGCAACCATTCTCAATGAACTCGGTTACTGTTTCTTGAGATTGGGATGGTTTGAGGAGGCTGTAAAGGTTTATAAAGAATATCTCAAGCTCCTCCCATCCGATAATGATGGTAGATTCTTCTTGGCCAGTGCCTATGCGTCCCTAAAGTGGACAAATGACGCTATTGAAGAATTGAGGACTATCTTATCCACCGATCTGAATGATGTTCTTGCTCATCATGATCTCGGGTTATGTTATCGGGATTTGGGATGGATGAAAGAATCTCTAGAGGAGATGAAAATCGCCAATGCTAAGGCCATGATTTATGGTAATCCCGAAGAAAAAGAAGTCGTAAAAAGCAGTCTGGTAAACCTTGAACAAGAAATCGAAAATGAAGATGAGGACGGATCTAAGGAGGCATTTCTATTTTTTATTTTGCTGATAGTGATTAATAAGGGAAGGAAGCTGAAGCTCCGAAAACTCCTAAAAGATCGAAGATAATCGCGGTGTACAAAGAAACTTCTCCCAAGTGCGGCTGGGAGTATCCGATTCCTTTACTTTAGTAGAACCAAACGTCTCCAAAAACTGCTAGCCTTCCTCTTGCTTGTCACTATCGATCTTCAAAAATAGCTTGTGAATCCAGTTTTCCAATAAATGCCCCTTCGGTAATCCAATATGTTCAGCTTGGTCATCCAAAGCTTTTTGCCATTCCGGTTCGGATTGAGGGCTATTACGTCCTGAGCCACGGAGATCCCCTAAGAAGTAAATAAAAAGCAAATGGGAAGGGATTTTTTGCTGATGTAAAAAATGCAGAGCAGCTATCCTGTTTGCAACTTGGTAATAATCTTTCATCCAATCAATTTCACTCGGAACCCCGATAGCATTCTTTACGATCTCAAATGCACCTTTAATCCTTTTGATGCTCTCTGGATCTTTTGCTTGACAATTTGTTTTTGTCTCTTCAATATGTGCTTTTGCCTCAACTAACAAAAGCTCCCGAATCTTGTCGGAACTGACCCAACCTACTGCGTCCCAATTGTGGATACCCCTGCCAGCAGGCCAGAATTTCTCCCATTCCGCCTGAGCAGCTTTGTTATTTTCTAAAAATTTCATACCTTTAAGTTCCTCATCTGGCCACATCTCACCTTGTTTAAAATTGAAATCAAGCCAATCTATTTTTGAACCTTCACGTTTAATTTCTGATAGGACAGCAACATCAAAGGCTTTCCTATGGCGACCCATCCATCTAAGCAAGTGACATTCACTACCGTATCCATATCCCATTTTGCCCATAAATTAAACTACCTCCAGATGATTACTTATAACTTTTTATTTTCATGATTCTTAATTTGAAGCAAGTTCTTTACCAGAATTTTTCTGTCCCAGAGTTCCACTTTGTTCCGTGAAGCGAGGGTTTTTGCCTGGTTGGTGAAATAACTATTCGTGACAACCATCGCTTTGTCACAATTGTAGTATCCTTTTGATGCCACAGCCTCTTGGACTGCCTTTATACCTACTTTATTCTTATACCTTTTTGCCTGAATGACTGTTTTGACACCCTTATTGGTTGCAACAAGATCCGCTCCATAATCTCCAATGTATTTCGTACGTTCGACTTTATATCCGAGCTTCTCAAATAAGACTTTGAGGTACTTTTCAAAGGTCTTTCCATCCATTTTATCAATTTCCCCTACTCCGGACTTAGCCAATCTTTGCTTTTCCAAAAAATAAAAGAGGATTCTGCCAATCAAGACAAGACCAAGAATTAACCAGACATACCACATCTGTGCTAACCCGGTTAAAAGAGCCTTGGCAGAATTAAGCTGCATGATGCCTCTTCCTGGGTATGAGGAAACTTTGAATGTGTCTCCATGCTCAATTAAGTTGACTGAAAAATTCAGTCAGGCATTATGGTCTTGCTTTGATCTTTCTGCTTTTTCAATATGAGCCTTGCGCCATGTGCTATGCATGTCTTTGGAAACTGCCAACTTTTTTATGGATGACACCTTCGTTCTAAAGTTTATTGTTTAGGTTTGACCCCGCGTCCTTTTCTCTTGAACCCTTCTAACCACTATTTCTGTGCGGTTTGAAGGTTTAGAGGTTAAAAAACCGCCTCGCCGTCCCTCTTCATAAGGAGGTTTCAAACCCTTGGATGTGTACTGAGCCTCGGTCGGATCTAAGATGTTACCTTGGTCATCCTGTAACCACCAGTGGACGCTTCCCTTATCATACCTATCCCTACCCCTGCAAGGCTTATAATTTGAATAATTATCCATATTGTATTTCTTTAAGAGATAATATAGGGCTTCTGTTGCCACATAGCAGTGTCCAAACATTGGATTATTCTTATCCCACCCCTCCCTGTATTTCTTTTTAAGAAGGTCAGGTGTTAATGACATTTGGATAGCCTTGATAAGTTCGTTGATTGTCATTTAAGGACTCCTTTGATAAGTTCAACCAATTTTTTGTCTTGAACCATACTAAAGAAGAGGCGGTTTGCACCGGACGCATGCTGAATGGGGAGCACGTAAACCTCTTGCCCTAAAACTTTTATTTTGGGGATACTCCGTTTACTTATGATCGACTCCAGATGGGTGCTCAGATTATCATTCCGGTTTTCTCCAAGGGAAAATTGATAGAACGCCTTTCGGCTTTTTTCTCCCATAAGTAGGATTAGCTTTGGCTTGATAAGCCTAATCTCCTCTTCCACAAACCCTTGACCCGAACATTTTTTTATCGCCTCCTTATCGGGTTCCCGGTCCCTCCCATTGGCCTCCTTGCCAGGAAAGCATTGTGTCAATTCGGTGTTATAAACAGAATAGTAACCTTTCTTGCATTGAGGAATTAAAGATCCAGAAGATAGACGGATTTCCGTTGGTGGGTATACTGTGCGCCCAAACAGATTGAGAAAACGTTCTAAGTTTTTACCCGTACTACCCAGGTCTCCTTTTAAGTTAAAAAAATTCACGCCACTCATTCTCAATTGGGTTTCAGCTAAAGATTGGGAAATGATAAATATGTCCATTCCCGGATAAACTCCTTCTGGTCTGCGAAAAGCCTTCTCGGGATCCATGTTCGGGCATATGTGGCAGTCGGCGATTCTTGAGTAAAGCTGGAGGAGTTGATCCTTAAACATTACATCCCTATACAAAACGACTTCCCAATTCATTTTTTCACTCAGGCATAATTTTTACTTGACATAGCCAACTTTTTTATGGATGACACCGTATCCTTATCTCTTTGATTTTTTGTAGCCCCATTCTCGAAAAATTATTAAGAGCGATAACACTCCGAATAATCCCGCACCGGCTGCAATTAAAAGCAATCTTAGACTGGGGTGGATGGCCTCATTCTTAATGTCATAAGTGACAATCAAATTCGCAATCACAGTCGCGAAAATCATAATATTTAGGAGAAATAATATGTAATTCATTTTTGTTTGCAGCCATGACGATTCGAGACTGATTGAATCGGCATAATAGCTTTGAAGATAATTCAATTGGTAATTAACTTCTTCGACTGTTTCGTTCCCCTGACATGCCTCCCACACCCCATTAAATATTTTTTGGGTGGTGGCATCATCCACTGCCACAGTCCTCGGAGATGATTCATTTAAAAATAGTTGCAATTGAAGGCGTTCATTACGAAACCGTTTTAGATCTTCTCTTGGATTTTTTGTTTCGGTATTTTGGCATTCAAACATTCTATCTGCTAATCTATCGACGTAATTGTTAAGGTTTGCATAAAAGAGTATAGCCAGACGGTAAATCCATTTTACTCTCTCCAGGATATTAAAATAATTGGAATCGTCAGTCTTGTAGTCAGCATCAAGGATGGCAACCGTCCCATCCATCCCCTCCACTGAGGCATGGATTCCGGGAATGGATATATAGTCTCGATCTTCCTTAACTGTCTCGCCAGAGAAAGATCCCATCATGTCTTTTACCTGTTGTCCATTTAGTAACATCCCCTCCTTCCCGGCAGTTTTCACAATCAATGCAAAATGGTAAATTTCAGTCCATCCGCACAACGATTCCTCTCCCGCTCCTAAATTTCCTTTCTTGCCACCCTCCCCAAGCATATCCAGCAGTATCCTCGAACTTCGATCCCAGTTCTCAAATAACGCGGTTTTAAACTCCTGTTCGTTATCCTTCATTTCCACTTTAATCTTGTATTCAGTAAAATAAATATGACTAGATATTTTTTCGGCCAAATCACTCAGAGATCTAATATCTTCTTCCTTTCGAACATTTACTATAAAAGTAAAATCTTCTGCTCCCAGCCCCCAGTCATAGTACCATACGGTTTCTTCTACCCTAGTCACTTCGAATGATTTTTCATTTCTGAGTAGATCCTTTACCCACAAAATCAACGGACCTGTGTCTTTCGACCTTCCTTGCAAGAATACGGATTTCCTATCCTTTATTGTCTCGGGGGCGTCTTCGGGAAAAGATACACAGCTCCAATTGTAGCTCGGGATCTCCGCATTTAGTTTCTCAGCCCACCCAGGAAATACTTTCTCTCGTTCGGAGCGCCTCATTGGAGCAATATCGAAACCTAGCCGAAAAGGAACTGTAATGAATATCTCTACCTCTCGACTCAAGCAAATAGGGTCCTGGAGCATGGCTTTTCCCTCCTATTTTAGACTGATTCAATTCATAATATGATGAGAAACTTTCTTGAAAGATAAGAATTAATTACCGATGCCCGCCCCCAGAGCCTTTATTAAAAACATGACTAAAAAATTCAGTCAGAAGCATTGAAGTATTTAACTACAAAATTTAGTCAGGTGTTACTCAATGGCTTGATGACCCTTGACTTAATATCTTGCCTTAACCTTTCACCTATGCTCTAATTTCTACTTCGGTCGTCATTATTTTTGCTATTTATTTCCCTCTCCACTCGATATATTCGGTGGACTCAAGTCAATTCTGAGTTCACGAGCGACCTTCGGTATGTCTGATGCAGGCAGATTCGCGAGTAAATAAGCAAGAAGATCTTCTTGCCGTGTTTGTCCGAATACCATTCTGTATACTACGAGAGAACGACGTAGCGCAGCCATCCTCTCGAGTTCACGACTTAGAGGTAATGCTGGTACATGGCGCTCAATCTTTGCTCCGTTTTCCAATGGAAATACCCAAAAAGGTACTAAATCTGAAGCTCCCGTATTTCGATTAATCTTTCCTACATTAAACAGCACTTCCCATGGATTAACCTCACTACTGTATGGCGTTATAGCGCCATATTTGGCTGAAAGGTTTTTCCGCACAGCATGTCCTTTGTACCGGTGAATGCGACCCTCGCGTTGTTCAAGATCAACGGGGTTCGAAGGAAGGTTCCAGTGGACAATTGCATGGCAATACGTATGGAAATCAAGTCCTTCCTGCCCGACTGATGTGGTTGCGAGTACAAAAGGCCAAAAAGGTGAATTAAATGCTGTGCGTACCTGATCTGCACGGGTCATTTCCTGGCTGTCTTCAACCTTTTCCTCACCAAATCGAAGAGCAAATCTGGCGCGTATTCCGCGACCTTCGCACTTAACTTGGCAGGTTAAAGGGTCAATATCTATATCATCCACACCTAAATTTGATGTACGAAGGGTAAGTGCGTCACATATTACTTCAGAAAGCTCGCTTGCAGTTTCTGCCGGAACCTTGTCAATAAGACCCAGTGATTCGCGAAGGACATGAGTGTATTCATCAAGTGTTGCTTGAATGCCTCCATTTACACAGTATTCGAGAACCCTCCGCCAGTATGGCTCTTCGCGATTCATCCCTCTCAGTAAGGCCATCACTTCGGGTAAGTTGAATAGATAGAGAAAAGATCGGGCTATCTGTGCTGCACTATCCCTTACCTCTTGAAATAACAATTTGCTTGGTCCGCCAGTCATTCGAGAAAGGGCTCTCAATGCAGTAACGCCAAAGCCACCTAAAGCCATTTGTCCAAGAACCAATCCGAGGTCGGGTGGAGAACGTCCAAGAGAAAGATTTCCTGCCATGTACTTATGGACGAGATCAAGTGCTTGCTTCAGGTGGGACGACCAATGGGTCTCAAATTCTTCTTTCTCTCCTTCATCCTCCTTCCCGGACCATATTGCCGCGAGATTTGGACGTTCAAACCACTCAATGGTTTCTTTGCTATTAGAAAAGAGATCCAGAATAATCGGCGCGGCCCAATACCACGACTCGTCTACAGAACCGGATTCTGACTGATTAATTTTAATTCCTATGAGCATCTCTTCAATACGTTTACTAAAGCGATCTAACAGATACTCGATAGTAGGAATTTCACTTTTCTGATTTTCGTTGAGTATTGATGTCAAAGGGTCGAATTCGTGGGCAAGGGTTACACATGGATAAATGAGTCCAAGTACTGGCATCCCTGTAGGTCGATCATCGCTGAGGGCAAAACGAAGCAATGGGCGTCGACGCTTTCGAGCTTCAATTGTGTTTTCAGGGTTCTCCTCGAAAGAGCAAATCATGCGGCGTTCAGCATCATAACTTACAAGACTCGCTATAACTTTCGGAACAACTTTCCACGAAGAAAAGACGAGGCGCTTGGTAAATTGCTTCAATGCTGGTTCTGAGAATGGGTTTCCAAGCTGATAGTAAGACAAAGATGGAGGTATCCATAGCAAACGCCAGACTCCCAAATCTACAGTATCGGCTAGCAAACCGCGAAGACGAGCATTGTCTGGGTCAACCTTTGAATAATTAAAGATATCCTTCGTCAGGCCCATTGGCGCGGACCGTTTCCACCCTCATCGGTTCGTTGAAGAGGGTTCCAGTGATGATTTGGCCGGGGTTAAGGATTTTTTCACTCACTGATCTTCACCTTTCAATTGTTCTGGGGGACTCTCCTCGAGCCGTAGCTTACAAACATTTTTTCAGCCAATGCGACGCCATTTTTCAAAATATTTCTCTCAGCTCATCCAAGTTCTTTGCTCCTAATAGATCTTTCTGGGCAGCTCTTAAATCTTCAAGAGATGCAATCGCTGGCATAGTAAGCTCCTTTAACCTAACTTTAAAAAACAAAAGCCCATTCCTTTGAAGAATAGACTTTTTGAGCAAACCTATTAAATAAATTTTTCATCATCCCCATCTAAGTTGCACTCAATATACCAAAAATAGAAATTTATGACAATCTTCAGAGAATTTTGTGTGCCATAGCCAACTGCATAGCCCAAAGCGCATGGCGCATAGCGTAAGGCCTTGAAAATTCTGTTATGTCAACCGAAATTTCAAGGTTATTATTTTATGGATCTCCGGGCAACAATTTGACAGAAACTGGTTCCATCAAATGAAGAAAGAAGAGAATGACCTCCTTGGGAGCTAAACCAAAAATGGTTTTGATAGCATCTGAATAAACCCGAGCCTGTGGTTTGTAATGGTCCACTTTTAAGTTTAGATCATCCTTTCCTACCAGATCCGTCTTAAAGTCTAGAACCACCAGCCCATCCCCTTCCTTAAAAACTACGTCCATCACTCCTTCAAAAATGGTCCCATTACTCTTAAAAGTAAATGGAACTTCTTTTTGGTAGCTGCTTGATTTAATTACACGCTGGAGGATCGGAGAATTAATTGCTTCCCTTACCATCTCCCCTGCCCTTTTTATCATGGGTCCTGTTGCCCCAAGGCCTTTCCCTTCTATCTCTGCCATCTTCTCAACCAAACCATGTTGGCTCCAGTCTACCTTCTCAAAAAGTCGATGAACAAGTTTTCCAAAGATAGCTCCTTCACCGCCGGTTACTGAAGAGATCACCCACTCATCATCTTTTTCAAATTCTGAAACCTTCTCCGTGGCTGTGGTGATTGGACGTCCCACTCCTGCCTGCTTCTTTAACTCCTCCTGTGCCTCCTTCCATTTCTCCCTTTGAGATAGCACTAATCTCGAAGCCTCCCCTGCTTTCATTTCAGGGTTTAACGGTGATCGGAAGGGAGGTGTTTCTTCGGGTTTAAGTTCAAGCTTGTTCGTATCATAAAACATCATGTCTTCGTTCCACTTTCCAAATGAGACTTTATCAGGCACGGTTAGGTACGGTTGAACATAGCCCAAATAACTTTCTTCGGGGACCTGCTTCTCCCCTTTTTTCTCCTTCACCCAGTAAACAGGTAAAACCAAGAAGTCCCTCGCCCGCGTCATCCCCACGTAAAGAACACGCCGCTCCTCTGCATCTCCACGCTTCTCCTCCCACTCACTCATCTCTTCATAATTCCTTGTCCAGAAACGGTTCTTTTTATCGCCTACCTTAATGGCGATTCGTTCTCCATTTCGGTCGATGATGAAGTCTTCACGCCCACCTCCTTTATGGGCAAGGTCTGCAAGGATGACCACAGGGAATTCCAGTCCCTTGGCTCTGTAAATCGTTAAAAGGCGAACGAAATTATCACCCCTTTCAAGCGTGGGGGGTTCTTCCTCTTCAGCCTCTTCTTCCCTTCTTTCAGAAAGCCAATGGACAAAGCCCCTGAAACTGAGCATCCCCCTTTCATCCAAAGCACGGGCAACATCGCCGATCTTCATGAGATTCGCCACCCTCTGCTCCCCCTGTGGCTTTAAGAGGAAGAGAACCAATCCGCTCGTAGCCTCATAGAGTCTCTTCAAAAGAGCAGCAACACTCGCCTGATTTCGCATCCCGTGGAGTTCTCGAAGGAGATGGAAAGGCTCTTCCAATGCTGTCCCCCGAGCCTCTTGCAAGTAATTCAAATTCCCTCCCCTGGCATGAAACATAAACAGCTCTTCATCAGAGATCCCGAAGAAGGGCGAACGCAGCGCCGCCACCAGAGCAACCTTGTCGTTAGGGTTATCAATTGCCTGAAGAACAGCAAGTAGCTGCTGAACCTCCTGGCGCTTGTAGAAATATTTTCCACCGACGACCCGGTAGTCCACTTCATAGGATCTCAAAGCTTCTTCCAGGGGATTTAAGGGAGTGTAGGTCCTCATCAGGATGGCAATATCCTTGAACATGACAGGACGGAAGGATTGATCAGAGTCGTCCCACACCTGCCACTTCCCTTCACCAACCAGCTTTTGAATGAAAGAGGCGATACAGCGGGACTCCCATAAACGGCAATCGTCAACCCTTTCCAATACAATATTTTCATTTCTTGGGGGATAAAGGAGCACGATGCCGTGTTCGGGTGGGACAGTTTCTTTTTTACGGCCAAAATGGAGTGGGACGTATCCTGGTTGGTATTGACCATCCTCCGGAGGCTTTATCAGATCCTGAAAGATCCTGTTCACCACACGGACAATAGAAGGCGCGCAGCGGAAATTCTGAGAAATGTTAAGAAGGCGGCCTTCCCCCATCCGCTTCTTGGCTTCTTCATACATTTCAATGTCAGCACGACGGAATCGGTAGATGCTTTGCTTGGGATCACCTACGAGAAAGAGACGCTTCGGTGAAACCCGAACATCCTTCCACTCTTTCGCCTTCCCCTTTTCCTCCTCTGAAAGGAAAAAGACGATCTCTGCCTGAAGGGGATCGGTATCCTGGAATTCGTCCACCAGTAAAAATTTGTAACGATCACGAAAGTATTTCCGAACTTGTGGATGTTCCTTAAGCATACTTCTGGCAATGATAAGAAGATCGTTAAAGTCGAGGAGGTTTCGTTCCCGCTTAGCCTGTTCATAGGCCTTGATATAGTCGGTTAACCGCTCTGCCAGTGCCGCCATAACAGAATCAGCGATGGTGGATCTGACCTCCTCATGGACCTGAAAGAGTTGATCCATCTCTTTTCGAACATCTTCAAGATGTCCTTTGCTCTCCCAGTTCTTCTGGTTTCCCGGCTTAGAAGAACCAATATAGATCTCTTTAAAGATAAAGATCCCTTTCTCTTCCTGGGGGAGTGATTGTAACTTGAGAAATTGCTCGTTCAACTGGTCAATTTTTTGGGCGGCTTTGTCTTCGTCCGGATTCTTGCAATATTTCTTCAAAGGGCTCAGGGAATTGACACTTTTCTGAAACGAATTTATGAATTGCCCAATTGCCTTCTCCACTTCTTCAAGGGAAGGAGGAGATGGCAGATACTGCAACACATCATGGTTTCCCAACACGAATTGGCTGACCTTGCGTATCTGTTCCGTGGTGATCCCAATGAGCACGGCATGGCGCAAGGCGAGGTCGTTTGCATCCATCTGCTTTTCCAGCCACCTCTCCCAAACTTCAGTCTGGACGAGAGAGGAAGTCAAGTCATCGGCAACTTCGAAGTTGGGGTCGAGCCCTGCCTCGACCGGCCGCTCCCGCAGCAAAGAACCGCAGAAAGAGTGGATCGTTGTCACCTGCATCCGCTCCAAATCAGAAATGGCCTCGGAAATTCGCTGATATTCGTCAGAATTTGCCTCATTCGAAAGAGCTTTCTCCAGTTCCTGGCGTAACTTCACCTTCAATTCTGCTGCGGCCTTTTCCGTAAAGGTAATCGCTACGATCTCTTCCAGGCGTGCATCCCCTGCCCTGATCAGATTGATAATGCGGGTGACAAGCACAGTTGTCTTCCCTGTTCCAGCGGCTGCCTCAATGATATAGCTTTCAGAAATGTCCTGAGCTGCCCTGTCCCGCTGTTCCTGGTCTATGAACTTTGCCTCAGATTTCATTCCTCACTCTCTTCAGTCTCTTCTGCAAGCATTCCTAAGTATCCCTTCACCCTCGGGTCCTTTGCCTTTCGCTCGAAAAGTATTTGAGTCCAGGTTCCGCAGATTATTTTGAACTCGCAGTACCGGCACTGGCCATCCGGTACGGCAATAAAAACTCCCTCCTCAATGCTTCCAGCGATGGTCTTCAGAATCTCCTGAAGTTTAGCCTCCTTTGCCTCCAGCTCAGATCCTTCAAAACCAACAGGCTTCCCTGATTTGAGAAAATAGTACTCCGCAGACTCAACCTCTATGCCTTTGTGAAGCCGGCCGAGCAACTGCCTGGCGGCATAAAGATAGAGAGGAAGCTGCAAAGTCCTACCGCCCTGAAAATCATTTTCTTTCCCTATTTTCTTACCACTCTTGTAGTCTCTTACCCGTGCTCTCTTTCCATCCTTTGTCAAATCAATCCGGTCAATCCTGCCCTTCAAGTTAACGGTTTTCCCTGCCAATTTTAGCGGGACCGGTTCTTCGGTTGAGATTTCGCTTTCCTGAAAATCGAGGTGTTTCATCCCGTATCGAACCTCAAAATACGTTGGGATGAACTCCGTCTCATTCAGCTCCTCTCCAAAGAAGTCCATTAAGTTATCCAAGATATTTCTCTTCTCCACCTCCCACAGCATGGAGTACCCGGTTACCCCCATCTGCTCAAATTCGACGAATTTCTTATTGGCTATCTCTAACAATCTCTCCAGGTCTTTTGGTTCCAATCGGAGCGAAGATCCTCTCTCTTTCTTCAGGTCGGTAAAAAACTTCCAGAGGATAGAATGGACGAGAGTCCCTTTGTCGAGGGGGTTGATAGTCGCTTCTTTCTCGGGTTCTGTAAGGGCCTCAATCCCCATGATCCCATTTAAAAGATATTGATAAGGGCAAAAGGCATAGGCCTCAAGCCGTGTAGGAGAGATGCTTTTTTTAAAGATCGAATACCGTTCACGCAAAACCTGAAGAGCCTCCTTCGAAGAGAGAATCCCTTCAAAACCTGTGAAAATTCTTTTCCCCCAGCGGGAGGACTCAAGTAGAAGGCCCCGGCCAAAAAAGGGAGAAAGCTCCCGCAGATAAAGTAATGCCTCTGTTTTCTTCTCCTCCAACTTTTGCTGTCCAATTGAGATATCAAACTCTACTTCATCCAGAGCCTTCTCCGGGGATTTCACGGCGATCTCGGATAAAGGGATGCGGACAAATCCGGGAAACTTTTCAAACTTCTGAAAATCAGTACTCTCCCCAGTAAGTGCCTTTACAGAAGCGAGCAAAAATGACGATGGCAGGCGTTCCTTTCCCGTCCCTATTTCTATCCGGGGAAAGCTGAGAATTAACTTTTCTTTAGCCGCGCCGATTGCCAGCCGGTAAAGAAGCCGCTCTTCTTCGAGTCGCCCTTCTGTTTTTAAGGGCAGTGGTTCTCTCTCTTTTCCACCCAGAGATTGGTTCAGGATCTTTCGTTCATGATCCAGCAGGATGGCATCCTGCCGTACAAGGGGTGGAAAAGACTTCTCCGCCATTCCTGGGATGATGACCATTCTAAAGGGAACACCACGGGCTGCCATCAAATTAACGACGGCTGGACCGTTTCGCTGAAATTTTCCAGTCGGGATGGCATCTTCCCGTAAAACCTCTTCGACCAAACGTGTAAAATCTGCCTGGGATGGGGGAATGCCAGTAACATCCAGCTCAGAAAGCCTCTTCACTGCTTGCTTGACAAGAATACTTTCTTCGTCTTGTTCCACAAGACCATCAAAGGCACTGAGTAAAGCGGCCACCTTTCCATTCCAGGTATTTGATTCGGCCAATTGTAGGAGAAATTTGAAAAGCTCCTTGGTGAAACGAATCAGCTGATCGATAGCAACAATATCTCCCTTATGGAAGCGTCTCCTTCCTTCCCCCTCTTCTTCCTCCTCCCCCTTTTTTATCCAGCTCTCTCGAAGTCGTCCGAGTCTTTCTTCCCATTCTTTCTGACTTTCAACAATGCCTGCGTGGATGGAAATAGCATCCCATTGGGACGGAGTGAGGGGAAATTCTTTCTCCGTAGAAAATCGATCAGAAAGTAATTTTGCAAAAGTGGCAAATTCAATGACAGACTGCCTTGAAAAATTTTGATTAATAATATTTAAGAGCATCAATAAACTTCGGCCTGCTGGCGTCTCAATTAAAGGCAGCCCTTCACGGAGATAAGGATTGATCCCCAGCCCATCGAAAGTCTCCCGAAATAGACGTGAATACTCCTCGGGAGCCCGTAGGAGAACACCTATTTCATGAAAAGCAATCTCCTTTTCTTGGGATGCTCGTAGGATCTCCCGTATCACTTCTCGAACTTCTCTTGGCTCTCCCGGTGCGGAAACAATCTGAAAGACATCTGGAGGGACCTTTACCGGTTTCCCGTCATTGAATAGATGGTGGCATAGATGACCGAGGGGTTGCCTACGCTTGTTGGTTTCCGCAATTTCGGTGGAAGTTTCTTTAAAGCCATTATCCTTGAGCCAATTCAATGTCGGTTTTACATATTCGAAGGCATGAGTAGGTTCATAAGGAAGAAAGACCATTGTTTCTTTTTCATTAAGACAGGCTTGAAGAAGTCGTTTTTGAACGATATTGAAGTCGTAGAAACCGTAAATGATCATCTTGGGTGTTTGTTTCAGATATATCGAGTCTTTTACCCATTGACAGGCAGATATCATCACGTCTGATTCATCGTACCATGCAAGATCTTGTAACCGCTTTTCATAGGCATTCCAGAGACTGAGAAGATCCTTCAATTTTTGGAGGTGAACCTGCTTTGCTATTTTGGTATCACTTAGAATGTGGTCCATTTGTTCAGGAGAGAGACAAGCATCTTTGAGGTCCTTCAAGGTGGCAAGGATAGCCCTGTGGAATCCGGGGTGGTCTGTGATATCGTGAAAGTAAAACCCCTTGTCCTTCTCAGCCAAAGACTTTGAAATATGCCCGATAACGAGCTCGTCAGCGTGGGAAGGGATTTCAGTTTTTCCCTGACTGAGAAGATTGGGTGTACTTACTTCCCTCGCAAATTCTTCTAATGTCTCAAATCGAAGATTGAAATGATGCGCCCCGTCTTCTGCAAGGAGCCGACGAAGGTGAAGTCCAAGGAGTTTCGATGATACGAGGATCAGGAGGGGGTTAAAGGGTTCACGTCCTCTGGTTGCCTTAATTTCGTCAACAAAAGCAGACTCAAGGGCAGGATAATCTCCTGTCAGTAGAATTCTTGTTTTACCCTGATTTTTGCTCATTACCCCCACCCATGAATTCTATCTATTTCTGGGACCCCCGATGATGCCTCATTTTACTCCTTGTTTGTAACTGAATCAACATTTTCCATATTGTTTTTAGCGCCTTCCCCTTTTAGCTTTTTTACACACCTGTTTCCATTTTTCTAATGGCAGACGTTCCCAGTCTTTCAATCGTTTAGGTTTTCTTTTTTGAACAGCCGACCATACCGGTTCATGAAACTCTGTATGAACTTCTTTGGGGATGAATCTTGTCCAAGGAAATTTATCAAGCAGATCCAAGGCCTTATCCCACGTATCTACATATTTTGATTGGCTGTATAATAAAGGTAGTAAACCCCGTTAGAAATTCCAGCGGGGCATTATTTCTAACGGGGTAAATCTTCATCCTCCTCAAACAGGAAGTCTGCCATTGTACCTTCATCCTTTTCAAGGATAAATTTCCATTTCGCAGTCTTTTTCTTTATCCCATAGCGCGTTATTAAAATCCCCGCACCAGAAGCTTGCAGGATGATTTCTCTTTTAGTATTAACCTTTGGCATTTAATCCTCCTATCATGTCGAGAACGAATAGGATCAGATATCGCCCTCGATCAGGCATCTTTGGAATCCGTTGATTTCAAGCCACCGATACGCATGATATTTACTCAGCATGCTTGCCACAAATTCTTCTGCAAGGAGAAAATTATCGAGAAAATAGACTGGGATATTCCACCTCTCCTGGGCTGCCAGGAGGCTTCCCAGGACGGCATTGGGGTGGGCCTGAGAATCATCGTACGGGGTCTTAACGTTACTTAAAGCCCCCTCAACGACCAGGCAACTTTTCTTAAAGGTTGAAAGCCTCTCACACTTTTTGATGAAATCGTTCCTCTCCTGTATAATTGATTTGACCAGATCAGGAATGGTCTTCCTCTCTACGATCACTTCCTCCTCCATCCCAAGAAGCGTGTAATCCCCAACGGATAACCTCTTTCGGACTGTTCCTGAAAACCAGTTGGCAAATCTTTCAAACGTATAGCCCATGTGTTCGGCAGAATCGATGACGACGGTGGGCTTGGGAACGCGGATAGCTCCACCCCTTTGTCGCACCCTGAGAGGAGAATTAGGGGGCGGAACTGGAAATTTAACCTTTTCCATTTCCTGCAAAGGATTGAAGGTCTCAAACATCCCTTTCTTGCATCTTGGGCATTTGACCGCTCCAGAAGGAAGGACCAGATAGACGGGGCCCTTGCATTTATGGCAGACCATCTTTGTCTTTCTTGGAAGACTGGCCAGCCAGATCTCATTGAGACTGCTGAGAGGTTTTTCATACTCAACGATATCATATTCTTTCCTCTTGTCACATACAGGGCAATAGATGAGTGCTCTGAGACCGTGAATAGGCCCTGAAGATGCATCAATGAAATTTTCGTATTGGACTTTTTCCGTTTTCTGTTTGTAGTATGGCCAGGGACCGCTGGTTTCGATGAAGTAGTTGCAATAACTGCATGAATAAGAATAGGTCTGCATGGTCCCCCTCACCTCAATCCTCTCCCACCCGGGGAGAGGAAGTATTTTCTAAGTTAATCTATTTTCTAAAATTTTTGAGCTTCTTCCGTATCAATCCCATGAGCAGGAGGAGGCCGAGAAGAGGTGGTTTCTCACCGCCATCGGGGTCATCCATATCATCTTCGAGTTCTTTCAAAAACTCCTTTAACTCTTCATCTTTTGGAAACTTCTTAAACCCTTTCTTAAGAACCTCTATCGCCTCTTCTCGCCAACCCATCTCATAAAAGGTTGCCCCCACATTGTGATACAGTACCGGATCTTCATCAGGGAATTTCTTTAACCCTTCCAGGGCGATCTCCATGGCCTCTCTTTTCATTCCCAATTCCAAATAAGCAGTGCAAAGCCCTGTATAGATGCAGATACCAGGATAAACAATAGGATTCTGCTGCCAGACCTCCATGGCTTTCTGAAAATACTTTAAGGCCTCCTGGGGATATCCCATATCCAGAGCACAGGATCCTCTTTCCGCAAGATGCTTCGGATCATCAGGGTATCTTTCAATAAGTTCATCGATGATCGTCAATGAATCGCCATAGCATCCCAGTTTGATCAGCGCCAAGGCCTTGTTGTAAAGCCCTGCAGAATTATCCTCCGGAGCAAATCGGAGGGAGATTTCAATACATTCCAATAGACCAAAGGTATTCCCCAGGCTATCACACAGAGCTCCCTTTGCCACCCAGAGCGCATACGATTTCGGGAACTTCCTCAGCCCAACCTCCAAAAGCTTCCGCGCCTCATCGTAATATCCCATCTCTGTCAACGCCCTGACCATGCCATTGCACTTCACTTCTCCATAGTTTCTCCATGAGAGCGATTCGAATAACGCAAAGCCTTGCTCATACTTTCCATGGTCAAGGAGGGTCCAACCCAGTTCGATCTTCAGGTCATTGATGTATTCTGTTAATTCTCTCCGTCTAGTCCCCCTTTTAACCCGGCTCAATGCCCTTCTTGCAATCCGATATTCTTCCTTTAGTGCCTTTAACTCGGCGAAACTGCTGAAAGCATTTGATTCTTCCCTGCTCATAATCTCCTCCTGTATACTTCTTAATTTCTGATTCTTCTCTTATGATAGGCCATTGCTCTATCCATCTGGTTAAGGCATTCGATAAGACGATTTCTCTCTACCTTCTTATGCCTTACATGAGCCACCCAATATGGAAACCCATCTAAATTACTATAAAGGTATTTTCCCCAGTGTGTGCTCAACAATTCACCTGCTACGTTTATTCCGTCCCGTGGTTCAAACATTTCCAAGAAATCTTTTCCAATAAATATGAGGACTACATCATAAGAATCGAGATCAAAAACTTGAGCATTGATTTTCCTTTCAGTGAAATCGATCTTGATATCGAAAAGGAATGGTTCGAACATATCCATATTTATGGTCCTTCTTAAAAATGAATTATTTTATGACTCAATTATAGACGGAGACCTACCCCAGGGAGTGTCCTATAACTAAGTAGTTGGAATTTAATTGGAATTAAAGGCGGGATTCTTAATAAATCTTGGCTATTTTCTGGGCTTCGGCTTTGATCAAATCTTTGAGACTTTTCGGTTTGATTACCTCCACCATACCTCCATGTTTCAATATCTCCATCTTAATCTCGGAGAAATCAGACACAGGAAAG
>Ga0187861_10001737_pt1 | contig 21684 bp, 14 predicted proteins | sample June2016WEW_10_1_3_FD_132986 | JGI IMG/M metagenome (GOLD analysis project Ga0187861, IMG submission 132986) | Peatland microbial communities from SPRUCE experiment site at the Marcell Experimental Forest, Minnesota, USA - June2016WEW_10_100 | ecosystem: Environmental > Terrestrial > Soil >...
CACTGGATGCTTGTCAACCATCACTATTACAACGTTGGTCAGAAAGCGCCAGTTCTCGCCAGAATGGTTTATGTTCCGGCCAGATTGGTCCCGGTTCCGGCCAGTCTGGCGTCAGTTCGCGCCAATTCCGAACAGTTTGCCCAGACTTTTAAGGACTTGCATGAAGGCTGGAGAAAAAAAAACTCGCGGCGCAAAGCTTCAAGGCTGGTCTACTCACCGCAGTGGGTACGGAGGAACGCAGAGTTAAGACCGATGAAAAACAGCAATATATCTTTTCATGCGAACACCTCTGCGTTCCTCTGTGCCCTCCGCGTTGAGAAATCCGGGTTAGAGGGACAGGTCCCGCATACTGCGCCAGTTGACGCCACTCCCTTGGCAAAGCTCTTCGGACTCTACGCAAAGGGCCTGCAAACTCTGTGCAGAAACCGATCAATCATGCGACAAAACGTTTCAAAAGATGACGGCCTTCCGTACTGGTGTGTCTCTCATAACATCGTAACCATAGGTCACTTGCCTGAATATGACGGGCTCGATGGGGTCGCTACGACCCATGTTCGTGCCCTTGCGCCCGTGCATACCTTCGGCCAGGGCGAAGCGGCGCATGGAGTGGTCCCAGAGCCACTCGCCGAAGACTTTCCTCCCGCCGAGCACGGTGCTTGCCCCGCCGTCCATGCTGCAGCGGAGCGAATTGCCGCATTCATCCGAGTAGCGTGCATGGAAATAAACAACCACGTTGGCCGCATGGTCCAGCCGGAAAACGAACTCACACAGGCCGTTGTCAAGGCCGGTCAGACGGTTTGCGCCTTCGCGGATGCGGAAGTGATCGTGAGTAACGGTAGCGCTGTTGGGCAGGAGTTCCATAGGCCAGACAGCGCGCACGCACTCGGTGGCGGTAAAGCACCAGGCTGCCGGCGCCGGATCAGCCGCGCCGGGGGCCTCCTTTGCAGGAGCAGGTTCGCAGGTGGCAACGGGGCCGCCGGTGCCGTCCTGGGCAGGACTGGGCTGGCTGAGCGGAGGCGCTGGCGCGGCCCGCATTTCCCGCGGGCTCTCGCGGGCTGGCACGACCACAGCCTGCTCGACCTGGAAAATGCGCTCCCGTTCAATCTCCCTGCCGCGCTGCTTGCCCACACGGTAGGCCAGGTAAAGCAGGGGCACGCCGATTACGGCAGCCAGCAGCAGCCCTGCGAGCAGGACTGCCAAGCGCGAAAAGCGGCGCGGGCCGGCGGGCGCGGCTGCAGGCGAAACCTCTGGCGGGGCCGTCTTGGCCGCAGATGTTCCTGTTTCGCTGTCCACTCAAGTCTTCCCCCTCCACGGGGATCACTTCTGCACGCCGGCTTTCTCCTTGTACCTGGCCAGCGTCTTCGTCAACTCTTCCTTCATCTGCTCGTCGCCGGCCACCTTCTCAACCGCCAGCGTCTGCGTCTCGACCGCCTTGGCGGCCTGGCCCTTCTCGAAGTAGGCCCGGGCCAGTGTGTCGAGGATCGGAGCGCTCTCGTGCTTGGTCAACTCATCGGCCTGCAACGCCGCTTTCAGCGCCAGGTCCAGATCGCGCTTCTCGAGGCCCTTTTCGTCCAGGATGGTCCAGGCGATGCCGTTCAGCGCCTCGGAATTGTCCTTGAGGTCCTTGCCGGCGAGTTCCGTAGCGAGGGCGTAAGCCGCAGCGTAGTCGTGCTTCTTGGTCAGGAGGATGTGGAACTTCATGAGTTTCATTCTGGGCGCGGAATCCGGGTCAAGGGCCACGCCCTCCTCCCCCAGGGCCAGAAGCTTGTCCACATCATCGGCTTGGAGGGCCTCGCTGAAGCGGCGCTGCAAATCCTTGCGCTTGGCTTCCAGTTCCGCCTGTTTCTTCAGGTCGAAGGTACCCGCCAGCAATTGCTCGAGAATTTTGTCCAGGCCATCCATCGGATGGCCAATCCAGGCGATTTTCCCTTCCTTATCCACGACGAAGGCACAGGGAATGCCCTGCTGGCCGGACGCTGCCAGCCAGGCGGCCGCGGTCTTGCCGTCCTCGTCCAGAGCGACGCGGTAGTTCATCTTGTCGCCCATGCCTTTGACGAAGGGCTCGACCTTGGACGTATCCGGCTCGGAGACGTTCATGCCGACGAACACCACGCCCTTGTCCTTGAGTTTTGTGTTAAGTTCCGAAACGTGGGGAATGGAAGCTCTGCACGGCCCGCACCAGGTGGCCCAGCACTCGATGACGTAGAGCTTGCCCTTCTCGAAGTTCTCAACGGCTTCGCCGTTCAGCCACTTGCTGACGGACAGCTTGGGGGCCAGATCGCCGGCTTTGAGCGTTATCTCTTCTCCGCCGCGGCATTGGAACGCCACCGCAAGCAACACGGTGGCAACAGACATTGGCAAGGCCCGCAGGCCGCTGATCACTGGCATGTTGTTTCTCCTTACCGAGGTTGGGCGACGATAACGCTGCTCAGCCGCTGTTACCATCACGTGCAGCCGGGGATTGTCCGTGGCAGAGGAGGGAATGTCTAGTGCAACACCAACTATTCGCCACAGAGGACACAGAGAGCACAGAGAAAGAATTTTGGACTTTGGAAAAGCCCAAATCCTTTTGTTCTCTATGTTCTCTGTGTCCTCTGTGGCTAATCGGTATTTTTCGCCTCGCTCTCGTATACCCGCGCCCGGTACGGCACGGGGAACGTGTCCTGCCAACTGTTGCCTTGAGTGGACAGTTCAACATTCTCGAACAAGGCACGAACCCGTACGGACTTTGCGCCCGGAACGGTGAATCTGACCGGCCAAGTTCCCGTGTCCGTTGCCAGCGTCTCAAACGAACCGTCCAGAACGACGGTCTCCTTGCCTGCCTCGCTGGCCAAAGAAGTCTTGCCCCAGAAGACCTGTCCCCCATCCACCGCGAAAGCGATGCCGTCAATATGCTCGCCTTCCAGGCCGACATCCTTCGCTGGGACACGGAGCGTCAGCCACTGTCCCGGTTGCGGCACGGCGCCCAGGCGCTTCAGGGACGGCTGGCCGTCCACGGCCTTGCACGCGGGTCCGCCCAGGACCTCGAAGTAGAACGCGCCCCGCTCGGCCGAGGAGTTAATGGGCTGCGGCGGGTTCTCCACCACCATCCAGGCGCGCCAGGGCGCAGGCGGCTTCTGGTCGGCGGGATAGGTTGCCTCGGTAGTGAATCTCGCCAGGTCGGCAGCGCCCCAGTAGGCACGGTGCTCCCAGGTATGGTCCACGTCGCGCCGCGAGCGGAACTGGAGCGCAAGCATGCGCGGCGCAGCGCCCTCGATGAACACCTCCTGCACAATCGTGTCTCCTGCGGACACGTCGAAGACGCGCGTGTTCTCAGCCCAGTGTTGCGCCAGCAGCTTGTCCGGCGGTTCGGTATGAGCCCGCTTGCCGCCAGGAGTCTCGCGCCCCGGCCATTGGAACAAGCCGCGCGTCAGAAACGGTTCGCCGCGCACCACGAAGAGGTAGCGCTTGCCTTCCAACTCCCGTTCCCAAGTGAACAAGTTGGGCACGCTGGCCTGAGTGAGCAGCTTGGGCGGCGGGGCTGCAAACACGGGCGCCAGCGCACGGCACTCGGCATTCATCCCGCGCAGATAGTTGTTGCATTCAGGCCGCCCTTCCATCATGCGCGAGGGGATCAGGCCCAACCCCGCCGCGCCGCGCATCACCGCCAGGTAGGAACGGTAGCGGAGTTGCTCGAAGGACAGGAAGTAGTAATGCTCGAAGCCTACCAGGATCGCGCAGTTCTTTCCTTGCATCGCGGGGACATAGTCCACCCTCAGGTTCGGCACATAGGCGCCGAAGCTGACCTCCATACCAGCCACGTCGTAGGCAGGGAAGAAGTAGCGGGCCACGTCGGCGCGGCGGCTGCCGGGGTGGGAGATCAGATCGTAGCCGCTGACAATCGGTTTGCCGGGGTTGTCCGCGCGGAGTTTGTCAATCTTGGCAGCGATGTCCGCGGGCTTCTGATTGAGCATACCATTCAGGTCCCACTCGCCGCAGCCGAAGAGCTTGTCCATGCCGTACTTCTTCCGCTCGTCGTCGGAAAGGAGCAGCGGATTGGCGCCCAGCGAGCCAATCTGGTCGCGGGTGATGTTGATGCCCTCCTGGGGCCGGAACGTGTCGCCATACTCGCCGAAGTACACCGGGAAGAACGGCTTGCCGCCGGCGAGGAGGAAGTGTTGGGCGTTGACCGTGACAGGCTCCGCCGGCTCGAAGCGCGCCGGCTGGCCTCCTTTGGCCGGAGCTTTCTCGATCATCTTCAACTCGCTAGGATCGAAATGTGTGATGCGCCCGAACTGGACGCCCGCAGCTCTGGCAAGCTCCTTGCCATCCGAACCTGCCAATCGCAACACAACCGTGTAATCCCGAACCGCTTCCCTCCAGGGATGGATGGCGCAATTCTTAAGGTCGGGGACGAAAGTAATGCAACGGTCTGTGTTGAGGTCGCTGAGTGCTTTTGCCGCCGGCACGATGATCGGCAGCTTGGCCGCGGGTTTGTCAACCACCATTTCAGAGACGACCTTTCCGCCGGGAGCGACAACTTGCAGCACGACTTTCGACAACTCCTCCAGGCTCTGCCGGCTGACCTGCAAGTTGGCCGCGACGACGAGCTCCTCTTCGGGGAAGAGGAACTGGTGGCTTGCGCGACTGGTGAGCAGCGAACTGGGCGTGCCGAAGGCCGTGTCCAGAGTGCGTGTCACGCCGCCGCTCGTGATGGAAAGCTGCACCGTATATTGCTGATCCCACGCGCTGCAAAGTTCGTCAATCCGGTAGGGCAGCTCAAATGCGGGCGTGTTATCGCCCCAACCGACCTTGGCCCTGACTTCTTGTGTCTTGCCTGTGGGCGAAGTAATGAAAAGCCTCACGTCAGCATTCCCCCACAGCAAGGCGGCCCGCGCGACGTTCTTGCCCCAGAGGCGTTCGCCCAAGTCGAGATCGAAGAGGTCGGCCTCGACCTCGTGAATGGCGGTAAGCGGACTGGAGGGCGTTGGTTCCGTGCCGCCGCGCTGGATGATTTCCACGTCGTCAAACCAGACCGTGCCGACGATGTTCTTCTCGATGATGCGGCCATCGAAGCCGCGCACTGCCAACAGCGGCCGGATGCGCTTGACGGCGCTCTTGGGGCAGATGAGTTTGCGGAGATAGGTCCAATCATAAGTGCCCTGGCCCTTCGAGCCCGCGGCGACGCCCACGGCTTCCAATCCGGCAAAGTGGTCACTGTCCATCAAGACGTATTCGTTGGTGTCGGCGTTCACGGCCATGAGTTCCACCTGATGGATGCGGTCGGCGCGCACCCACGCCGCGATTTCGAAAGGCTTGTCGCCGGCGAGTTCCACCGGCGGCCCCAGCACGCCAAACTGGTCGCCCGGATAGGCCACCATGCGCAGCGAATTGCGGCCCGAATGGCTGACCAGCGAGTCCACCGCCGCATGGCCGCGCCAGCGGTAGCCCGGCACCAAGTCAATACGCTGCGGGAGGTGGCAGCCATAGCCGCCGTCATGGCCCCAGCCGGTGAACGAGTAGTAATCGAAGCGATACCACCAGAAGGCTTCGGGCTGGCTGTAGCCTTCGGGCCAGCCGTTGGCGTCAAGCTTCTCGAAGCCGCCATTGACGGCCAGGTTCGCGCCCAAAGGCAGTTCGGCCAGCACGGCGTCGCCCACCCACATAGTGCCCGCGGCACATTCGATCGTGATCGTCATTTGCGAGGCAGCAGCCCACGGCTCCGCCGAGGAGACCCATACCCACCGCCAGTCATAAGTTCCGCCGGGGATAAGCGTCTCGGCCTTGCCGCCGCCCGCGATGCTGATTTTCGCCTTGCCTTCAGGCAGAGCGGCGGCCTTGATCCACGCGCCGCCCTTGACAACGCGCCTGTCGAGCTTGGCCAGGTCGCCCGGTTCGAGCGGCTGGAAATCGGTTTGCTGGCTGGCGGGGTTGCCGCCGGCCGGAGAACGCATGGCCACGCGCACGGACTGGGAGAGCTTGCGGCCCGCGATGAGTTTCACCGAATACCTGCCACTGTGCGCGGTGCCGGCGTCCCGCCACTCGGCGGGCGCTTCCCAGTGGTCTATCTTGCCGTCGGATTCGCCGTAGCCCACTTCAGCGCGCGCGATGAGGCCCCAGCGCCGCCGCGCCAGCACCGAGCTGACCAGCCAGTCCTCCTCGAACGAGGCGTTCTGAAGCTGGTTGCGCAAACCAACGGGTTCCTCAACACAGAGGGCGCAAAGGGCACAGAGGAAGGAGAGGAGAACGACAAAGGAAAGGTGTTTCATGTTTCTAGTTTCAAGTTTCATTCCTCTGTGTCCTCTGCGCCCTCTGTGTTTAGGACCGACCTACGGCGTGATCTCGTAAAGCCGCACTTCCCGCCCGTCGAGTCCGCTTGGGCCGGCGGTGAAAAGCGTGTCTCTGAAACTGGCGCCTTCCACCGGCAGGACACGGCCGTCAAGCAAGGAGAGAACCTGGCTGCCGGGTTTGAGCCCCTCAACTGTGATCGTTACCAGGTTGTCCTGGAGCGGAGCGTAACATTCGGTAAGCGCGCCGCCGGCCCGTTTCAGGTAGGATTTGCCCCACCAGACCGTTGCGGCGGCGTCGCCCCAGAGATAAAAGCGCCGGCCGTGATGCTGGCTGGTGATTTCCGTGCCGGCAACGCCCGCGTCCGCGGCATCCACTTCCAGCGTGATCCACTTCCCCGTAGGAGGAAAATCGCCGGCGTGAAAGACCTTCTTCGGCATGCCGGGCAGTTTGGGCAGCTTGTCCACCTCTTCCTGCGTTCCCCAACAAGCAAAGTGCTGCCAATCAATGCCGTAGTAATCGCCGTAGATCGTGTAGGTCGGGAACAAGATGGCAAAGGCCTTGGGCTGTGCGGCAGGATCAATGTAGACCTCTTGGAGCAGTTTATCGCCCGGCTGGAGCTTATAGGTCTTGCCGAAAAAGTAGCCGTGTGCGCTTGTCCCCGCGCTCTTATGGGCGAGCCTTCCTTCGGGGCCTGGCTCCCACGTCCAACGCTCCCATTTCTCCTGCGGCCCGCACTTCCAGGGTTTGTCAATCCCGCCTTTGAAATACCAGAAGCTGGGCGCGGCGATAACGTAGCTCTTGCCGCCCGCGTCGCGCCGGACCACGTCGGCCATGTCGGGCGCTGCGCGGATGCCCGGATGGTCGGGCGCGCAGAGCGCGGGAGTAAGGTACTGGATCTCCGCCAGCAGGCCGCGCAATTCGCTCCAGGTCAAGGGCGCCATGTCCTTGGTGCGGCCGCAGGGCCGGCCCTGGGCGTCGGTTTCATGCGCGTGGTGAGCGAACCAATCAATGCCGCGCACGCCGCGCGCCAGCGCCGCCCAAGCCCGCTCGCGCACCGCGCCCGGCCACAGCAAGGGCGGCCCGTACGGCGAATACGTCGCGCACTCGATCCAGGCGCCGGCTTTGGCGCCGCGGACTTCGCGCGCCTTATCCAACGCCGTCTGCACGAAATTCACGGTGAAAGGCCCGTCGTGGGTATGCGGCTCGGGCCACATTATCTCCGCCGTCTTGGCGTAGGCGGCGAACTTCGCTGGCGACGGCCCCTGCACGCACTGGAGAATGGGCCGCGCGGCGTCCACGGCTTTGTCCTTCTCGTACCGCTCCAGCACGGCGCCGGCTTGCTTGAGTTGGTATTCCGCGCTGTCCGCGTAAGCCAGCAGCCACTCGCCGAAGTTGTCGCGGGCGTTGGTGAGAGACTGGAGCGGAAGTTGCTTGCCGGCGGGCTTGGCTTCATAGCAACTCGGCCGCTGCATCAGGAAGTACAGGTTGGCGGCCTTGACTTTGTCGAGGCAGCGGTCCACGAGGTAAATCGTGTTGAAGCCCATCTTGCGCATCTCCGGCATGTCCACTTGCCAGTCGCGCGCGGTGAACTCGGATTCGTACCAGTTGTAGAGCATGATGGGGAAGAACGGCTTGCCGTTGATGAAACACGCGTAATCGTCCGACCATTCCAGCTTCTTGATCGGTTCCAGCACCTGCACCGGCGGGGCGATCCTGCCAAAGGGCAGCTCAGTGCGCAGGGGCTTGCTTTGGGCATCCAGCACCGGCTCATCCTTGGCGTTCAGGAGTTCCGCGACGAGCAGCAATCTGCGGCCGAGCGGCGCTGCCGGCAACTTCTCCAGAGGAATAGGTTGTGTCACGGTCGTGTCGGGCATGAAAGCAGCGATCGTGAAGCTACTGAGTTTCTCGCGCTTGCCGCCCGAAGTGTTGTAGAGCGCCACCGTGGCTTTGAGCGCGGATATCTGGGTGGCGGAAAACGGCCACGCCGGAGGCCGCTCAGCGTCCTCGGCATACATGCGCACATGGGCGAAATAGGCGACGCCGCTGGAGTTCGCGTCCGCAAAATCGCCCGACCAGAACTTGACCGTGACCGGCTTGTCAGTCTCGGGCGTGAACGGGACCGTGAAATCCTGGAACTGCTCGGCCGCCACTTTGCCGGAAGAGGACCCTTTGCCGCCGTCCCAGAGGACCTGGTACGAACCCGGCTTGTCCTTTTCGGCCCGCGCCGAGAAAGTCAGCACGTGCTTCTTGCCAGGCGCAAGGCCCTTGACGTCCTGCGCCGCCCAATAAAGACCTTCCCCCAGCCGCAGGCAGATGGACGCCGGATCGCCGGGTTTCAGGTGGTGCCGGCGCGTCGCTTTCCAATACTGCTTGGCCCACTCATCCGGCCAGCCCCGGCGCCAGGCATCCTGCTCAAACGTCCCGTTCTTGACCAGGTTCGCGGTGTTGAGGCGCAGGAACAGATACGCTTCCTTCTCGTCAGTGTAGTAGTAGCCCTGGTCGAGCTGCACCTCGAACGGCGTCCGCCCGGCCCAAGCGAAGTTGGCCGAAAGCCAGGCCCGTTCGGCCGGCGGCTCCTCATCGCGGCCCTGGTAGTTGATTTGGATTGCTGGCTCTTTCTTCAATTTGACCGGCTCATGCAGCGCCAGGTCTTCCTGCGCGAGCAGCCACAGAGGGCACAGAGGGCACAGAGAGAACAGAGAGAACAGAGAGAACAGAAGAGATTGGGCTGCTTTATCCATAGTCACCCGCCATTGTCTATACCGGAGATTGGCGGAACGCATGGGGAAAACAAAGGAATCGCGGATAAGGCTATTTTCCTACGATGGGTTCACCACATGATCCATTCAGGCTGGTGGCCAGCCGTGGGAGCGGGCCAGCCACCAGCCCATTGGCCATTGGCGCATGGGACCGATGCGCGGGCATCAGAACTCCCACTTGAACTTGACGCCCCACACGCCGTTGGCGCTATGGTTGAGCACATCGCCGAAGTGCCCGTATCCGGCGCCAAAGGTGCAACGCTTGGTGATGATGTAGGCCACGTCAGTGGTCCACCAGTCGTGCTCCTTCGCAACCAGCCCGGGGATTTCCGTGTAGGAACTGCGCTTCATGCGGTATTCGCCAGCCAAAATGAAGTGGTCCGTGAGAAGTACGCACACATTCCCTTCGGCCGTGGCCCGGTACTGATCGGTGAACCCCAGCAGCCCGATGTGCGCTGCGCAGCTTTCACGCGCCCCCGCGCTCACCAGAATGGGACGGGGCAGCGCCTTGATCATCTTTGTCGTGTAGAGCGTGTAATCCACACCATTGTCCTTGGTGACCCCGATGCTTTTCAGTATTCCGCCCAGGTCCTTGTTGATGGCGGACTCGGTCTGGTTGTACTTATAGTGGATACCCAGGGTCAGGGCGGGCACCCACGACTCCCCGAAGTCGCCGTCCTTGACAAGGAGACCGCGGGCATTGAAGTTGTGCAGGTCCGCGCTGTTGTCGTGCACGTCCAGGGTCGTTGCCTGCTGGATTCTCCTGTTCAGGTTGCCCAGGGTCATGTGGTCCCAGCCGTAGCCCAGTTCCACTCGGCCGATAAGATTCTCGGTGGCCGTGAATGCCGTCATCCATCTGCTGGCGCCGATGTCCACGAAGGTGCCTTCAAAGGCGGGCAGGCCTGCGATTTCGCCCTTCTTGGGCGGGTTCACCAGGTAAGCGGTGTCCGTGGCAAAGACTCCACCGACACCTTCGATGCAGTGCAATGGCAACGGGGCGCCCTTTTCCTCTTTCTTGTCGTCTTTCTTGTCATCCTTCTTGTCGTCTTTTTTCTGGTCCGCCACCGTAGCCTTGACATCCTTGCGAATCTGCTCCGGGTCAATGGGCTTGTCTGCGCTTGGCTGTGCCTCACCAGCGGGCAACGCCAATGGATAGGCCAGCAGCCCCAGGAGCACCATCCCCAGCCAAACAAGCCTGCCGGCATGTCCAGCCGTTCTTCTCTGTATTGTTGCCGCAAGCGCCACAAACGCAGCCGGCAGGCTCGCGCTCAATCGCGGCCCGGTCGGCCGTTCTTTCAGGTACGACATGTCAGTCCCCTCCTCTTTGGCGGTCCTTTGCCACCAGGTTGTTTGGACCGGCGCGGCTTGTCCCCGCACGAAAGCGCCGGTGTGCTTCTCTCGTCCTCACTTCTTGCGCGCGATCAACAGCCCCTGCGCGATCTTGCCGGCATGGGCGAGCCCTTGCATGAACACCATCTCCTGACTCAATGTCTCCAGAATCTTCGTGTCGAAGCCGATGATCTTGAGAGCGTCATACGTGAGCTGCTTGTCCACCATGGAAAGGTAGAGATCCACGTGGGAGGGGAAGCGCCCGGTATCCGCGGCGCGCACGACCTCGCAGCCATTTTTCACCAACAGGTCCGAGTACTCCTTGACGGTCAGCACGCTGGGGAACTTCATAAAGCGCAGGTAGCGCGCGGCCTCCGCCTGGGTCAAACCGGGCCCCTCCACCCAGTCCGTGAAGGCGATGGTCCCGCCGGGCTTGACGATCCGCGCCGCCTCCGCAAGCAACGCCGCCTTGTCCTCGACGTAACACCAGGCATCCTCGCCCCACACGAAGTCCGCGCAGGCAGCCGGCAAGCCGCTGCGGCAGACATCCGCCTGAATGAACTCTATTTGCTTGTCCAAGCCTTCTCGAGCGCAGCGGGAGCGGCCCAGCTCAACCATGCGCACCGTGGCGTCCACGCCGCGCATCCGCTTGACGCCGCAGAAGCGCACCAGAAACCGCATGCCCGCGCCGATGCAACAGCACAAATCCACGCCTTCCTGGCCGGCCTGAATGCCGGCTTGCTTGGCGAGGTCCATCGAAGAACGGAAGCCCCCGATGTGGATCTGCTCGCCCATCAGCAGCATCCACAGGTCGGCTTCCGGGCCGGTGTAGACAGCTTGCACGTCACTGAGTTTCACATCGGGTAATCGCTGCATGACATCCTCCTCTTTCCTCTTTTAAGAGTGCACATGGGTCGCACTCGCGGCCAGCACGACGCTATGGCGCCGCAGCCCGGCCGGACTGCACCGGTGTCTGCGGTCGGTTGGTTTCGGATTTCGGATCTTGGATTGGTCCGGGTTCGTTCAGGTGGAGAGAGAACGCAACAACCGGTTATGAGAGTTCTGGGAAGGCAGGACGGGTTGCGGTTGGCCAACCAACCCAGCCTTGCCAATCCAGAATCTGGAATCCAAAACAGGAGGCGCCACCACGGCGGGCCTCACGGGTCCTTTAGAGCGCATTACCTGGTGGGCAATGGCAGGGCGATACGGGAGGCCGGACGGGGGAGCGCGAAGGTGTGAGTGCGATGCAGCCAGGCACCGCGAAGCACACGGCTCATCTGTTTGCATGCGCGATCATCGCGGCACCACCTCCTTCCCGACCTTCGATACACGAAGAATAGCTCACCTGCCTGATTTCCTGGAATGACCTGGCGCATTTCATACCGTTGGCGCCCCTGCTGTCAAGGGTAAATGGCGACAAATTCCATGCGCATTGTCCTCAAGGCGGGATGCCTGCCACCACGTCCTCGCTGAACGGCTCGATCCGGAAGCCCGACGAAAGGTCGCCAGGTTTCCGCTGCGCCAGCCGCGGATGCGGATGAGGCGTGAACGGCAGGGGCGCATCCCAGCCGCACGGATCGCTTGAGTCCTTCGGAACCAGGACAATCAGTCCCGACTGCGTCGCGAACTTGGCCAACGGAACCGTGCGCACGGGGTAGAACCCCTCGTCGGCGCCGGGGCGTGTGACGAGCGGCGGCATCGTGGCCAGCGCCAGCAGCACTCCCGCCGCCGCCGGCGCCAGCACCAGCGCGGAGCACGCGCGCGGCGCGTGCGCCAGACGGCCAAGCTGGCAGACGGACAGGGCCAGCGCCGTGGCGGTGAAACACCAGATGCTCAATACCCCCAGCCTCAGTTCCGGTGCGGTGAGGAACCAACAGGCCACGGAGGCGCCGCCCGGAATGAGCAGCAGCCACGCAGGGCGTGGGAGGCCCGGCCCTGAAGCGGCGCAGCGGCGCCGGCGCTCAGAAAAGAGCACCAGCACAGCCGCGAAGCACAGCAGCGCCAGGGGGAGCTTGACGTCCCAGAGGCTGGCGCTGACTCGCCAGGCCCAGGGGAGCACCCAGTCCCAGCCCTCGCGGGTCTCAGTCCAGTGCGCCCAGGGCTTGCGCGCCCAGCAGCAGATCCAATTCCGCATCACGTCCGCCGAGGCCTTGGGAACGCGCCAATCTACCGGCGCCGCGCCGAAGGTCTGCGGGTACAGAATATAGCCGCTGAGGATGACGTTGCGGATCATCCAGGGAATAACGGCCAGGAGCGCCAACACCGGCGCGGCGATCAGCAAACGGCGCGGAGCCGGCCCCGCCGCGCCGCCGCGCCCGAACCCACACCACAGGGCCGCCACGAACGCGGTTGTCCCCAGCGCCACAAAACTCAGTTTCACGGTCACGCCGATGGCTGCCAGGACGCAGACCGCGAACGCATCGCCCGACACGTCCCCGGAAACAGCCGGGTCATCGAGGCACAGACGCAGGAGCAGCGCCACGACGACGATCCCGAGCGCGAAGGCGGGGAGGTCCGTCGAGAAGCCCGAGACTTCCGTGAAAGCGCCCTGCAAGAGCCGCGGTGTGACGGCCGCCACGAACAGGTCGTGCGCTCGCGGCGGCTGCGCGAACCGGCAGAGCTGCGCCAGACTGGCCGCGGCCTGGCCGCCGAGGACGACGAGCAGCAGGCCGTTGCCGAGGTGTTGAGCGCGGCCGTGCCAAGGGCCGCTCTCCAGCATCGCCATATAGAGCAGGCTGGAGTTGTTGAAGGCCAGCCGACCGTAGAGATTGCCCAGGCCCGTGACGACCGGACTGAAGGTTTGCCAGCGCACGATTTGCAGGTGGTACAGGGCCGTGTCGTAATTGCGGATGGGACCGATGGCGTGGTTGGCCAGCAGCAGCACGCCCAGGGCCCAGCAGGCGGCCGCCACAAACCGTGCGCGTCGGCCCCCGGGCTCTGCGCTGCGCGGCCATTCCAGCAGCTCCTTGCGGCCCAGCACGAGGCCCAGGATGCCCGCGGCCCCGACCACAGCCAGGGCGATCAAGTCTACCTGCCAGAAGCAGTGGTAGATTTGCAGGAACAGGAGCGCTCCGCCCCAGCCCAGCCAGAACGAGAGGAACAAGGCCGGAGTGGTCCGGCTGCGCAAGCCCAGCGCGCCACGCAGCAGCAGGCCGGCGCCGGTGAAGAGCACTCCCAGGAGGAACCACCACAGGACGACCGTGAGCATCGCACCGATGACTTGGCCCATGGGCGCCTTGTCTCTCCCCGAACACCGCTTACCCGGGATTTCCTGGTTGAGCCGCTCCGAGACGCTCCAGCGGCTTGTTTTCGGACTATTATACTGCGACCGGCTGGGAAGCAAGGTCCCCTTCTGGAAACGGGCGCCCCCGAGCGGGTTGACGACCACGAACAAGTTGACTGGAACTTGACTGCGCCCTAAACTGCGCTCGAAAGGCTCAGTTGAGAGCCGACGATGAAGACGCTATCAACATCTTGGTCTTGCAGCGGCCGTGTCGCGTTGGGCGAGCTTCCGCATCAGCTCGGCCGCTGTTGGCGCTGGTTCGGAGCGTCAAGCATCGCACTCGCCGTTGCGCTGCCCTTACTGGCTATGGAGCCTCCTATTGTCCTTGATCCTCCTGTCAGCATGGATGTCTTATCGAAAGAAGGAGCGAAATCTGAAATCCGCTACCAAGGGCAAGCCGCCAAAGGGGGGAGAATTGACCTCACCGCCACCAATGGTTTCTTTGACCGCTGTTTCCAGGCCTTGGATCAGCAGACGGTGATCCCGGGAGATGAGGGCTTCATTGGTTGTAGTTTTGGGTATCTTGGCGCAAATCAGCCAAAGCAAGAGGCTCCTGCACAAGAGACTGAACAAGAAGAAATGCCAACGAAAACGGCGCGGTGGCACCTGTGGTGTGCTGAAGCGGGCGAAATCAAAGCAACGTTTTTCATGCAGGTCCCTGATGGCGAGGCCAATCACCCCTGGGTGCTCACAGTGGGCGATGAAACCCAGACGCTCAAGGTCAATCCCAGCGATGGCCAAGCGCCGCAACAACAGACCCTCACCTTTACCGTCAAGCAACCGGGCAAAGTAACCTTCGCCATTGATTGCACGAAAACTCCTCCGCCTGCTGAAACCCGAGTTTATTACATCCGGTTGGAAGGTTCCGCCGTCAATAAAGCGAGTTTGCTCAGGACCCGCTGGCGTCCTGCTGCCGTGCACTCCAGGTTTTATGCTCCGACAACCTGCCCGGCCCCCAAGATGTGGGTTTTTGAAACACAGGCTGTGGCAAAGACCTCGAGCTTTTCTCCACTCACAACACCCTTCGGCTACTACGGCACCTCTTTCAAGAGTGGCGGCCTTATTCCTCCAGGAGCCGGCTTCAACTTCTCCATGTGGATTGCCGGCCGCAACGCGACGCAGGCTCCTCCGATTGAGAAAATGGCGCGGTTGATCGGCACAGATATTCCAGAGGCTCAATACAGCACCTTCGGCGGGGAAGGAACGGGGGTCAAGTTCAGGGCCACTGCCTACAAGAACGGGGCCGCGCGCACGATTCAAGCATTGAGGATCGAGGCAACTGCCGACGGCCTGATGACCTACTATGGATACTTTTTCGATGAGCAAGCAACGCGCTGGAAACTCTATGCGTCCGCGCAGGCTCCTGCCGGACGAAAGAATGGAAAGAATGGCCCCAACTTTGGAACTATTCGAGGCACGGGTTCCTTTTGTGAGATTCCAGGCCCTCCCAACCGTGAACGCAGCGGCGACGTGGTCAGGGAGATCATGCGCCGGGGCTGGTTTTATGGAAGCGACCACAAATGGTATCGCGCGCAAATGACCTCTGATTCCCAGGAACTCCCCATGCCCCAGGAAGAGGATAGTGGCATAGCGTCCGGCAAACGCGCATATTACATGAATAATTACGCCACCGACGGCTGGATGTCCATGGCCACGGGTGGCATCGAATTATACACTCGCGCTGCCCGTGAAAAGCCGCCGCAGACAGATGGCGCACCCGCTCCTCTGCCTGAATACCTCAGCCCTGAGAAGACCGCGCAACTCTTTGAGCTGCCCGTCCAGTTTGGCGAATCCAAAGCATCAGAGGTCGCCTCCGATCATGCCACCATTGACTATGAGATCACAAAGACAGGGCCACACTCGAAAGCAATTCTTTACTACGGAACCGTGGATTGTCTAACCTATCCTTTTCAAAAAGTGACCAAGGGCTCCGCCGTGCAAATAGACATGTATCGCCCTGAGCGCACTTGGCAATCCGCGACACCGGAGCAAGAAGTCAAGGCAGGAATGAATCAATTCAAGCTCGGCGGACTTAAGGGAAGCACGACCTATTACTACCGCCTCTTCGTCACCCATGACCAAGGCAAGAGCTGGGACTATCAATCCGGGAGCTTTCAAACGCAGTGATCTTCCTTGCCTCTTGCGCTTGTCGGGCTACAATCGCCACACTGGTTTGAGCCATTGGAGGACGACCCATGCCCCGCCTATCGGCCACTTGCTGCTGCCTGCTCTTTGCTCTTCCGGCGTTGGTCTTTGCTGAGGAGAAGACCACCGACAAAGCACCGGTTCCAGAGAAGGCGGACTTTCCGAAGGACACCATCGTCAGCGCGTACCTGAATGTGCCTCACGATGCGGGCAAGAACATCGTCTGGTGCAGCACGATTCAGCTTGCCTGGGACGCTCTGGGACAGGAATTGTGCGGCGGGCCGGTCCGGCTGGAGGGCACGCCCCAAATGGAGGTGGAATTGAACAAGGGGCAGGCGAGCAAGGAGGACCTGGACGCAGAGTCGTACCTGGTCCGAGCCGGCCCTGCGACCAAGGAGTTCATCGAGAAACTCAATGGCGACTTGAAGCAGAAGTTCGGAGCCGACGCGCCGGCGCCGGTGCAGTTCCCCTGGGCAGTAGAGAGTCCCGTTTTTGCATACGCGTACCTCTTCAAGAAGCTGCTGTTTGGAACGCCGTTCCTGAAGCGGGACGCGCTTGCCTGGCAGGCGCAGAACGGCCGCGGGACGAAGGTCAGGTCCTTTGGCACCGGCGGGAAAGGCGAGGCGTCCGGGCAGGTGCGGGTGCTGGATTACGTCGGGCGCGGGAACTTCGTGCTGGCGCTGCAGACCAAGTCCCAGGCAGACCGGCTTATTGTGGCGGTGGTTGCCCCGGCGAAGACCCTTGAACAGACCTTGGCCGCAGTGCGGGAGCGCGTGGCGCACGCGAAGGGGGCTGCGCTGCTTGATGATGACATTTTCCAGATGCCGAACATCGCGATGGATCTCAACCGCAATTACGAAGAGGTTATGCACCGGCATGTGCTCAACCTGAAGGACAAGGTCAACACGAAGGAAAAGGGCGATAGCATCGTGGCTGCGTACCAGACCGTTCGGTTTCGGCTCGATGATCGCGGCGTGGAGCTGAAGTCCGAGGCGGGGATAGGGTGGGCGGCTGCGGACGAACCGGAGCCGCGCTGGCTGGTCTTCGACAGGCCGTTCCTGCTGTACTTGGAACGCGTGGGCGCCAAGGCGCCGTACTTCGCGCTGTGGGTCGAGAATCCGGAACTGCTGGAGAAGCCCGATCCCGCGTCAAAGCCGGCGGAAGGCGGCACGGCGAAGTAGGTATGCAGCGATCGGCCTGGGTTTCGTGGACGTCCCGGAAATCCTCAGAAGCTGGTTGACAATATGTACTGTATAGAGTACATTTGAAGCATGAACCATGAGGGGAAAAGGGTTCAAGCCGTGTTTTTCGTCACCGAGGCGGGACGGCGTCCTGTTCGTGAGTGGCTTAAGGAAGAACTTACCACTGCACAGCGCAAGAAGGTCGGCAAACACATCCAGGTCGTCGAATTTGGCTGGCCGATGGGCATGCCGATAGTCCGCAAGCTGGAATTCGATCTTTGGGAAGTGCGGGCCAAGCTCGACGCTGGAATTGCCAGGGTCTTCTTCACCATTGACGATGCGGAGATGATTCTTTTGCACGGCATTGTCAAGAAATCGCGGAAAATACCTCTGCAGGAACTTGAGGTCGCGCGCAAGCGTTTGGCCTTACTGAAAGGGAACTGAACATGGCCGTTAACCGCAAGCATATTGGTGAGACCCTCGATGAATTCCTCAAGGAAGAGGGAATCTACGAGGAAGTACGCCGCGACGCCACGAAAATGGTCTTGGCGTTCCAGTTACTTGACGCGATGAAGAAGCAGGGCGTGACCAAAGTGGCCCTGGCCCGCCGCATGCACACAAGCCGCTCATCGCTTGATCGGATTCTCGATCCGAAAAACAAGGCGGTGACGCTCGACACCTTGGACCGGGCCGCCGCAGCCCTTGGCAGGCGGTTGAAAGTGGAACTTGAGCAGAATCCGGCGGGGTAACGAGGGAGTTTCGTGGATGTCCCCGAAGTTCCGACGGCTACTCTTTGGCTCCATTCTTCAGGAGCAGATCGATGAACTTCTCACAGTTTCGTGCATCATCGTTCTTAAAGATACTTGCCCAATATCTGGCTTCTTTCAGTGGCGTGTTGCCCTTCTTGTTCTTGGCATTCACATCAGCTTTGAAAGCAATCAACGCTGAAGCCGCTAAAGCCGCTGTGCCTTTTTGGCAGAACCCCGCCAAGTAGAGTAGCAGCGTGTTACCATCAGCATCTACCAACTGGAGATCGGCGCCCTTTTTTAGAAGATCCTTGAGCACGTCTTGCCACATGATTGGTTCTGCATCAGTATTGGGTGTTATAAGCAAGCGCTTCAAGATAAGCTTAATAGGTGTGGATCCGTCGTTAGCTTTTGCATTTACGTCTGCCTGGTGGTCTATCAGGAATTTAGCAATCGCGTAATCACCATACTGGATGCAGTAGTGTAGTGGGGTCATCCCGTTGTCGTTCTTGGCATTAACCAGAGTCGGATTCATAGTCAAGTATTGCGTGATCTTGAGGTAATTATCTCTTTTGTAGGTGAGCAAGGAAAACAGGTTCGGTTTGTTCATCTCGTTGACCAGAGCTTGCATTCCTGCAATAGTCTTCTCTTGTTTCTCGTCGCCTTCCTTAATTGCTGAGGCTAGTTCCTTCTTCTTGCTGGCATATTCTGCAAAAAACTCATGACCTCCCCCGGCAATCAATGCGGCGGCATCCATAATGTGAGAAGATGCCTTGCGCCAGCTTTGCTTCATTCTTGCGTCATCCACTTCCCCCTGCAATGAGTCCCCCCGCTGGATTTTCTGGTTCCACATGTCGCTGGCACGCTGGAAATCAGCCATCGCATCGGCGATGGCGGATGAAAGGGCCTCAAAGCCTTTGGCATCGGCAGATGTTGTGAATTCCTTGACTTCATACAGGGTTTCACCCACAGTTTCGGAGTATCTGTCAAAGTTGATTCCGGCCTCGATCTTCGCCTGCAGTTTTTTAAGGGCTGTGAGTGCGGTCTTTGCACTCTCTGGAACGCCTTTGGCCACGGGTGCTGATTCAGAACTCTTCGAGGCTTCCGGATCTGTCGGTCTTGGGGACCCCGGCTTTGGCGCTTTGTTCCCGCAGGATGACAACCCGAAGAAGATGCATGTACCGAGAAGGATGGCTGATGAATTGCGCCTCCACATAGTCCCCCCCTCCGAGAAACCTCTAGGCCCTTTCGCTCCAAGGGGCCTGCGCTATTGCTGATCCTTCGCTGCCTTCTCTTCGTAATCCAAGAATGCGGCCCGGACAAATCTCGTACTGCTCGTGGCCCCCCTGCATAATAGATACAAACTCCCAGCAAGCCAAAACATGCCTAAGTGTCCGCGAGCAAACCCGCTGCCCTTTCCTTTACCCAAGCCAGGTGCTTCTCGTACCACCCCGACGACGAAAGGCCGAGTCGGGCGGCTTGGCGCGGGTGAACGAGAGGAAGTACCGCGACGTTCAAACCGTCAACAGTAGCGCGGTGAAGCGCGCCGTAAGGCTTGAAGTCTGACAGCTTCTTCCACCGGGAATCAAAGTGCGCCAGGAACCACTTGATCGGCTGATCACCAAGAAGAACCAAGACTCTCGCCTTCGACTCGCGAAGTTCTGTAAGGATCTCGTTCCGGCGGTCATCGAGCGCCAGCTTGCTCGGTACTCCTGGCGTAGAAGGCGTGGGCAAGCCATGTCTTGCCACGAGCGGATTGTAGGCACGTTCAATTGCTTTCTGTTGGGCCGGGTTCACGCAGCTATGGGGTACGAGGTCGCACAGCCAGGCCTCGCGGCGATCAAGGCCAAGCGGCTTTAGGAAGAGATCGTCGAGCGCAATACCAGACGGGCCGTTCAACTCTGCGTCCGCAGGAACAAGGCTGCCAAGTTCCTTGGGAATGGAAACCTTGGAAACGATTTCGTCCGCCCCGTCGCCGCGCCAGAAGATGTACGGCTCGCTGGCTACGGCCAGTGCCTTTACTACGTCTTTGCCATCCGACCCGATCCAGCGCGCATGCACGGCACTGGCGTAAACCCCAAGAACGAAGACGCGCTTAGGGCTTCGATCCTGCTGAGAAACAATCGTGACAGGCTGACCAAACGGGAAGGTGCCTACAGCGTTCATAACATGCTCCCATTTGAAGGACTCAACTGCACAGCGATTGTATGGCATCTTCCTTTGTGTCAAATGGACTTAGGCTTCGCCGCTTACTTGAAGTTCCGCAGCGGCCAGATGCCCGCCACGTCGCCGTTCTTCCAGCCCATCATGGCGAGCTTCTCGCGGATGTAGTACCTGTAGTTGTCGTAGGGCACATCCTCGGGGATGCGGTGGTCGCCGTGGGGGATGAAGGCGCCTTCCTCGAAAACCTTCTCGACGCGCTTCAGCTCCTTGAGGATGTCCTGGCGCGACTTGGACAGCTCGAACTTCGCAATCCCGCCGCGCAGCAGGACGCGCTTGCCGTATTCCTTGCGGATCCACACCGGGTCGCTGCCGGGGTGCACCTCCAGCGGGAACATGCAGTTCAGGCCGGCGTCGAGCCACAGGGGCACGAGCTTGCGGATATCGCCGTCGCAGTCGGTCCAGATCACGTCGCAGCCGTGGCGGCGGATGACCTCCGTGACGCGCTTGAGCCGCGGAATGACGATCTCGCCGAACATCTTGGGGCTGACGAGCGGGCCGCTGCGGAAGCAGATGTCCTCCCACCCCGCGGCGTAATCCGCGCGAACCTCGCTCAACGCCAGCTCCAACTGGCTGCAAAACAGGACCGTCAAGGTCTCGACGATCTCCTCGACCAGCTCGCGGTCGTCGTAGACCATGTACCCGAGGCCCTCGAAGCCGATCCAGTCGCGCGGCCAGCCCAGGAAGCTGCCGAACCAGACGCCCACAGGCAGGTCGGTGTGCTGCAGTTCCTGCCCCAGTTTTTTCCAGTCCACCTTGTGCCGCTCGGCCGCGGCGGGGTCGAGCCGCTCCTTGAAGCGTTTCCAGTCGTCGCGGCTGGCGATGGGGAACTTGATGTAGCGCGGGATGGTGTGGATGCCCGAGGTCTTCTCCTCGCAGATCAGGCCGCTGGGATGCTGGATCACGCGGCGGTCGGGTTTCTGTTCGAGGATTTTCGGCTCGCCCTTGAACGGCGGATACAGATCCATGCGCACGGGCAGGCCGTGCGTGGGTTCCACGCCAAAGTAGGCCTCCACCGAGCCGGGCCCTTCGCCCGCGGTGATTTCCGCCGGCAGGCCTTCCTTGTGCCAGCGCTCGATCGTCTCGCCGAGGTAGCCGAACTCCCAGTGCACCCCGCGGTCAATGGCCTGGTAGTGCATTTGCCTGCGGAAGCGCTCACGGTGCGTAAGCGCCGGACGATTCGAGTCCACAATGTTCCCTGACATGCGAAACCCCTCCTGGTTGGCGTGCCTGAACAGCAAAGGGCGCATTATAGAGCAAGCAGTGCAATTGTGAATTTTCAATTTTCAATTTTCAATTTTCAATTCAGATGGTCCGTTCGAACAGCCTGACAGACTCCTCGATCAGGTTCTCATTGTCCCCCAGGAAGAAGCCCACCAGGACCACGTCCTGGGGCCGGATGACGCGGGCCACGTACTCGAACGCCTCCTGCGCCGGTGTCCGGCCGGCGGCGAGGACCTTGTAGTGGACCGCCGTGCACTTGAGCGTGCGGATGGTCTGCGCCATGCGGTCGCGGTGGGCCGGGTCGAACTTCTCATTATCGCTGGGCACGTGGTCCGGCCGGCTGGCGCGGGAGGAGGGGTCGTAGTAGCAGCAGAGTTGGAAATCGCAGGCCAGGTGGTCCCTGATCCACTCGTGCGGCTCACAGGCGTGTGCGGCGAAACCGGCGGCCACGCCCAGGGCGCGCATGCGCTCCAGCGCCACGGCGAAGTTCCCGGTCTCCTGGCGGGCATAGAAATTGTCCACCTGGC
>Ga0187861_10001746_pt1 | contig 21596 bp, 26 predicted proteins | sample June2016WEW_10_1_3_FD_132986 | JGI IMG/M metagenome (GOLD analysis project Ga0187861, IMG submission 132986) | Peatland microbial communities from SPRUCE experiment site at the Marcell Experimental Forest, Minnesota, USA - June2016WEW_10_100 | ecosystem: Environmental > Terrestrial > Soil >...
CAAAATCCCGATACTTTATAGGAAAATACAGGAAGGATACGATCTTGTCATTGGCAGCAGGTATATGCCAGGCGGGGGGATTGCAGAAGGCTGGGGGACAAGACGGCATGTCATATCAGATGGTGCTACTGTTATTGCACGATTCTTCTTCCCGGAGATTACAGACCCTGTGAGTGGGTTCTTTGCAGTCAGGAAATTAGTTGTGTCAAATACCGCAATCAATCCAACGGGATATAAAATTCTTGTTGAAATCCTTGGGAAAGGATGGTATTCCAAAGTTGCAGAAATTCCCTATGTGTTTGATATGAGGGAACATGACAGGAGCAAACTGCGATTGAAAATCATAATTGAGTATGTGAAGCAGGTTTTCAGCCTTTTTGCATATACGGCAAAACATCCTGCAAGACCGGCATATACAGAGGTAATGCGAGCAGCGAAGTTTGTAATGGTAGGGGTTACTGGGATTGCAGTGAACTTGGCGGTGTTGGTGCTATGCAAGGAATACCTTGACATTCCGTTGTTTGCAGCAGGAATTGTTGCGGTTGAAGTATCGATACTCTGGAATTTCATGTTGAATGATTTATTCACATTTGCAAAGGTTCCACGGATTTACTCTGCTTTAACCAGACTTAGTATGTTCAACCTGATATCTCTTGGTGGTATGGCGATTACTGTGAGTATCATGCTGGTTCTTGTATTTCTTGGAATGAACTATGCCATTGCTGATATTATCGGGATATTGGTTGCATTCGTCTGGAACTTCTCGTTGAACAGGTTCCTGACTTGGGGAGGCAAATCATGACTGACACAATCGCTGCAAAAGAGAAAGCGTTGCGAACTACGGGAAATATCGGATATCTCCTGATGGGAGCAGGGAATGTTGCAGTTGGATTTTTCATCGTTACCCTAGGATTCAGCAACAAGATCGTCTTCGCAGATACTGTCTGGTGCATTGCATTGGATATCGCAGCACTTGCATTGACAATCTGGTTTAACTCAAAAAAGAAATTACTTCTTCCCGCTTAACCTGCGTTCACGCTCGGCAATGGTTTCCCTGCGGTTTCCCCACCAGTTGTCCCAACGGTATTCCTGCATGTATCCTGCTGCAAGGACAAGGTTTCCTTTCTTCCGGTTTATTTGTGCTTGCCGAAGGTTATAATCTGCATCTTTTACTGCATCGGTATGCCATTCGTGCTGGAGTGCTGCAAGCCTGCGATGCTGTTCCTGTGGAGTCAGAGACATATCAGTAATTCTTCCCGCGATAGTTTCCTGGCCGTGGTTTGTTGTGATGTTGATAATGGATTGGCACGGGTTTCACATATGCGCTTACTTTGTGAGTTTTTCTTGGTATGACTGCCATGTGAGTTACTATACATGCAAACCATTTAATATTTTGCAGAAATAGTTTTTTATACTTATAATACATATACATAATTATGCCAGCAGATGATGTTGAGCAGGAAATATACAAGGTACAAATTCGAGGAACACGCTCGTTGTTGATGCATTCAACATCGGGGATGCTTCGACAAAAAAGTACCCGTGTAAAGTCATCAGAACATGATCCAGAAGAAGAAGCACGAGATTGTTTGTACCTCAACGAAGAAAAGAAAATCTGTGTCCCTGGATTTGCAATTTTATCCTGCATGAGAAAGGCAGCAGTTGACTCAAAGAAAGGGGGAGCAGGTAAAAAAACTCTCAAAGATTATGTGTTTTCTGGATTACAGATTACACCAGATATGATTGAACTTCCCGATCAATCGTACTCTATTGATCTTCGTCCTGTTGTTGTAATGCGTTCAAGGATTATGCGAGCACGCCCATTGTTCAAACACTGGGAACTGACTTTCGAAATTACCAATATTGATCCTGTTACATGGGACGGTGGAACTGTAAGAACCGTTCTTGAATCCGGTGGAAAGTACAAGGGATTGCTTGATTTTCGTCCATTGTTCGGGACATTCGAAGTTGTTTCGATGTATCTCACTTCGCAGATAAAATCTGGGAAACTTATAAAAACAAATGTGGAAGTGAAGTAGTGCAGGAAATATATCGAACCTGCCTTGAAAAACAAATGTATGGATACCTTGTAGAACTTGGATTTATTCCAAGAATAGATTTTTATGAGCAGTATCCTGTTTGTGGTTATGTTCTTGATTTTGCATTTGAAATATCAAGAAAACCACATAGAGGTTTGGATATCGAAACCGATGGTTTGCCATGGCATTCAACTCCAAAACAACGACAGCGCGATGGATATCGGACTTGGAGGTTAATGCGAAAAGGATGGGAAGTTGCAAGGTTTGGTGAGCAGTTCACTATAGAAGATGTTGTTGCCGTGCTTGAAAAGCACAATATAAAACCCTCGTTGTGAGGGGTACGGTGTGGTAGGAAGAGAGGTCAGGTATTGTATGTTAAGGTACGGTGGAGTGGGATGCGGTGATGTGCGGTAAGGCAAGGTTTAACCATCAAAGAGATTGATGGGTATGATAAGATAAGGTCGGATCTGGTAAGATTTGGTTGGATATGATATGTTCTGGTCTGATATGGTAAGGCAAGGATTATTATTTATACTCGCATACATAAGCATAGCAGCTCTGCGCCGCTGAAGAAGCGGGTTAGGTATGGTGTGCTTTGCTTAGGTGTTCTTAGGCAGGATCTGGTTAGGTAAGGATATACCATCGAAGAGATGGGTATGACGAGGTCAGATTCGGCGAGGTCAGTTCCGGTTGTGTGCGGTGGGATTTTGCAGGGCACGCTGCGGTCTGGTACGGCAAGGTAAGGTAATCTTTATTATCTCATAACAAGTTATCTCTTTTCATGGTTGGTGTTCATAAAATAAACAAGCACGATCTGCAAGTTGGAACGGAAATAGAAAAAAGCGAGCATAGTTGGGCAGGCTCGCGCACTGCACGGAGGATTGCCATGGATCATCTCCAAAAAAATCCCAAGGCATATTCTTCTGGGAAGAAATGTGGAGAAGGCGGTGCGCGGGAGGATATTATTATCCTGAACCAGAATATCAAGGTTCGTCCAACCAGACCAAAGAAGAAACTCCCCCCAAAACTTCCTCCGGCACCTGCATGGCAGACTTGGGGGCAGGAACTTTTATAAACCCTGCTCACTATTAACTCTTTTATATGAAACGCATGAAACACTGTAACCGGTATGCAGCGATGAACCCGTATGCTGGGAATTACAAGCGTACTATTGAATCTGTAACGAAAGGAGAGGAGAACATCACCAAGGTTGTTGTTGGTGGCGCGGTTGCACTTGGTGCGATTGGCGTGGTAGGGAACTTGATTCCCAAGTTGTGAGTACGACAATGCCACTTCGCAAAGGTGTAAAATTCATTGGCAGCAACATCAGCGAACTCATGCATCACGGGCATTCGCAGGTTCAATCTGTTGCAATCGCTTTGAAGGTTGCCGGGAAATCAAACCAGCAAAACCGTGGTAAGATTGATGGATTCCATCCGCATCACCGCAAATAACCTCTCTCTTTTTTCACACATATATTCTATATACCAATACTTCCACTATGATATGTAATGGTAAGCGATTCTGGTTATGATACAAGCGGCGGCAATGTATCTCCTGAAGGCATTGTCGTTATGCATTACATGAAGCAGATAGATAAAATTCCAGAAACATATCTTGGTGAAGGAGGTTTTAACAAGGAAAAATTTACTCTTCATGTTTTATTTCTCATTGCCCATCTTCCTGACGAAAATAGCAGACGGACGGCAAAAAAACGATGGGATGACGTTGCAACTCTTTTAAATAAAGAGGATTTCAATCAATGGGAAGTTGCAGCAACCGCAGGGATGGAAGTTATCTCTGATATTATGCAGTTCATCTATTCTGCATTTGAGCTCATTCATATCGATGTTGATGGACCTGCGACATCCAAACAGTTCCGTGATTCAATGATTGAAATTCCAGATGTGGATAGAAGTTTTATTCACCCAAAATCTGATACTTCGGAAGAAAAGTAATGATCCAACCATCGTTTATGCGTAAACCAGATATCGAAGCATGTCCTGGATGTCCTACGCTTTCATGGATGATTGCATTAAGGGTAACAAATCCCTATGAAGATTCCGATGCGTTCATATCGGTAACAGGAAGGAAAGGTTCTGGAAAAACAACGGCATCTCTTGCGCTCTGTGAAGATATCGCTATGATGATTGCAAAAATCCGCAACAAGAACGAAAAACCGGAAAAATTCTTCAATGCAGACCATGTAAAATCAGTTACAGAAACTGGTGCGCTTGAATTGTTATCAAGCGGTGCGCTGAAACACGAGAACAGTGTGTTTCTTCTTGATGATACCGGAACTCAATGGAGTGCGCGGAACTGGAACTCTCCTATCAACAAGACGTTAAATGCCATTTTGCAAATCTGCCGCATCTACAAGTGCGTGATTGTCGCAAATTTTATTCTCCAGACACACATCGATATTCAGGCGCGGGGAATGGCAGATTTCCGTGCGCAGATGATATACAAAAACACCTATACAAATCAGGCACTATTTAAATTTTATTATCTTGAACAGGGAGAATTTCGCGGGAAACCGAAAGAATATAAAAAATACATGACATGGCATGGGAAACGGATTACCCGCTGGGTTATAGGGAGACCCAGCCCGAGACTGGAAAAAGCAGTTCGTCTGATGCGGCAGGAAAATACCGATAAATACATCGAGGAAGCACGGATGAAGGTAAATGAAGTTCTTGAAAAAGAACGGGAAAAACGGGAAGAGTCAAACGGTTATGCTCCGGATCAGTCACGGTTTGCGAATTTTACGCAGAAAAAAGATTTTGCGCTTCTCCAGCAGAAAGTTCTTGAAATCCAGAATAATCCGGATATCCCAAAAATTGAGAAAACAAAGACTGCGATTGCACGGAGATTGAAGACAACACGGTATCGTGTGGAACTGGCAGGCGATTTCTGATGGAGATAGACAGAAGGCACGTTATTGGGATTGCGTTGTTTGTTGTGACACTTTTAGTTGTTGGATTTATTTTTGGGGAAGTTGCACTTATATTTGATCCGCTTTCATCTGCTGCAATCGGACCAGATTACTGTTTTCAACTCACATCCCACAAACCCGATGTTGCAAGAGATGCTGCTGCCGCATCGCATTTCTGTGAGTTCAATATGACAACCGGAGAATTAGAATTCAACAAAACGGCATTCCTTGCTGCATTATCTCATGTGGAGACATAACCATGGATACTCCAAAACTTAAGAAATTAATATCTGCGATGTACTTGGATTTAATAACTGGAGATGTCCATATCCGCAATCAGTATCTCAACACCTTCCTTACCCATGTTACCGTCTATCTCAAGATATCGTTTCTTGAACCACGTCAGCCTGCTATCGAACGGTTCCGTTCAAGACTGCACAATGCTGTTTCAATGATACTGCACAATAATCATCCTCTCCCAGCAGCGAATACCCGCAGGGAATCCGAAATTCAGAAACTACTGCAATACTTCGACAGGTTTGTGATCAGGGTTGATGAGAATGTCGCAGACCAGATGGGTATCCAGCAGATAGGGATTATCGAGGATATCGAAACGATTGAATATTGCCGCAACGTCTGCTATTCAGCAACATCAGATTATTCGTCTGCAATGGCAGGGAATCCCTTGGGACTTACCGATGCCTCGAACAAGATTGCGTTCATTATGAACCTGATGACACCGATTATCTATCGGTACAGCATTGTGGATATCAGCGAATCTGATTATGCGAATGCAGCGAAAGCAGCAGCAAAACGGTTGGAGACTATTGCAACTGAAGGAGTGGTGAAACAGACATGACAAACAAGTTCAAACGGACAATCTCTGATACGCTCCGTTCCATGAATGAAGACATGGTTCTTGCACGGGAACAGAAGCGCAAGGAGCTTGAAGAGAAGTATATCCCCAATAAAGTGAGAGGAGTTCTCACAGCAGAGGAAATTAACTGGTCTTCAAAAGCAGGGGTAGTTATTGGATTTGTGGTGTTACTTGCTATTATTATTACAATAGCATGGTGGATGGTGCATCTATGACTCTTGATGACTTGACCGATCTTGCAGTTGGTGATGACAGAATAGACCTTGATATAGATTTGCCTGCCAAGCAGAGAAGTGGTCAGCAATCGCAGGAAATGATGCAGTATAACCCATTCATGGTTCGCCCAAATATGACTTGGGACGACCGTACAATGGACAGGATGCTGACCATCAAGCGTCCACAAGTTGCCTCTGGAGAACTCTGGCTGACCGAAGCGAACTTTGCGGAAACTCTCTCTCTTCTCCCACTTAACAAAGAGGAACAGCGGGCGTACTGGCGCAAGTTCAGGAAAATCCAGATGCAGCATACTGGGGAACTCAACAAGAAGATAACCGATTCCAGGCAAGAACGGTTAATGATAGAACTGATATCCCAGAAATCCCGTCTGGACGTTTCAACCAGCGGGAACCTGAATGAACGTGAGATGTGGGTGACGACAAGGCAGCAGATGGAACAATCGCTGCGCACTCCGCCACCTTCACAACCAAAAGGATTCTTTGGTTCGCTTATTAGTGGACTTACAGGGAAGCGGTGACTGAATGGTTGACGCAGGTTCCTTATCTCCAGAATTATTCTATAACCCGCAGTTCTTCGACAACACCACTTTGATTCTGCCAGTGTGGATGTGGATAATCATGGTGCTGGCATTTATAGGATTTGTCGGTTTTATCCTGATGTTTTATGTCTGGTTTGTCATGAAACCCGTGTCTGGGTTTGGGAAGGTAGGAGATGCTGCGACTGCCAAAGGTTCACCGACGCAGGTATTTTCCATCTGGAAGAACCGTTCGTTTGTCATTGAATCTATGTGGTATTACGGTAACATCCTCGCATACGGGAACCCAATTGAGAAGATGCAGATGTGGTTCCATAACTCTGAGAAAGCAACAGGTGTCTCTGCAAACAAACCCGTTATGATTACCCGTGATGGTTTTGACGGGACGGTTGATTTCATTGCAGAGATGGCAGTCTGTGAAATCCCACGGATATTCAACCGTGACTGGGGGATGGAACTTGTTCCGAAACTGGATATCAACAAGCAACCGGTTATAGGAGAAGACAACCAGCCGGTAATGATCGAACGGGAACGGAAAGATGCAAACGGAGAACCATACCTGATGACAACCTTTGCGGATATCAGAAAGCGGTTGAAACTTCTGGATAAGTTGTACCCGAATGGTGTGCCTATAGATATTTATAAATTATACGATTTGGCAGAGATTTACCGATTCACTCCGCAGGGGCAGGATAGTCTGGAATTCGGTGGTGTTCTGGTTGACGATGCACGGGAATGGTTGCGGGATGAGAACAAAGACAAGCCAGGATTCTTTGCGAGGAACGCCTTGATTATACTCTGCCTGCTTGTCGGTATTGTGACTACAGCAATTGTGTTCGTGCAGTTCCCGGTGGCGAAGTAATGGCAACCACAGCACCGAATTTGTTTCTTGGCGGGATTTTCAATAAGATGGTATTTGGAATTCCGTACTACATCTGGATAGTAGTAGCGATGCTGATTATCGGCATCATGGCATTTGGGATGTGGTATTTCTTCTTCTGGTGGAAACTCAAACCTTATCATGGAATCTTCTGGGCGCATATCCGTAAAATGGGTGCATCGCTGGTATTCGATGAAAACATGCACTTTGATTTAATCACCGAGAGGAGCAGCAAGGTTATCTTCAACGAGACGTTCAAACAGGCACAGGAGGCAGAAGAAGACCGCACCGAAGCACCTACTGCATCAATTGGGAGTGTCAGGACAGACTTTGTGTTCGATCCTGATAAGTGGACATACCCTGGAAGTTACCAGCGCAAAATCATTGAAGATATTGCAGAGAGCTGGAATTCACTCAATCCAACCGATCAGGTCAGGACATTCCTGAAATTCGGGCGGTATATGAAAGAAGGGAAGTTTGATGCGGATTACGCCAACCAGCTCAAGAATATTAAGCGAGAGTATATTGTTCCGTGGGCACGGATTACCATGATGTACCGCGACAGGGAAGAGAGCCAGACATTCGGGTTTATCATGTCGCTGGCACAAACCATTGAGAAGATTGAGCAGGACAACCTGAACCGGTATGCACTGGTTGTCCTTGGTTTCTTTTTCCTGATTGATGTTATCCTGATCGCAGCGCATTACATCGGAAAATAACCAAAATCACTATCTCTTTTAAATACTTTAACAACTCTACTACTCACCATGAAATGTCCTTACTGTGGTCACAACTGGCACTACACGGGACGCAGTGAGTATTACGTTACCTGTCCACGGTGTTATAATAAAGTCAAAAGATTTCCCGGGAGGAGAGGAAGATGAAACGAATCTTCTTGGTGTTGCTTGCGCTGGTTTTCTTTGTTGCATTGGCATCTGCTATCCCACCTGTTGCAAATTTCACTGCTAATCCATGGATTGGCGCAGCACCATTAGGAGTTAATTTTACCGATACTTCTACAGGGTCTCCGACATCATATGCATGGTGGTATGGAGATGAACAATATGATTATGCATGGATCAATGTAACCGATCCTTCGGTATGGACTCCACGATCTGAACAATCGGCAGCAGTTGTGTCCCCATATGGGGATATTATTATGGTGGGTGGGCATGATGCAGGAGGACCATTAAATGATACTTGGATATCTACCAACGATGGAAATACGTGGTCTGAGCAGAATGCAAGTTCTGGGTGGACAGTGCGCTCCCAGCCTAGTCTTGTGGGAATGCCAGACGGGACTCTTGTTTTAATGGCAGGATACAAAGGAAGCTCTGACTATAATGATACGTGGGCATCAACAAACGAAGGTGCGACATGGATAAAAAAGAATGCAAGTTCTGGGTGGACTGGAAGACAAGGGCAATCTGTTGTTTCAACATCTGATAACAAACTTGTTTTGACCGGTGGAATCGATGCAGGATATACCTATTACAACGATACGTGGATGTCTTCTGATCACGGTGCGACATGGACAAAACAGAATAGTTCTTCAGGGTGGAAAGTGCGTGCAGGGCATCGGATGGTTATCACACCCGACAATACTATAATTCTTATGGGTGGTGGAGATGCATTTACTGATTATAATGATACATGGACATCATCAAATCTTGGTGTGTCTTGGACAAAAGTAAACGCAAGTTCCGGATGGATATCACGAATAAGTTTTGGTGCAGTTGCTGTTCCTAATGGGGATATTATGTTGATGGGAGGAGAGGACTTCAGCATGAATATCTATTCTGATGTCTGGGTGTCGCAGAATAAAGGAATATCATGGACTCAGGTAACTTCGGCATCGTGGGCACCCAGAGTATCATTATCTGCGACATCAACACCAGATGGATTAATTGAAGTTATGGGAGGAAGTGATGTCGGAGGATATACAAATGATGTTTGGAACAACCAAGTTGCAGGAGATGTTACACCAACTCCCTATCACCTATTCACTTCTGTAGGGATATATCCGGTACTATTGGAGGTTCATAATTTGGACGGAACATCTTCAATCAGACACAATGTTACTGCAAGTTATTATTCTGGTCCACATGCGAATTTCAATTGGACGCAACCGACGGTATTTAATCCATTAAGTGTTTCATTTAATGATCTATCAACCAACAATGCCACTGGTTGGGGATGGTTTTTTGGAGACGAACCATATAATCAGTCATGGAATTTCCAGAACACCTCTCATGGAGAATGGGATAGTATCGGAGCAGAAGGTACAGTGTTGCCGAACGGACATATAATAATGACCGGAGGAACAACTCCGGGAAGTAACCCCGGATCATCAAAAAATTCTTCTGTATCAATTGATGGTGGAAAGACATGGACATTGAAAGTTTCTCCCGGGGGAGAATGGGATGAACGATGGCAGCATAATGTTGTTGCATTACCAAGCGGAAATGCGGTGCTTCTTAATGGGAGACACCAGTTTGCAGGAGCAGATAGAAATGATGTTTGGTCGACATCAAACGAAGGTGGTTCATGGGTAGAGACAAATGCATCTCCTGGATGGGAAGCAAGGTCTGGATCTTCGAGTGTTACAATGCAAACTGGAGACATTGTAATGATGGGAGGTTATTCGTGGAATAGCGCAACACATCATAATGATGTATGGCTTTCACCAGATTCTGGTACAACATGGTATGAGCAGACAGCAGGTGCTGGGTGGGCAGGACGCAGGTTTGCATCTGCTGTTGTAACCAGTGATAATAGGATTATTCTGATGGGGGGAACAAATAATCTCACCGGAGCAACAAGTTTTAATGATGTTTGGGAATCTGATAATGAAGGGGTAACATGGACGGAAACAAATCCGTCTGCATCTTGGACTCCACGTTCATGTGCTGAAGCGGTATATCAACCAGATGGAAGTATCGTTCTTATTGGTGGCTGGAATTCGAGTGGATATATCTCTGAAACTTGGAGATCCCAAAACAATGGTTTAACATGGACACAACTGACAAACACCAATCTTAATGCAACAACTCTTGGAACGGCGGTACCAATGCCAAACGGCAGCATTGTCGAAATTGGTGGTGGTGTATATGGCGGTCCAGCACTTCCGGTTACATATGGAGTAAATGCATTTTCTCCTCAAGGATCAAACAGTCAGAATCCCTCTCATAATTATGCAGCTGGTGGATTTTACACAGTTTCTCTGCAATCGTTCAATCAGAATGGTACATCAGTAATTCAGAAGTTATTATCTCTTACAAACGCATATTGGCTTAATCTGACATTTGTAGATGCATCTAGTAATGCGACGATCAATGTTGTTAGCGTTAATGACTCAATGGGAAATAGTTATACAACGTCTGGAGGGACAAATTCTACTAAATATTTTGCAGGACCAGTAACTATCTATGCAACATCAATTGGATATTATCAGAAGGTAGCATCATTTAATTTGAATAATGATACATCTTCTGTTGTCGCATTGACAAAGGTAGTTGCTAATAACCAGAATACGTGGTGGACTCCGCACACCGTCCAGATTACCATAATGGATAATTATGGGCAACGTCTGGTAGGTGTAAACATAAATGCAAGTTATAACCAGAGTGCAATGCCAATATCTTGGATACAACAGTTATATGGTATTCAGGCAGGTCCGTCTGCCGATATGGTAAATAGTGCTTTGGTTCTTGGTGGTACAACAGGTTCAGATGGGACACTGACAACAACAATGCTTGGTTCTCTGAAGTATGATATTTATCTGACTTCGGCAACATATGGATTGAATAATTATTATGTTGCTGCATACCCATCAGACCCCATGTTGAACATCTATGTAGCGACAGCAGCATCGGCATTGATAACCAATGCCAGCAATTCCCTGTATACGGCATTGAATGGAACCAAAGTCTATTTCACTGAACCCGATATCAACAACGTATCCATGTGTATTAACTACGTTGATAATAACGGTTTGACAACCAGTGTAAACGAAACATGGGAATTTTCAAATAATAATAGTGTGTTCTTTAATCAGGTATTACCAAACCCCGGAACTACGCCAAATCTTACCTGCATCACAAGACCAAATATCAGGGGAACACAAGTTTGGTGGGGGTACAACGCCTCGCGGAGTGTATGAATGACTACATCGGCAGCAGGGATGGGATTAACCATGGGAGGACCAGCAGGAGTACTGGTATCTCTGGGTATCGAATCCATTGTTGGCATCGCTACAAACCCAACCCTTGTCTACCAGCTCTATAATTATGCTGCAATCATCCCGATATTCATCCTTGCGATTTCAGCAGGACAACGGGATACCAGATTTGTCGGGTTGCTTATTCCCATCTGGGCAGGTTTCACTCTGTTCTTTGGATGGCTGAAATATCCCGATGTGAATGGGATTGCAGGTTCCGGTGCAGCGAATGCGTTTGCGTTGATTGTTATCCTTGTGATATTAGGTATTATGACGTACATGCAAGAGACAATCCACGAACGGTTTGGCATTGCAGGTCCCGGCAACAAGATTATCAAAATCTTCACGTTTATCATTGTCCTGCAAGCAGTTGTAGTGTTCATGAATGTTCCAACAGTGTTTCAGGCAATATTCCCATCAGGCACACAATCAATCTCTACCGGAAATACCCAGCAGTTCCTGAATGTGGATATGAACCACCAGATGACAGGGATGAGTGGTTCTGGTGGGTTGCTTGCACAGATAGTTGACATTGCAACGGCAACACTTCAGATTGCAATTTCTTCGGTGAAGATGCTTATTACGATGCTGATAGGAATTGCGGCGTTCTCGTTGATACTTGCTGCTGTATTTCCGTGGATTGTACAGGCTGGTGCAATCGGGTTGGCATTCCTTGTTATTATTCAATTCGCTATTTGGAGCATGTATTTAATATTTATCGTGACGATATTCTACAAACCCGGTCCAGATCCCGGTTGGTGATGATGCATATGAGAAATTTCAGACAATGGAGTTCAAAAGGCGGGGCAAGTGCAATCGGTTCGCTACTGGCAATCTTAATAGTCGGAGCAGTAGGAGCAATCCTTGGCATTGCAATCGACAAATCACAGGTATTCTTTACCGGGTTGTCGGCAGACGCATCAAATACCATCTGGACGCTGGAAGTGTGTTTCGGTGCGTCATTCATGATATTCCTGATTGCGGTTATAATCAACCACTGGATTTCTGAAAAATCAGACGCAAATCAGGGGGTATAAGTAAATGGCATCGTCGTCACAGATGTTATTGGCAGGAATTGCGTATGTACTCTGCACATTTACGCTCATATGGTGTGCGTTTATCGGAGATCGGGTTTTCCAGCCGATAATGAAATGGTATTATTCGTTCCAGTATGGGGTGCAGCCACCACTTGACCCAGGTATGATGACATGGGTATTCCCAGTTTATTATGCCTTGCTAATCCTGATGTGGATTGCATTAACATTCGCACTCTACTCGGTGATTATGACGCGGGTTGTCTATCCGTATCAGGGAGGATTCTGAAATGCGATACTGGTGGTTGCTCGTTGCAGTAATGATGGTGTGCGGAGTGGTATCAGCACAACCAACTACAGGAGCAGCAACTGCCATTGGGAATAACAATGTCACCTTTGGAGGAACAGGGATAACTGGTGCTGTAGGCTGGTTCCAGTTTGGTGAAGCTGTCGGGACTTCATATGCAAAGACAAAGAATATCACAGCAGTGGGCGGAGTAATTAATTTCACCATGAAAGGTTCTCCGCTTGTCGGGAACAATACCTTTTATTACCGTGCATGTGATCCAACAGGTTGTGGTTCTGAAGTGTCTTTTGTCGTTGCGCAGGTAACTCCGTTGCCTGCAACCACATTCGGTGTCTATGCCCAGAACATGACAGAGAATAACCTTGACCCGGGGAACTTCATCTGGAATTCCCTGCAACCCTACATGGCAGTGACAGGAGCAACCATATTCTATGCCCTGATATTCTCAATGATATTTATCGGGATATGGTTGCGAACACGCCAGACGGGAGCAGCACTGCAACTCGGTGTCATCTGTTCGGCACTGGTATGCAGTGCAGCAGTCGGGTTGCAGTTGGGAATGCCGCCAGAGTTTGTTGCAGCAGCACAGGCGTTGATGTACATCGGGTTTGCCGGAGCTGTGGTGAGCTTCACATTCAAGTGAGGTATGAGATATGGTACTAGATTCTTCGTTGCCCCCGCCAGCAACACAACAACAGAGTGCATGGGAACAATTCCTGAATCAGGCACCTACAATGACACAGGATTTGCTGCAATTCAGGTACGGCTATTTATCTCGTACTCCTTTGGAATCCAGCCGAAACCTGATAAATACCCAGTACCAGCGAACACCAGTACCACACCCGCAAAGCAAGCATTATCCCATGATTGAAACTGCAAAGAGGAATAAAGCACAGGCAATCCAGAGAGCACGACAAGTTCAGGCACAGGCAAGGTTCCAGCAGGTTCCTGTGCAAAGACCGCGATGGTTATTACCGCAGGAAAACCCAGATTTGCTTGCATTCCGACCAGACATCCGTAGATTCACACAACCATCTGTGCGGTTCAGGTTGCCGAAATGGTAACAAATATCTTTATCATGTGTCTGCGATATTATTGGTATAAGAAGGTTTTCTGATGCCCAATTCTGTTCCTGCACCAACAACAAGTCCTCCTCCCACGGTTGCTCCAAGCGGAGAAACTATAATCAATGCACAACAGATGAATCAGATCCAAGCAACTCTTCCACAGGGATATACGTCATCAGTGGTAAATCCCTATGCACCTCCTCCTCCAATGTCAACCGATGTTGCGAATACTTCAAAAACCCAGTTGTATGCAGAGTCACAGGCACTTTCAAATTATTATCAGGCACAGCAACAGTTAACCAATCCTGGACAACCATATATTGGACCTTCAGCATACTCGATAATGAATGCCCAGCTTAACACGGTTGCTCCAACACAGCGATTTATCGATCTCACTAATGCATACAACCAAGAACATTACAATATTGTTGGGTCGTCTGGAACATTGAATTATAATCCTGTAACTGGTGGATATACTTATGGGTCGGGATATTCCACATCAGTACAAGGACAACCATTCCAAGCAAACGTGCTGACACAATATCAGTTGCAGGCATTACAGAATGTGTTTACTAATCCAACGCCCGGTATGTCATCAATGCAGCAGTTGCTTGATGTTCCGGGTTTGAAAGAGGCAGCACCCAGTGTTGTAGTACAGGCAATCTCACCGTATGTCCAGACTCCGCAGGTTGCGCAGAACATCGGAGAGTTCCTTACAAATCCAGAAGAAAGGAAACCTTACGAGAACTGGTTCTGGGGAGCAGGCCCAGCAAATGCATTCACTGCAATGAATGCAACGTATCTTGGAAGAGGTACAGGTGCATTATATGCGCCCTTGGCAGGTTCGGTTGCAGAACGATTCGGGTTCGATGAGTATGGGAAAGTACTGACTGCTGGAGGAACTTTTTCACCAGCGTTAAGTCAGGGAGATATTCCAATCAATCCGAAGATGGGCGGGAACTATACCTATGTCGGGGAGTATCACTACGATAGTGGTGACATAGTTTCCCGTTATGAAAATTCGTTAGGTGCATTTGTAGACTTTACCAAGATGGGGGTAATGACCGAACCTTTTGTTGGTGTGAAGGGAGGTGGGAGTCCGGGTGCATTTTATGCAACTCCGGGTGCGTCAACTGCAATAGCAAATATACCAACAGTTCCGAAGAACTTACCATCCATAGATATTGGTGCTCCGATACCTCCGACTGTATCTGCTTCTACGGTAAGTTCTGGTGGGAAATCGTGGCTGGAGAATGCGGATTCCGCAGTGTTAGGGTTCCTTGGGATTGGTGCACAAGGTCTTGGGCAAGGTGGGAGTGGTGGATTAGTGTAGCACCTGCGCCATTTAAATCAACATTGTCTGCTTCATTAACAGCAACTACAACTCAAGATCCAATTGGTGTGGTAGTATCTGCATTTCTGAAAGGACAACTTCCTTCTATTGGAGATTTGTGGGCATCGACACCAATTGCAAAGATTGCATCCGGGTGGACATGGCAGCCGGGATCATTAAGTGATTCCACAAAAGCAGTAACCGAAGGATTGTCGCAATCAAAAGGAACAACCGGGTTGCTTGCTATGGCAACCATGATACCTGCAACTACGCTGGAAGTTGAAGGTGTTCCTGCATTAGAAGATGTTGCGGCAAAGTCTGGGATTATAAGCAAAATAGCAGATGCTATTGGATATACTTCATTCAAGGCAGAAAACACAGTAACAGAACTAACTCCAGAACAAGTATTTGCCAAAGATATTTTAAATATCCAGAAAGAAGCATTTCAACCCGGGGTTTTTGAGAATGCATATATCCACGGCGCAGAAACCGGAGAACGACTTGCCGGTCCAATCAAAGGAACATCGATTGGGCATATTGCTGGAAGTGATGTCGAAGCTGTAATACAACAGGTTATGTCAGAGAGACCAGAACCAGAAGAATTCGTTCTGACTCATACTCATCCAGATTCGTTACGGTTTGCATGGAATGATATTACTACTGGTTTAAACCAGTTAAAATCCGGTGAAATCTCTTTATCGGGTTTTGTAAAAGGAACTGGAGAAGTGATAAGGGGGTATGTAACAGGAGACTTGCTTTCTACCCCTTCTACAACAGATATTATGGGCGGGAGGGTTGCTTCAACCTATTGGGGTACTCGTGCAGAAGGTGTTATCAGTGAAGGAAAACTGGCATTATGGAATACCGAAATTGGAGGGGCGACTCCAGGATCGGGTATATATAAAGCATTTGAAAAAGCGTTTACAGACTTGTCGAGTGGTAGAGAAGCAGAATTTATACGAACTGGAACAGCTCTCGGTTTTGAACCTTCTCTTCAAACCAGTTCAGACTTAATGGCATTGCTACCTAAAGAACCGAATATTCTGGATTACTTTTCACAGGTTGCTAGTGAGAATAGTAATACTCTAATGAAGATTGGTGCTACAGGTGCAGGTATTGCAGGTGGACTATCTCTTGTTCAGGGTGCGCAGGGACTGGAGCAGAAAGGTGGTGGAGGTCTGGCAACAGCCCCTGCTCCATTCATATCAACCGTTGCACCATCTACTGTATATGAAGCAGGTACACCAAACCTATTTGGAATAAACATTCCGTCATGGATGAACTATATTATTCCGGGTTCGTATAATGTGCTTCAATTCTTTACTCCGGGAAAAGAAGTTACCACCGCATATAGCACAGCAAACTTGCCAGAAGTTACAAAGTTGGTTGGAACATCAGTTACCAATCTCCCAGAATCCACTACGCTAAAAAGTACTGTTGTGACTCCAATCACTGGTGGAACGCAGACAACCTATAATTATGAAACTGCTGGTGGTACGGTAACAAAGAACCTGTATGAAACCACGGGTGGAAAGACAACTACCACCACAACAACAACCACTCCAACATTAAGCCAGTTCGATACACTACAGAATGCTATTTCCGACAGAATTTATTCGGGTATTGGTTCAGTATTCGGAGTGTCTGAATCTGATACAAAGAAGGTAATGGAAGATACTACCCAAAGATTTATCAATCAGGCAAATGCGGTTCCTCTCCCTACAAATATTGCCATGGCAATAACCGCAGGGGGAATTAGTGATATCATGAAACACCCGATAGTTGGTGGAGTTAACCTTGCACTTGGACTTGGGATAGGAACTGGATATGAAGCAGTTACCGGATTGTATGAAGCATCACGTGCATCAGCAGCAGAAGAGATAATTTCATCCGGACAGAATTGGAGAGCAGCAGAAATATTTAGCGGTGCGGTGATGGAGAATGCACCGAAAGTCCTTGCCGGTTTGTATGGGTTGAGTGTTGCAGCACGCTCAACCGGGGGATTCACCAATTTCCAACCAGGAAATGTTGCAGCAACAGCAGGAGGAATCTTCACCACCGAAACTGTTCCGATGTCGGTTGGATTTATGTTGCCAGGGAAAGCGTGGGAAGCAATAAAATTATCCGACCAAGGATATCAGGCGGCATTGTTAAAAGGGCAGGGAGAACCCTTTGCAAAGATTGGTGAGGGAAGTGTTGGTGAAGCTGGTAAAGGTGTTGTTGAACCTTCAACTACGGGAAGGTTTGATTACTACATCCGACAACCACTGGCAGCAGCATATGAAACTGCTGTATCACCAATAACCAGAATGCAACTGGAAATACCACAATTTATTGAAGAAGCTGGTGGCAGCACTCCAAAAGGACTTGCTGATTATGCAACATATAAGATCAGCAACGTATATCAGACAACAATAGAGCAACCTGTGAAAGCATTTGCGCAGGAACTTCCCGGAACATTAGAAGGTTTACAATACAAGATTCTCGAACCAATAGTCAATGCACGAATAATGGCGCAACCGGTTATAGAAACCGCACTTGGTAAAGCATCGATTGATATTGCACGATATCAATATGGAGAAGTTCCATCAGTATCAGAACGAGCATATTCCGCTTATTTCAATGCAAAACTTGCAGTTCCAGATATCCTTTCCACAGCTAGCTCAAACCTCGCGTATAAACTATACAATGCTGATATCTGGTTATCGCAATCACCCAGAATTGCATTAACATCTGCATGGCAGAACCTGATGGTTCCTGAAAGGATGCTGTACATAAGTTCGTTTGGGGATTATGTTTCGGTTTCGCAGGGTTTGCCTCCTGTTGGGTGGGGATCTGTTGCAGAAGGCATCGGTGGGATTGTGCATGTATTTGGTGGAGGCGGAGGTGCTGGGGGAAGAATAGAAACCAAGACTGTTGGGGGAGTACAAGTCAGCGGACTTGCCAGAGAACCATCTCTGCAATCTCAAGGGATTAATGCATTTGAATCCGATATGAAAACCGCAGCAGACACATTTGCGTCTGCACACGCAACAGATTTCCGTGGCACCCAATCAGAAACAATGAAACCAATGACAAGAGAATCTCTTGGTTACCAAGAAGGAAAACAGGCAGCAGGAATATCAATATTTAGCGAAGAACTCCCAGCAATTGAAGGAATGCCAGCAGAAGCAGGTTCCAGAACTGACGCAGGTATAGCAGCGTTGTTCGCTCCGTCAAAACCAAGCGCAGGAACAAATGCAGCATTGATTTCTGTTATAGAACCTGATTTGACATTCGGGCAGAGTTCTGATAATCGACAACAGACAATTCCTGCGATAGAACCGATATCATTCCGAGCAGCACTTCCAGCATCATCAGTAGCAGTTGGTTCGCAGGTTGCGCAGTGGTTAAGCCAGTCACAACTCAATAACCAGATAAGCCGTGTGATAAGTGGTTCAGCATTGCAGACACAGCAAGATATCCGTGATACAATAAGTTCAAAGGATATTCTGTATGGATTAGATATCAGCAGAATTACTGATGTGGTTCCAAAAACAGATCGGACACAATCTGTAACACCGTTCTCTGACATCGGAGAGATAACAGATATCATTCCGAAAACCGATATCACTACATCCCAGAAAGTCGTGCCGACACAGATAATTACTCCGACACAAATCATTACCCCAACGCAAATAATTACACCTACAAAGACTATCACACCAAACCAGATTATTACAACTGTTCCATGGCTTCCAAGTTTCGCTGGTGGTGGAGCAGGTTCGTCTGGTCTGCGTGGGCCAAAGTATCTCCAGGTTGAAACATTCTATCTCGGTCCACGCAGAGGTTCTGTAGGACAATCCGGTGCCAAGATGCCAACTATGCCAAAAACAAGAAGGAGAAAGTAAATGGAAGGAAAAGTTCCCAATTTCTTATTTCACATCCCGCATTCTACCAAGATGCTGAACTATGAACAGCTTGAAACGATGGTAAAACGAAACACAGCACCAGAAATTGTCAAAGTAATTGACAACCATTCAAAGAAGCGGTTAGGTTCGGTTGCATCATCGTTTGCATTGTTGAAGTTCAAGTAGTCAACAGAACCATGCCTAAAACGCTCATAGATTGATTCTGTTAGACTTTATTGTATCAATCACTGGAATGTCTTGCTGAACACATAGAACCCGAATATAACCATTATCAGCACAATAACAGTATCTAGTATCAGCATGATACCGAACCCAGGTGTCAGGTTTTCTGAGATTGCCAGCGATTGCGAAGTATTGGTGGTGTTACCCAAAGTATTTCCATAGGTATCGGTTGTCGGACCAGACTGGTTGTTCATTGCTGCAACGTACATCACACCTGCAACAACCACGAACATGCAGAACAATCCGAATATCGCACCACCGATATTGCTCATTTATCCCACCCACGTAATTTCCGGTATGCCAGCAGGTTCTTTTCTTCGGATTCGTAATCGTAGATGTGAAGTTTCTTCAGCAGCCATTTCCATTCAGATACCAGTTCTTCTTTATATGGTGATATAGTTTTTTCTTTGGGTTTAACTGTTTCGGTTGGTTTCACAGGTTCGGATTTTTTTGTTATATTTTTTTTAGAAACAAGCAACCTCAAAAGAAGAATTACATTAATGATTATTAACGCCATCAAAATGGAACCAGTAACTAGGATATTTCCTCCAGATAAAACAAAGACTAAAATTACAAAAAGTATTTGTAATCCTCGTAATCCCCATACAACAAACGGATTCTTTTTTGCTTCGGTAACTTTATCTGATACCCGTGGTGGCATTTTTGGGATTGGACGCATGGGTGCATCTGTCATCTGAATACCACCATCTCCATTGCCAGTGTCAGGATAAATGCAAATGAGATCGGGATAAGATACGGGAATTCTTTTGGTAACACCGTTAACATCTTCCAGATAGGCAACCTGTCCTTTTTGTAGAAGTGATAAAGGTACACAATCAGAGGAACATAGATTCCAACAAGAAGTGTAGTATATAGGAAATCAAGTGGGAAGAACCTGCGCACTTCAAGAAATGGATTATACGGCACCGTAAGCATTATCAGCGATATGAACCAGAAATCTCCGCCACCTATGATACCTGTTAATGCAATGGCAAAGACAAGAAGGCAGAGCATAATTGTCAATCCCATCAGGTAGTAGTTCCGTAATGGACTCTCTGCAAGATACAGATACAGTAATGGTATGTTGACAAGAACCGCAGGAATATAGTAGAATGGATTGAATGTGCGTGTCCTCCAGTCAGAGATGCAGACCAACGGTATGTAGATCAGGATAAGTATTGCCGGGATATATTGAATAAGTGGGTGTATCATTTCCGTATCCACCTCTTCCGTTTATATGCACGGAACATAAACCTGACAAACAGAATAACCGCGACTATTATAGCGGTGAGAACTACTGCCCCCTCTGCTATGTAGATATAGTGTTGTTCCTGTTCCTGCGCAACAACTCGCTGTGCATCTTCGACTTCCGAAGGTGGAGGAGTTACTGGGATAGTTACTGTAACCGTCACAGGAATCGTAACTGTCTGGACAACAGTAATTGGTGTTGGGGTTGGTACAATTTCATCTTGACCGTATCTTCCAGAGATATACCTGATTGTCTTGTTCGGTATTACATTTCCTGTTGGGTTATCATAGATATAGAAATCTGCCGTAGATACTGTTTCGTTTGATAGTGCGGTCTTCGCAGATATGAAATGCCGCCCGGGTGCCATGTTGTAAAGTTTCAACGGAACCAGCACTTCAAACTCCCGCATATCCCCGCCAAGAGTTCCCTGTGCCTGTGTTATGATAGCGTTCTTCCACGTAACCTCTTTAGGCTGATTGAAATCCCCGTCAACAATAACTTTGATTATAGTGTCAGGTGCGACATTAGTATATCCACGGACATCAACATAATTCTGCGAACCGATAGTCACCCCCTGTTCCTGCGGAGCACCCGTGTTGTTGACTTGGTTCAATGCCTCGATTGTATCTATGGTGATAGTGGGATCTTGAATCTCAAGATTGAACAGCATATAGGTATCATGGACAAGTGGGAATATCTCTTCCAGTTTTTTCAGAATATTCTCTGGTGTCTGGTCTACTACGCTGAATCC
>Ga0187861_10001751_pt1 | contig 21572 bp, 16 predicted proteins | sample June2016WEW_10_1_3_FD_132986 | JGI IMG/M metagenome (GOLD analysis project Ga0187861, IMG submission 132986) | Peatland microbial communities from SPRUCE experiment site at the Marcell Experimental Forest, Minnesota, USA - June2016WEW_10_100 | ecosystem: Environmental > Terrestrial > Soil >...
AAAATATAAACCCTCGCGCAAGGGAATCTTCCTGACACTGATCCTTTCCATTTTAGTACTGGCCTTTATATTGTATATCGTGATTCCCTGGATTCCTGAACTGGCAGGGAAATTCGAATTGCTGTTTGTCAACGGATGGAAAATGCCGTTCAATTCAGGGATGATCTTCTACTTCCTGCTTCTTATCGGGCTGATCGTCTTCGGGCTTATCTTTACCAAAAAGAAAGGAAAACCCCTGTTCAACACCATCATTCTTTGTTTTACCTTCCTGCTGATCGGTTATACCACCTTCATCATGCTGGTCATCCGCGCCAATGCCGGAACCCCGATCAACGAAAATGCACCAAAGGATATGGTAAGCTTAGTTACCTATCTCAACCGTGAACAATATGGTAACTGGCCGCTTTTCACCGGTCAATATTATAACGCCCCGATCGTGAGTTATAAAGATGGAAGCCCCATCTACAAAAGAGATGATAAAGCATGTAAGTACATGGTTATTGATGACCGGAAAGAAACGATCCCTGTGTACGATTCCCGGTTTACCACCTTCTTTCCCCGCATGTGGAGCAGCGAAAGAAGAGGCTCGGTGAAATTTTTTAAGGACTGGGGAGGTCCTGGAGTTCCCATCGATGTCATCAATGAAGATGGGAAAACACAAACCTTGTACAAGCCTACCTTTGGTGAAAACCTGAAATATTTCTTTAATTACCAGGTCGGGGTGATGTATTTCCGTTATTTTATGTGGAATTTTGCCGGCCGGCAAAACGATGTACAGGGTTATGGTGGACCACAGGATGGAAATTGGATCACCGGGATCCCATTCATCGATAAGATGCTAACCGGCCATCCGCAGACCCATATGCCTGACAGCATGAAGAACAGGGGGACAAACAAATATTTCATGCTTCCTTTTATCCTTGGATTGATAGGCTTTTTCTACCAAATGAAAAAAGAATACAAAGGAACCATCGTGATCACTCTGTTGTTCCTTATGACCGGCCTGGCCATCATTGTTTACCTGAATCAGAAACCTTTTGAACCCCGCGAACGTGACTATTCCTATTGCGGTTCAACCTATGCATTTGCCATCTGGATAGGGCTGGGTGTGATCTACCTGATCAACCTGGTAAAAAAGTTCCTGAAGAGAGAGAATTTATCCATATTGCTGGTTACATTGATTTGCCTTATCCTTGTTCCGGGTATCATGGCAAAGGAAAACTGGGATGATCATGACCGTTCGGGGAAATATTCCTGCCGTGATTATGCTGCAAACTATCTGAACTCCTGCGACAAACAAGGAATCCTGTTTACCAACGGGGACAATGACACGTTCCCTCTCTGGTATGACCAGGAAGTCGAAGGCATTCGCACGGATGTGCGTGTAGTAAACCTAATGCTTGCCTCCGGATCCTGGTATATCGATGAACTTTTTAAGAAAGCCTATGAATCGGAACCTTGTCCGTTTGGAATCCCGCAGGAAAAATATCAACCCGGCGCCAATGACATTGTTCCTTTTTATGATATAGGTATTAAAGGATATATCGACCTGAAAGACCTTGTAGATTTTATTAAAAGCGATGACCCGCGCACTTTCCTGCCTCTCCAGAGTGGGGAGAAGATGAAATTCTTCCCATCGAAAAAAATTAAACTAGCGGTTGATTCGTCTACCTGCATCAAATATAACATCGTGCCGGAATATCTCAGGGGAAAAATGGTGGATACAATATATTGGACCATCAAATCCAACCAGCTTTACAAAAACGATGTGATGCTTCTTGACCTTGTTGCAAACAACCATTGGCGCCGGCCTTTGTATTTTGCCTCACCGGCCAGTGTAAATCATTGCTTTAATGTCGATTCTTTCTGCCTGGTGCAGGGATGGGTTTACAAATTCATGCCCGTCAAAGCCACCAAGGAAGATTTCATCCCCAACATGGGAGGAGTTGATCCTATCACCTCCTATGATCTCCTGATGAACAAGTTTGCCTGGGGGAACCTGAACGACCCTCACGTTTACGTAGATCCAGAAAGCTTAAATAACCAGGCAAGGCCGAAGACCAATATGCTTCGCACCGCCCAGGCGCTGATCGAGATCGGGAAAAACCAGGAAGCAATTAAACTCATGGATAAATATTTTGAATTATTCCCCGATTCCAAGTTCTATTATGATATATACACCATTCCTTTTGCAGAGAATTATTACAAAGCCGGAGAACCTGTCAAGGCGAATAAGATCATGGAACGGATCAGCCAGATCTATTCACAAAACCTGGATTACTATTACAGGTTCAAAGGGAAAAGGAGAGATTATTATTCACGGGACGTTGAGCAGGCCCTGGGTGTTCTCCGGCGGATGAACTATATTGCACAGGAGAATAAACAACCCAAACTGGCAGCCGATCTTGATCGGTTGTTTCAGCAGGAGCTAAAGAAATATCAATAGGCCAATGAAGGAATGAAGAATGAAGAATGAAGAATAGAGGATGGAGGATAGCGAATAACGAATAGCGAATAGCTAATGGCGAATTAATTGCACAGGAAGTTGTAATATAAATGTGATATGATTCTGAGCTATATTAACTGGAATGTTGATCCCGAGATCTTCCGGATCGGGAGTTTTACCCTTCGTTGGTATGGGCTGCTCTTTGCTGCATCCTTCTTCTTCGGTTATATTATCATGTTGAAGATCTTCAAAAAAGAAAAGATTTCTGTCAAAGTGCTGGATTCCCTGACCACCTATATGGTTATCGGGACCATTATAGGTGCACGTCTGGGTCATTGTTTCTTTTATGAACCTGCCTATTACCTGGCTCACCCCGCCCAGATCCTGATGGTATGGGAAGGCGGACTGGCCAGTCATGGCGCTGCTATCGGGATCATTATTACCATTATTATTTTTGGACATATTAAAAAACTTCCGTTTCTCTGGGTGATGGACCGGGTAGTGATCGTAGTAGCCCTTTCCGGACTTTTAATCCGTTTCGGAAATCTTATGAATTCCGAGATCTTCGGCCATCCCACAGCGCTTCCCTGGGGATTCCGTTTCCTCCGGGCAGAACATCCCCTGAATCTTGATCCACGGCATCCTACCCAGCTTTACGAAGGATTGTCTTACCTGCTGATTTTCCTTTTTCTCTGGTGGTATTATTATAAGAAAGACGGAAAACCTGCACAAGGACTGATCTTTGGGATGTTCCTTATCATGGTTTTCGGAATGCGTTTCCTGATCGAATTTGCAAAAGAGCCCCAGGAAAGTTTTGAGAAATCAATGATCCTGAACCTTGGACAACTACTGAGCATCCCATTGATCATTGCCGGTGGGGTGCTGGTTTGGAAGGCTACACGAAGTCACAAAGTAACAGAGTCACAGAGCCACAAAGTCATAGAGTGACAAAGTAGTGTCGTGGTGAATTATTAAAGAAATAAAGTGGCGAAATGAAATAAGGCATTAGGCATTGGGAATCAGGCGATAGGGGAAAATGACATATGAAATACAAAAAAATATTACCCAATGACTAAAACCTGATACCCTGAGATAATTCAAATCGAAAATCTGAGATCGTAAATCGTAAATCACTGATAGCTATTGGCTAATGGCTAACGCCTTTCTTATTTCCCTGATCCGTTCCTCCAGGATCTTATAATCATTCTGCATCACCATTCCAGGGAAATTGCGTGTCATCTCTATAGCGTAGAGAAGATCGAAATGATGCTGAGGCATGGAAAAGTAGATCTTTTTTTCCATCAGGTAACGTGCCAGGTATTCCTGTTCGGTTTGACCGGGAGTCGGGATAAGGATAGCATTTTTTCCCAGTGTTACCAAGTCCATCAGGCTTGAATAGCCCGATCTGCAGATCACAATTTGCGAACGAAGCATATATTCTTTCATCTTCGCCGTTTCCAGGTGAGAGAATACCCGGATCTTCTCCGTGAGATCCCACTCTTCCGTTGCCTCTGTCAACCCTCTTACTATGATTCCGCTCAATCCGGAATTTATCAGTTGTTCAAAAATCATTTCCTCCAGTATAGTTCGCTGTGGCTCTGGCCCTGATAGTGCAACAAGGATATTATAATCGCTTGGAAGTGGAACATCATGTTGCCTGGCAGGACCCGAAAACCGCGATAATGTTCCGATGTAATAGACGTTTCGGGGCAATTTGGGCGGATGTGACAGCTGCCCTGCAAGTCCATTGTGTAACTCAAAATCGGGGATCCAGCACTCGTTGAATTTTTCTATCTGGCGATGAATCATGCTGTTGAGCAAGCCTGAAAGAAAACGGATCGAAGGAGGAAGGATAATCCTGAGCTGGTGGGTCATAAAGATGCAGAACCTGTCCCGGCTCCATAGTCCATAACGGTTATCGGAGATGATGATACCTGGATTTTCCAACCGGATCAGCTTTTTAAGATCATTCCGTTCACAATAATAGCTCCGGAGAAGGAGAGGAGAGCGTCTGAGGATTTTTATTACGAATCCCCGTCCTTTCGGATAGTTGACATGGGCACCTTTCAACCGGATAAGCCTACATTCCGGGAATTCTTTTTTCAGGAATTCGTAAGGCTTGCCATCGGCTGCAATTACAACTTCATCGCCGAATTCCATAAATTTACGGATGATCGGAACGCACCGTGTTGCATGACCGATTCCCCAATCGAGAGGACATACCAGGATCTTCAAAATCCCTACCTGCCTTTCTTTTTCACAAAAATACCGAATATTGAAAGGGCCTCAGGATAAATAATTTCAACTTTTCATATTACTTTTTCACATTTCAGCCGATTAAGGGTTCTCTTTTACCGGCTAATTAGTTATTTGATATGCTGAAACGAAAAAAATTTACCACCATTTGATTTTCACCACATGGACACAATAGAACACAATAGAGTTCAACAGCTTGAATTGAACTAATGTGACCTACTGTGCCTATTGTGGTTAAGAAAATCAGGAAGGTAATCCAATGGTCAATTAACGATGAGTAAATACCAATAACCGTGAGCGAAAAAATGCTTCTTTATCAAATTGCCCTGACAATAGTTCCCGGAATTGGCGATGTTCTCGGGAAGAAACTGGTAACCTATTGTGGCAGCGCCGAAGCCGTATTCAGGGAAAAAAACAAACTGTTGGCGAAAGTGCCAAGAGTCGGAGGAAAGATCCTTGAGGCTTTGTCGGATAAATCGATCCTCGAACGTGCTGTAAAAGAGCTGGCATTCCTTGAAAAATTCCGGATCCGGACCTTGTTCTTCCTGGATAAAGATTATCCGTTCCGATTAAAAAATTGCATCGATAGCCCGGTAATGCTCTATTACAAAGGCACTGCCGACCTGAATGGTTCACGGATTATTGGCGTTGTGGGAACACGAAATGCAACAGAATATGGCCGAAGCGCGTGTCACAAGATCGTCTCTGACCTGGCACAGGATAAGGTGATGATCGTGAGCGGACTGGCCTATGGGATCGACAGTTGTGCACACCGGGCTGCCTTGGAAAACAACCTCGAAACTATTGGAGTGCTTGGTCATGGCCTCGACATGATTTATCCTTACCAGAATAAAAACCTGGCTGAAAAAATGATGAAAAATGGCGGGCTGCTGACCGACTTCATGAGTGAGACTCAGCCCGATCGCGAGAATTTCCCAAAACGGAACCGTATCATTGCAGGCATCTGTGATGCCATCCTGGTGGTGGAAGCGGCCGACAAAGGTGGTGCGCTGATCACGGCGGAAATCGGAAATTCTTACAACCGCGATATTTTTGCTGTTCCCGGGCGAATCAATGATCCGTATTCGGAAGGCACAAATCGCCTGATCCGCAAAAATATGGCTGCATTGGTACAATCGGCCTGCGATATCCGATACCTGATGGGCTGGGAAGAACAGGGTAAGAAGCCGGACGGATTCCAGAAAAAAATCTTCCTGGAAATGACAGCGGACGAAAAGGTACTTGTAGATTACCTGAACATCAATGGCTCTTCCGGGATCGATGACATCTGTATCCAGTGCCGGTTGAGCATGAGTACGACCTCAGCTGCCCTGCTCAACCTCGAATTCGAAGGAATCGTAAAAAGTATGCCCGGAAAGATCTATGCTCTGACTTGAAGAAGAATCCGGGATGCCATTCCGAAAATGTGTATATCCTTCTATGATTTTGTTATCTTTACATCTTCATTTTTGAACATGGGAGTTATGGAAAAAGTGATCATTCAGAAACTGGCCAACTCGGAAATTGAAGAACGCCAGATCCGAAAATGGCCCATCTGGGAAAAAGAAGTTTCCCGATTCAGTCATACCTATGATGGCGACGAAGAATGCCTCTTCCTTGAAGGAGAGGTGGTTATCGAATCGGTAGAACGGAATTATACGATCCTTCCCGGCGATTTCGTAATCTTTAAAGATGGCCTGAAATGCATCTGGGATATCAAAAAACCCGTTAAAAAATATTATAATTTCCCCTGATCTGTTACTGTAAATCATGGGTATCAAGCCCAAGGTAGAATAAAGATTTGAAAGGCGTTGTAACAAAATCGACAGGCAGCTGGATCACGGTTCGCTCGGAAGATGGCACGAGAACCGAATGCAGGCTGAAAGGGCAGTTCCGGATCCACGGATTGCGTTCCACCAGCCCCATTGCCATCGGCGACAAGGTTGAATTCAAAAAACAGCCAGATGAGGACACCGGCGTGATCACTCACATCCTGGAAAGAGATAATTACATCATCCGTAAAGCCATAAATCTATCCAAGATCACCCATATCATTGCTGCCAACCTGGATCATGCTTTTCTGATCGTTACCCTTGCACGCCCCAAAACCTCCACCGGCTTCATCGATCGGTTCCTTGTAACTGCAACCGGATATTACATCCCGGCCAGCATTATTTTTAATAAAATTGACCTGTATAATGAATCGCTTGCATCCTATGAAGTTAAGCTAAAAACAATTTATGAGCATGCCGGTTATCCCTGTTACTCCGTTTCTGCGTTAAGAGGAGATCATATTGATCAGATCAGCAGCCTCTTGAACGGTAAGACCAGTCTTTTCTCCGGGCATTCGGGAGCCGGAAAATCGGCGCTCATCACAGCCATTCAACCGGATCTGAAACTAAGGACCGGCATGATCTCGGAAATTCATCTGAAAGGCAAGCATACCACGACATTTGCAGAGATGTTCGAACTGACCAATGGAGGATTTATTATTGATACACCGGGAATCAGAGAGTTCGGGCTGATCGATTTTGAAAAAAATGAAATTCCACGTTGTTTCCCGGAAATGGAAAGACTTCTGCCACAATGCAGATATAAGAACTGTACTCACACACATGAACCCGGGTGTGCCGTGAAGAATGGTTTGGCCACCGGCGATGTAAGTTCGATGAGATATAATAGTTATCTTAGCATCCTGAATGATAAAACCTGAATCCTGAATTATGATCGCCCGGCAACTGATATCTGAAACCATTACCCCCCTGAGATCTTCGGAAACCGGAGCCGGTGCGCTCGAACTTATGGACGAAATGCGGGTTTCACATCTGCCGATCGTCGAGAATGAGGAACTTCTTGGCCTTATCTCAGATACAGATATCCTGACCTATAACAATTTTACAGAAAGCGTTAAAAGCCATCCTCTTTCCCTTTCCAATGCATATGTCATGGAGAACCAGCACATCTACGATGTCATCAGGATTATTGATGCCATGAAACTGACCCTGGTTCCTGTACTGGATGAAAAAAAACATTACTTCGGATCGATCACACTGGCTAGCCTTAGCCATCACTTGTCGGGCCTGATGACCCTGAACAACCCGGGCGGGATCATCATCCTCGATCTCAACGACAAGGATTATCTTCTTACCGAGATCGCCCAGATCGTTGAATCAAACGATGCCAAGGTTCTCGGAATGTATATCACAACTTTCCCTGACTCAACCCGGATGGAGGTCACATTAAAGATAAACAAAATTGATGTCGGACCTATCCTTCAGACCTTTATCCGGTACAATTACACCATCAAAGCTTCGTTTTCCGAAGACACCTACACGGAAAGCCTGCAGGAAAGGTATAATTCATTAATGAATTATCTTAATATCTGATTCATGAGGATATTTGTACGCATCGTAAAAAAATCCCCTGCAATCGGTTCACTCCTTTTTTTTTTCTTTTCATTTTCAACTTACCTTCAACTGCTGGGCTTAATTCAACAGGGCTCGAACAAGATACTTCCCGGTCTATTGTGATCCATTCGATCACAATAGATGGGAACATGCGGACAAGGTCTTCCATTATCCTGAGAGAACTCGCTTTTCATGAACTGGATACGGTCCGGCAAACATCGTTCTTTCAAATGCTCAAAGCAGGCAGGGAAAATATTTTCAATACGGCCTTGTTTAACTTTGTCACTTTCGATACGGTTCCTTTGGGAGGATCGCCGGTGCAGATGGATGTGGTGATTCATGTGGTCGAACGCTGGTATATATGGCCATGGCCCTTTTTCGAGATCTCCGACCGGAATTTCAATACCTGGATCGAGACTACCGATTTCAACCGTCTTACTTATGGAATAGACCTGACCATCCAAAATGTCAGGAGCCGGAATGAGACCCTGAAGTTTCCCATACATTACGGATTTAACCAGAAATTCGGGTTCAGTTACCGCATTCCCTACCTTGACAGCAGGAAAATCATAGGAATTGCTTTTGGAGCGGAGTACAACCGGAATCATGAGGTAATCGTCGAAACTCATGACAACAAGACGGTTTACTACAAAGATCCTGACCATTTTCCGAGGCAGAACTTCTATGCATTCACCGAATTGTTATTGCGTCTTACCTTTTATGCCCATCATACGTTCCGCGTGGGTTTCAATGCATGGTTTTTTTCGGATTCATTGCTCAAGATTCCCGGTTATACGGCCGACAATTCTCACTTTCTCAATTATTTTAGCATCTATTACCAATACAAGAACGATCACAGGGATGTGCAGTTCTATCCATTAAAAGGTTCCTATTTTGATGTTGAGCTGGATCAGAATGGGCTCTGGTTTTCACCGGTAAATGAATTTTTTATCAAAACCAATTTACGGAAATACCTGCAGATCTATAACCACTGGTATTTTGCTTCAGGGTTAACCATGAAGTTAACCCTAACGCCACAACCTCCCTATTTTCTTCAACGGGGACTAGGTTATGGCAGGGAGTTCGTAAGGGGATATGAATATTATGTGATCGATGGAAGGGATTTCATTCTTTGGAAGAACAATTTCAAGTTTGCGTTGATTCCCCAGCGTGATTTCAGGATGGATTTCATCAAAAGTCAGAAGTTCAACAGGGCTCCTTTTGCACTTTACCTCAATGTATTCTGTGATGTGGGCTATGTTTTCTACAACGGCTATACGGACGACAAATCGAATGATCTGAGGAACAGTTTATTGGTGGGGTATGGCGCCGGGCTTGACCTGACGACCTATTATGATATCGTGATCCGTCTTGAGGTATCGATGAACGGGAAAGGCATGCCCGGTATTTACCTTCATTTTATGGCCCCGATATAAGGGAATTAGGGCTGATCAAATAAAAAATGGACTATCTTTACCCCCGGATTTTTTATTAATTCTTGATGCCATGAAGGTTGCCCTGTTTGGAAAAACGATTTCCACAAACGATGCTCCTTACCTGCAGGGATTTATCGACAGGTTGGAGAGCCTCAACGGAAATGTGTATTTATATGAATCCTTTTTTAATGCTATCCGGGAAAAAATCCATTTCAACCGGCAGCCAATAATGTTTATGACTCAAAAGGAAATCAGGGGCAATGTGGAATATCTTTTTTCCATTGGCGGAGATGGCACTTTACTTGATACTATAACCCTGGTGGGCGATTCGGGAATCCCTGTGATCGGGATCAACATGGGTAAGCTGGGATTTTTATCCGGGATCTCGAAGGATGAGATCCTACCAGCACTGGATGCGATCATCGGGAAGAAATACTCAATTGATGAGCGGACGTTACTTCGCCTGGAAACCACTGAGCCGCTTTTCGGGGAATTTAACTATGCCTTGAATGATTTTACCATCTATAAAAAAAGTCTGAATTCCATGCTTGCCATCAAAACGTTCGTAAACGATGAGTTTCTGAATACCTATTGGGCGGATGGATTGATCGTTGCCACACCAACAGGTTCCACTGCTTATTCGCTGAGTTGTACCGGTCCCATTCTTTCCCCCGATTCGGAGAATTTCGTGATCACCCCGATTGCCAGCCATAACCTCACGGTACGGCCCATTGTGATCCCGGATACCTGCATCATCAGGATCATGGTCGAATCAAGAGAAATAGAATATTATATCGGGTTGGATTCCCGGATCCGGAAATTGGATGATCCCATGGAACTGGTCATAAAAAAAGAACATTTCAAGATCCATCTTCTGCGGATGTCGGGAAGGAATTTCTTTGAAACCATACGTGAAAAGCTGAATTGGGGACTGGATATCCGGAACTGATCAAATTTTCATAGTATTCCCTTGATCCCTCCAATAATAAGATTAAACCTGCGTTATGTATCTGATAAATTGCAAGAGTTGTCAATGCATTCTCAAATTGCGACCCATTTCATCCATACGTCGAGACAAAAACTGAAGGGTTTTTTCGTTCCCTTCTTTCTCATGTTTTGCCTTTGGTTAAATCTGCCTGCCAATGCCCAAATCAACATAGAGGCAGGCGTTTTTATAGGGGATTCTTATTATCTTGGAGATCTTAACCCGGATATGCATTTCCGGATGGCACAACTGGCCTATGGCGCAATGGCAAGATATAACATAGATGACCGCTGGTCGGTGAAGCTGGGAATGACCCGTGGAACGGTGAAAGGAAATTCAGAAAAGACGAATTTTCTTCCGGGCCGTAACCTCCAGTTTGAAAGTCCGATCACTGATGTTTCCCTGATGGCCGAATTTAATTTTTTCCAGTATTTTATCGGTAGTCGATGGAATTGGATAACACCGTATCTTTACGCCGGCATAGGGGGTTTTGTGTTCCAGCCTACTTCAGGCGGAAAGAAACTACAACCCTTGGGAACGGAAGGACAAAAAATCGGTTTTGATGGCCGGAAACCTTATAAAACGTTTGGAGTGAACATCCCGTTCGGGTTGGGTGTAAAAGTGAGCATCAGTAAAAAGATTGGACTTACGGCATTCTGGGAAATGCATAAGACGTTTACCGATTATATCGATGATGTCAGCAGTACCTATTACCTGACTGGCTCTGTAATTGATCCGAATGATCAAAGTGGCATGTTGTCGGATCCAACGAAGAATCATTTACCCGGAATGCAGCGGGGAAACCCGAAAACAAATGACTGGTATTCTTTTTCAGGACTCACTGTAACCTATCAATTTACGCTGCGGGGAGGCCGCAAATGCAAGGTAAACAAACATTTCTAAACGATTTATACACACATGGTGCCTGAATGAGCCTGAAAGAAAAAATAATTAAAGATCGTATACCTGTCCATATTGCCATCATCATGGATGGAAATGGCCGTTGGGCAAAGAAAAGAGGCTTTATGCGCACCCTAGGCCATGAAAAAGGTGTGGATGCAGTGAGGGAAACGGTTGAAGCCGCCACCGAACTTGGGATCAGATACCTCACTTTATATGCTTTTTCGACCGAAAATTGGAACCGGCCAAAATATGAGATCGATGCATTGATGAAACTGTTGGTGAAATCTGTTAATAAAGAACGAAAGACCTTCATGGATAATAATATCCGCCTGATGGCCATTGGCAATCTCGGGAACCTTCCTTCCAGAAGCTATAGCGAACTCATGAAAGCTATTGAAGATACTTCCGGGAATACGGGATTGCGATTGGTGCTTGCGCTTAGCTATAGTTCCCGCTGGGAAATCATGGAGGCTGCACGTTCACTTGCCAGGAAAGTAAATGACGGGATCCTGAAGGTGGATGAGATAAACATTGATTTATTTACCAACTTTCTTACCACAGCTTCCATTCCCGATCCCGAACTGCTGATACGGACCAGCGGCGAATACAGGGTCAGCAATTTTCTGCTATGGCAGATCGCTTATAGTGAATTATATTTTACTCCTACTTTGTGGCCTGATTTTTCAAAAGAAGAATTTTACAAGGCCGTGGTTGATTACCAGGGAAGGGAAAGAAGATTCGGAATGACCAGTGAACAAATAAAACAACCTAAAAACCGCCATCTCAACTAATACCGGATGAAATTCAAATTCCTTTTTCTGCTTTTTGTCACTACCTGGTTTTTCCACCCGGTAAATGCCCAGATATCATCAGGAAATGCAGTGGACATTGATTACTCTTCTCCAAAAGAATATATCATTGCTGGGATCACCGTATCGGGTGTGAAATACCTCGATAATAACGTTTTGATCATGCTTTCCGGGTTAACGATCGGAGATAAGGTAAAAATACCGGGCGATAAGATCACTCAGGCTATCCGGAAACTCTGGGACCAGGGTTTATTTGAAGATGTGAAGATTTCTATCTCACAAATTGTCGATAATCAACTTTACCTGAATCTCTACCTGAAGGAACGGCCGAGACTTTCGCACTTCTCATTTAATGGAATAAAAAAATCGGATGCCGATAATATCCGCGAAAAGATCCATATTACAAAAGGAGAATATGTGACTGACAATATGATCATGCGAACCAAAAATATTATCCGGAAATATTACACGGATAAAGGGTTCCTGAATGCAGATGTGGAAATTTTTCCAAAAAAAGATTCCTCTTCTTCCAATGAGGTCAACCTGTTAATTGATATACACCGCAACGGAAAAGTCAGGGTATATAACATCACTATTCATGGTAACCATAATCTGACGACCGAACAGATCAAGGCTGCACTGAAAAAAACCAAGGAACAAGGAATCTTCAACCCGATGAACGACCTTGATAAAATGATTTATCAGATTGCATCAGCAGTTTTCCGGATCGATTTCGACGAGATTGCAAACGTCATTGAGAAACATGCATACAACAATATCCGTTTCCGCATCTTCAAATCCGCAAAATTCATTAAAGAAGATTATGAAGAAGATAAGAACCTGCTGATCGCCAAGTACAATACCCAAGGATACCGCGATGCAAAAATCGTCCGGGATTCCATATCGAAAAACGATGATAACACTGTTTCAGTCGATATCTGGGTAGAAGAAGGACCCAAGTACTATTTCCGCACTATCACCTGGGTAGGCAATACCAAGTACTCGGATGACTTTCTGAACTATATCCTGAAGATCCGGAAAGGAGATACATATGACCAGAGTGCACTTGAAACGGCGCTGAGTTATAACCCGAACGGTACCGATATCCGTTCATTATACATGGATGACGGCTATCTTTTCTTTGACGTGCAACCGGTGGAGGTGAATGTGGACAATGATTCGATCGATATTGAGATCCGGATGCGGGAAGGGAAACAAGCCACGGTGAACAAAGTCACTGTCACAGGGAATACCAAGACCAACGATCATGTTGCCTTACGCCAGCTGCAGACACGTCCCGGGCAATTGTTCAGCCGCGATAAACTGATACGTTCCCAGCGCGAACTGATACAACTGAAATATTTCAATGCGGAAAAACTTACTCCCGACGTTTCTCCAAACCCGGATGACGGAACCGTTGATATCAATTACAACGTGGAAGAGACCTCTGCCGATCAGATTGAATTATCCGGAGGGTGGGGTTATGGCAGGATTGTTGGAACTCTTGGCTTATCTTTCAATAACTTTTCTCTCCGGAACCTTTTTAAATTAAAAAACTGGAGACCTGTTCCATCAGGCGATGGACAAAAACTGAGTTTACGGTTTCAGACTTATGGGCAGGGATATATCAGTTATAGTTTTTCTTTCACTGAACCCTGGGTGGGTGGAAGGAAACCACTTGCCCTGAGTCTGTCATATGTCCACTCAAAGTATACCAACGGAGTTGCCAGATCAGATACCACATATGCCTATTTCAAGATTGACGGGATTTCTGTTGGTCTGGGTACAAACCTCAAATGGCCGGATGATTATTTCGTTCTTTATCAGACCCTCAATTTCAACCGCTACAATACGCATAAATATACACAGATCTTTTCGTTTGGCGGAGGAAACGGGACTTATAATTCGATCAGTTACGGCATCACCCTTTCCCGTAGCTCCATCGATCAGCAGATCTATCCGAGGTCGGGATCAGAGATCAGTAATAACCTCGAACTTACCCCGCCCTACTCACTATTCCGCGGAAACGTTAATTATGCTGCCATGGATGAGACAAAAAGGTACGAGTGGGTGGAGTTTTACAAATTTAAGTTCAAGGGAGCATGGTACATCAACCTGATCGAGAAACTGGTGCTGTCGCCACGATTACAATTTGCGGTTTTGGGTGCATACAATAACAGCGTCGGGATTACACCTTTCCAACGGTTCTACCTTGGGGGCGATGGACTGACAGGATATAACAACATGGATGGACGCGACCTGATCGGTTTCCGAGGGTATGAGAACAATGCGTTGACACCCAATTACCCGAACAGCATAGGTGGAACTGTTTATGAAAAATTTACCCTTGAGTTACGTTACCCGGTCTCACTGAATCCCAGCGCAACCATCTACGGACTGACTTTTATGGAAGCAGGACATGACTGGTTGCGTTGGAAAGATGTCAACCCGTTTGATGTTTACCGATCGGTAGGCGTGGGTATCCGTGTGTTCCTGCCGATGTTCGGGCTTCTTGGATTAGACTGGGGTTATGGACTTGACCCGATCAGAGGTGTACCAGGCGTGAATGGCAGCCAATTCCATTTTTCGATCAATTCTTCCATCGACTAGAACAATGAGCAACGAAGAATGAGCAATAATGAAGGGTTCATTAAAAAGTTAATTAACTTTGACAAAATTATTCGGAGACAGGTAAAATGAAAAAAATAATCATTACAGCGGTTGTCCTCTTCTTTTCTGTTGTTATGGTGCATGCACAGAAATTTGCTTATGTCGACAGCCAGTATATTCTTGATAACCTTCCGGAATATACGGAAGCCCAGGCACAGCTGGATGAAGTATCGGCACAATGGCAAAAAGAGATCGAGGCGAAATTTGCAGAAATTGATAAAATGTATCAGGATTACCAGGCACAGGCTGTGTTATTGCCAGAAGACATGAAAAAGAAGAAGGAACAGGAGATCGTTGATAAGGAGAAAGAAGCCAAGAATTTAGAACGGCAGCGGTTCGGCCAGAATGGCGACTTAATGAAGAAACGCCAGGAACTGGTGAAACCGATCCAGGAAAAGGTGTATAATGCAATCCAGGAAATAGCAAACAATAATAATTATTCCGTTATCTTTGATAAAGCCGGAGCACTGACGATCCTCTTTGCCAACCCAAAATATGATATCAGCGATGAAGTTCTGGATAACCTGGGTGCTGCATCTGCAGGAAGAAAAGGGCGTTCAACAACGGCGGGACAAAAAGGGCTAGAATCCGGAACAGGAACAGGATCCGTAAAAGGGACTCAACAAGGTGATAACAAAACCAACCAGCCTCCTGCCAATGTCCCAGTGCGGGAAAAGAAATAGAACCAATTAAACATTAGGATTTCATAAATATTCATAATTTTGCTAACTTAATAATTATTAACTATAAATAATAAAAATGAAAAACGTAGTAAAAGTCTTTGCAGTTTTTTCCTTCATCCTAGTTCTTGCAACTGCCTCTCAATCTCAGACTGTCCAGAAAATCGGATATGTGGATTTCAATAGTCTTGTAGCTGCCATGCCAGGTGTTGACTCAGTCAAGATAAAATTGCAGACTTACCAGAAAACGCTTTCAGACCAACTGGATGCCATGCGTGCTGAATTTGAAAACAAGTATCTTGAGTATCAGCAGGGATCTTCAGGAATGTCAGATCTGATCAAGCAAACAAAAGAAAAAGAATTAACGGATCTGCAAGGAAGGATTGATGCTTTTCAGCAGAAAGCCCAGACCGATCTGCAAACGAAACAGCAGGAACTTTTACAACCCATTGTTACAAAGGCAAAAGCAGCGATAAAAGATGTTGCCAAAGAAAATAAATACACTTTCATCGTCAATGCCATTGAAGATATCTTGCTCTATTCAGAACCTGCTGATGATATTCTTCCATTGGTCAAGAAAAAACTGGGAATTCAGTAAGAAATTATGTTTCTTATTCATCCTTATCGTACCAGCTTGCATACATGTTGTAATTCTTTGAAATACGGTTTATCTGTCCTTCCAGCAGGCTCTGGTCAATATCCCTGATCCTCACCGCAGGCACCCCAGCCCAAATGGAACCTGATTCCACGACTGTTCCTTCCTTGACCAATGCTCCGGCCCCGATGATGGAATTACTCTTAATAATAGCTCCATCCATAATGATCGCTCCCATCCCGATCAGTACATTGTCGTGAATCGTACACCCGTGAACGATGGCATTGTGAGCGATGGAAACATTATTCCCGATGTTTACCGGGGCTTTCTGGTAGGTACAATGGATGATTGCACTGTCCTGAATATTCACGTTGTTGCCGATACGGATGGAATGGACATCGCCGCGAACGATCGCATTGAACCATATACTACAATCATCTCCTATCACCACATCCCCTGTAACCGTTGCATTATCGGCTAAAAAACAATTTTTGCCAAAAACCGGAGTGACTCCTTTAACTGCTTTTATCAGTGCCATGGCTTACCTTTTTTCAATAGTCCTTGGAAAATCAAGCGAATAATGCAGCCCGCGACTTTCTTTCCGGTTCGTTGCTGCCTTAATGATCAGGTAACCGACATTGATCAGGTTCCGAAGTTCACAGATACGCGTGGTAAGGATGGATTTGTTGTAAAGCGCTTCTGTCTCCTGGTAAAGTATCTCCAACCTGTCGAATGCCCTTTTTAACCTGAGGTTCGATCGGACAATGCCAACATAAGCACTCATGATCAACTGCAGTTCCCTGAGCGATTCCGTGATCAGGATCATCTCTTCATTGAACACCATACCTTCTGCATTCCAGTCGGGGATATTGTCGTTATATTCAATATTCTTAACACTTTGTACTGCATCTTCACTAGCGCGGTGTGAAAATACCAAGGCTTCCAACAGCGAGTTGGATGCCAGACGGTTGGCGCCATGTAATCCCGTGCAGGAACATTCTCCGGAAGCATAAAGATGGTCGATCGAACTTTTGCCATACTCATCCACCTTAATCCCTCCGCAGGTGTAATGCGCAGCAGGCACTACAGGAATCATATCCCGTGTGATGTCGATGCCAATACTGAGGCATTTTGCATAAATGGTAGGAAAATGATTGATCAGTTCGTTTTTCGGTAAATGACTGCAATCAAGGTAAACACAATCATCCCCCAGAACCTTCAGTTCATTGTCAATAGCACGTGCCACGATATCCCTGGGGGCAAGGTCGAGGCGCGGATCATATTTCTGCATGAATTCCTTACCTTCAGAATTCTTTAAGATAGCCCCAAACCCCCGCAACGCTTCGGAGATCAGGAAAGAATTTTTTTCCTTGGGATTGTAAAGTGCAGTAGGATGAAATTGCATGAACTCCATGTTTTCTATGGTCCCCTTTGCCCGGTACACCATGGCAATCCCATCGCCGGTCGATATAAATGGACTGGTTGTATTACTATAGACCTGTCCGGCACCTCCTGTAGCGATCAGGGTACTTTTTGAAAGTATAGTGTCCACGAGGCGGGTGCGAGGATTTAAAAGATAGGCGCCAAAACAATTAATATGCGGTGTACGGCGGTTCACTTCAATCCCAAGGTGGTGTTCGGTAATGATATCGATGGCAAAAGTATTCTCTATCACTTCGATCTTAGGATGCTTCCGCACCTGCTCCACCAGCGTGTCTTCAATTTCCCTGCCGGTGCTGTCCTTGTGATGCAGCACACGGTATTCGGAATGCCCGCCTTCCTTGGCAAGATCGAATTTCCCTGATTTTGTCTTATCAAACTTGATACCCCAGTGGATCAATTCCTTAATCCGCTCAGTGGATTCTTCGATTGTGATGCGGACAATATGTTCGTCACAAAGTCCGTCACCGGCGATCAGGGTGTCCTGGATATGTTTTTCGTATGAGTCGGGGTTATAGGTCACGGCAGCAATACCACCCTGTGCATAGCTGGTTGCCGTGTCGTCCAGTTTGGCTTTTGTGACAATGCAAACCTTTCCGTGTTTTGCTACCTTCAGGGCATAGGTTAAACCGGCAATACCTGAGCCAATCACTAAAAAATCAATATACTTTCTCATTATCTATCCTCCATTCTCTATCTTCTATCCTCTGACTTTCGACCTCGGACCTCAGTCTTCAGACCTCAAGCAACCTTTTTATCGACTCTTCACCCTCTTCGACCATCCTGACCGGATCCTCAAGATATTCCTTCACTTTCACCAGGAAGCCAACGGATTCCTTTCCGTCGATCACCCGATGGTCGTAGGATAAAGCAATGTACATCATCGGATGGATCTCCACTTTCCCATTTACTGCGATTGGTCGGTCCATGATCTTATGCATTCCCAGGATAGCGCTTTGCGGTGGGTTCAGGATGGGTGTTGACATCATCGATCCAAATACGCCCCCGTTCGTGATGGTGAAGGTCCCGCCTTTCATGTCCTCGATCGTGATCCGGTTGTCTCTTGCTTTAACCGCCAGTTCCTTGATCTTAACCTCAAGTTCTGGAATACTCAGTTTATCTGCATTCCGGATCACCGGTACTACCAGTCCTTTCGGGGCGCTGACTGCAATCCCCATGTCAACATAGTCAGGAATAACAAGTTCTTCTCCGTCCAGCATGGAATTGACCTGCGGAAAATCCCTGATCGCCAGGGTTACAGCTTTTGAGAAGAATGACATAAACCCGATGCCAACACTGAATTTTTCCTTAAAAGCTTCGTTGTGTTTTTCTTTGATGTCAATAATGTTCCGCATGTTAACCTCGTTAAACGTGGTCAGCATGGCGGTCTCATTTTTTACAGCTACCAGCCTTTCCGCGAGTTTCAGACGAAGGGTGGAAAGTTTCCTGCGTTCGAGGTTTCGTGAACCTTTTATGGCCTGGGTCTCTATAGGATTTTCAGTTCTGGAAATGTAAGATTCAATATCCTTCTTTCCGATCCGTTTTCCTTCAAAGGAAGCGAAAATATCTTCTTTCTGAATATTTTTTTCCGTAAGGATTTTTTCTGCCAAGGGCGAGATGTGGGTTCCTGTTTTTGAGTTATCTGACGGTTTTTTATCTTTAATGGCAGGAGGAACCTTCTGTTCCGGGACTACAGCGTTTTTTTCACGTGAAGGTTTTGTCTTTCCGGAAAAAGGTTTGATCCGGGCAATGATGGTGTCAACCGAAACAATTTCTCCTTCTGCAATGAGGATCTTAATAATGCCATGTTCAGGGGCTGTCAAAGGAAATGATGCTTTATCAGAATCTATTTCTACCACTTCCTGGTCCTTTTCCACTTCTTCCCCGTCGCTTACCAGCCACTTCGCCACTTGTACCTGTGTGATTGATTCCCCAGGGCTCGGAACAATAATCTCTGATTCCATATTCCTCTGCTCTTTCAATGATTCGATAAAATTCCCTTCACAAAAGTACAATTATCTGAAAAACTTACTAAGATTGTTTTTATTGTCCTTCCCGAGCCTGGTCTTCCTTCTCCGAACAATGCAACCTGCAGGTTTCATTTGCCACCTCGCAGCTGCACTGTCCCATTGCTTTATCAACGAGCAATTGCTGTTGTATCTTATGAAGACGGGAAGATCCGGTGGCCGGGCTTCCGCTTGGCGGCCGTGTAGTGAACTTCAACGGAACTTCCCTGAAATTCTGAAGAAGAAAATCACCTGCTCCCATATTGGCAGGTTCTTCCTGGACCCAGTGCCATAGAATGGCTTTACTATAACGTTTGATGACCTCCCTGAGCTGGACTAATGGCAAGGGATAAAGTTGCTCAATCCTGACAAGCGCTATTTCTTCCTTATGTAATTTTTCTTTTGCGTCGAGAAGATCATAGTAGAGCTTTCCGCAGCAAAAAACGACTTTCTGAATTTTTTCAGGATTGGTTGAAGGATCATCGATCACTTCCCTGAAACCACCGTTTGTGAACTCCGAAAGAGGAGATATGCACCGGGGATGCCGCAAAAGACTTTTAGGAGTGAAGATCACTAAAGGTTTCCGGAAAGGCCGGTGTATCTGCCTTCGCAGTACATGGAAAAAATTAGCAGGCGTTGAGCAATTCACTACCTGGATGTTATTGTGCCCGCTTATTGCCAGGAAACGTTCAAGCCTGGCGCTCGAATGATCAGGCCCTTGTCCTTCATACCCGTGGGGTAGCAGCAACACCAACCCATTCATCACCTTCCATTTTTCTTCGGCGCTGCTGATGTACTGATCAATGATAACCTGGGCGCCATTGCTGAAATCTCCGAATTGGGCCTCCCATAAAGTGAGCGTCTGAGGCGAGGTGAGCGCGAAACCATATTCAAATCCAAGAGCTCCATACTCAGAAAGCAGGGAATTGATCACATTGAACTTCGCCTGCCCGTTTGAAACCGTGGAAAGCGGGATGAATTTTTGTTCAGAATCTTCTATGGTCAGCACGGAATGCCGGTGTGAGAAAGTTCCCCGCTGCGTATCCTGCCCGGATAATCTAACCGGGTAGCCTTCTTGTAGCAAAGTTCCGTAAGCCAGCAATTCTCCCATGCCCCAATCGAGCATCCCTTTCTTTTCAATCATTTCTTTTCGTTCATCCTGCAATTTTATGATCTTCCTGAAAAAAGATACCCCTTCCGGAAGTGATGTAATCCGGTGTCCGATTTCACGTATTGTTTTCTCATCAACCGCAGTGACAGGCGAGAAGTTGAAATCATCTGCATTCGCTTTCCGGATCTCATTCCAGAGATTGGCCAGGAACGACGAGATGTCGGCTTTCTCAATGGTTTTTGATCTTTCCAGACCCTGCTCCAACTTTTCATTGATCGCAAGCTTCATGTCTGTCATGTCGAAAGAGAAGAGCGTTTGTTCTTCTTCCAGTTTTTTTGCGTAGATCTCAAGAGGATCCGGATGGGTTTCGATGATTTTGTACAGAATGGGTTGTGTGAAACGGGGCTCATCGCTTTCATTATGCCCGTATTTCCTGTATCCGAGAAGGTCGATGAATACATCTTTGTGAAATTGCTGGCGGAATTTTGTTGCAAGCTGAACGATATAAACAACGGCTTCAACGTCATCGGCATTCACATGAAAGACCGGTGACAGGATAGTCTTTCCGACGTCGGTGCAATAGATACTGGAACGGCCATCTAAGTAATTCGTAGTAAAGCCAAGCTGGTTGTTAATGACTAAGTGAATGGTGCCCCCGGTTTTATAACCGTTAAGTTCCGACATTTGCAACACTTCATAAACGACTCCCTGACCAGAGATGGATGCATCTCCATGGATCAGGATGGGGATGATCTTTTCATTATTTCCTTCATATTCCTGTTCGATCCGGGCACGGGCAATGCCTTCCATCACCGGGTCGACGGCTTC
>Ga0187861_10001760_pt1 | contig 21519 bp, 12 predicted proteins | sample June2016WEW_10_1_3_FD_132986 | JGI IMG/M metagenome (GOLD analysis project Ga0187861, IMG submission 132986) | Peatland microbial communities from SPRUCE experiment site at the Marcell Experimental Forest, Minnesota, USA - June2016WEW_10_100 | ecosystem: Environmental > Terrestrial > Soil >...
ATGCTGCAGTTGAACAGACGCAAGTTCTTGCTGGCGGATACCCGGCAGAATATGGAGGTGCAAACGGCGGCATTGTCAGAACAGAGATTAAAACCGGTGGGCAGCAAATAAATGCCAGCCTCCAAGGTGAATCAGATCAATACACAAGCCAGGGGAAAGAATCCCTCAGCGGATATTCCTATGGATATCGTGATGTTACCGCAACAATTGGTGGACCTCTTGTAAGTGGCTTGAAATTTTTTGCTAGTTACCAGAACACTTATAATAAAGACTGGGGAAACCAAAATTCCGGTGCCCGTTTTTGGTCGGGAGTGAATATCCCCGGTTTGTTAACATTAGCAGGACCTACTCCGCGGGCTTTAAAAGATATTGATACAATTAATCTCGTCTATCAACCCGGCAACCTGATGGGCGGATCAAGACAGCAAAACAATTTTGCCGGTACAATTAGTTATGACGTTAGCGGATTCCAGTTCCGCGTTGGCGGCGGTTATGCTTATAGATCTACTCAAGATGAAGCTGCCCTTCATGATATTTTTGATATGAAGCGGCTCGGAATAAATGATGCTCAAGATGGATATGCCAATTTCAAGGTTACTAATTTCATAACACCAAAAACTTATTGGGAACTAAACCTAAATTATACTTATAGCCATAACGATTATCATGATCCTGACTTCGGAGATAATTTATGGCTTTATGGTGATTCTGCCGCAAATGCAAACCTTGGATACGCTTTGAGAGGTAATGGTATAATATATGACGATTGGTTTATTGCTCTTGGTGCTAATAAGAATGTAGTTGGAAGTCAAACAGCCGCTACATACCTGGGACAATATGCACAGCCAGGCACGCCGTTAGTAAGTGGCGGGTTCAATGCAGGCTACCAAGTAAATAAGAACGAATCCATGGGTGGACGCATTGACCTGACGACACAATTGAAAAGCACTGAATTGAAAGTTGGCGGCGAATATACAAGATATACTTACAGACAATTTCGTCCTGCAGGTGTCCTCCAATGGGCAGTATTAAAAAGCAAAGGAATGACAGGAGATTCATTATATGACCAGTTACTCAGCTATGGTCCGAATAACATAGGTTATGATGTTTTTGGCAATGAAATTGATGCCGATAGATATAATGCTGATGGCCTATTGACGGACCTTGGACCGAGACACCCGGTTAATGCTGCAGGCTATGTTGAAACAAAAATTGAACTTTCTGATATCGTCATTAATGCCGGATTAAGATATGATTATATCAATTCCGATGCTCAATCAATTGTTAATCCGCATTATATCTCGAAAGATACAACGCAAATGACGAGTTTTTTAATTGAGAGTAATCAATATTACGCAACACCGAGTCATGGATATGTAGTTCCAAGATTGGGATTCTCTTTCCCTGTAACTGACAAGACGGTCTTCCATGCACAATATGGCAAGTTTGTCCAAATGCCGTCATTAAATAATACATATGTCGGAGTAGCAAACGGAGCGTTTATTCTACGCGGCGGCAACTACTATCAAAATACATTCGGATGGGGATTAAGACCGGAACGAACGACTCAATATGAACTCGGATTTCAGCAGCTATTATCAGATAATGCGTCGTTAGATATTACGGCGTTTTATAAAGATATAACAGATCAAATACAGTATCAATTAGAAATACCGGCTTCGGGTGCTCCCAATGGGCAATTCCCGATGTTGGTGAACGGTGATTTTGCAACGACGAAAGGTATTGAATTCAAATTCCTTCTGAGACGTACGCAGAGAGTAGAAGCTTCATTTAATTACACGCTCTCGGATGCAGAAGCAACTGGCTCTACATCCAACACTGGAGCTGGCGCAGCTGTAACAGGTACTGGATACGTTCCATTGTTCCTGTTCCCGTCATCGTTCAACCAGACACACCGCGGTAATGCTTCATTAGATTATCGTTTTGCTAAAGACGATGGCGGGCCGATTCTCGAGCAATTAGGCGCTAATCTCTTGCTTAATTTCAATAGCGGGTCAAGCTTTACGAGAATAAATAACGTGCAGCAGAGCGATGCGGATCCCCGTAATAGGGTTCCTATTGAAGCAATCGGTTCATCGACAACAGGCTGGTTTTTCCAACTTGATGGGCGAATTGACAAAGCATTCCAATTTGGGCAGGTTAAAGCAGATATCTATATCTATGTCATAAATATTCTTAACAGAGTTAATCCGATCAACGTTTTTCCGAAGACAGGTGACCCTGAGTCAGATGGATGGCTCGAATCTGTTCCTGGGCAAAATGATGCTGCAAAATTCGGTAATGATGCCGCCCTTTATCAGGCATTATATGCCGCGGTCAACGAGGGTCTCAATGTCAACAACTTTGGTCCCCCGAGACAAATTCGTTTCGGTGTTAGACTCGAGTACTAAAAAAAGGAGATGAAGAACATGCTGAAGTTCAAAATTGTATTCATTGCCGTACTCACCGCACTCTTAGTTATCGGACTCTTTGGGGTTGGTTATGGAAAGGACTCTGATGGGAGTAATAAAGCGGGTAGATTGCAAAAAACAGGAACAAATGATGATTATTTGCCAATGATCATTAACAATGTCCTCAATTATTATAGTAATGGTGGTGATGGATCTTTCAATCCATATTCTGCCGATAACGAGGGGTTTGAATTTCCCCGTGGCAGTGGTGGTGATGTGTTGTATGAAGATGGATTAGTGTGGGGCGGGTATCAAAATGGAGTAAAGAAGGTTAATGGTTCGACATATTATCATGGCGTACAAGCTGGTAAAATTACTACAGCCGGTACAAACGGAGTTGGAATGGTCGCAGCTAATGCATCAGATGCGGCTAACCGTATCTTCCGTGTCAGGCCTGATATCACCCCAAGTACGACTGCAGATCAAGCAGCCGCAATTCTTTCTCAAGAACTAAGCGATAGAAATAGATTCGGTGAAGGCCTCACTATTGCAGGCATTTTAAGTAGATATATTAAAGATTGGAAAGAATGGCCGGCATCTAGCGGCGCACCTTTCACGTATGGGCCTGGCCGTACTTCAGGATTATATGATTGGACCCAGGGTGATGTACCTGGAGTAGCAGGCGCTGATATGAGTATGTGGATGGTTATGAATGATTGCGATCCAACAAGAGCATACTTTATGGGAGGACAAACTCCTATCGGTTTTGAAGTTCAACGTACAATTTGGGCATACAATCAGAGCGGTGCATTGGGTAATACAATTTTCATTAAATACAAAGTTATCAACAAAAGCGGAAGCCGAATTGATACAATGTATTTTACTCAATGGTCTGACCCCGATCTGGGTGGTTCACTTGGTGGAAATGACGACTATGTCGCATGCGACACAACATTAAACCTTGGTTATGTATATAACGGTGCTGCAATTGATGGATTTTATGGTAAAGCAGTACCGGCAGGTGGTTTCTGTTTCTTCCAGGGCCCCGTAGTTCCTGGTAAACCAACAGATCAAGCAATTTTTAACGGCAAGATTATTTATGGTAAGAAAAACTTACGTATGACTGGGTTTAACTTCTTTATTAACGGAAATGCAACATATATTGACCCGCGTCATAATGCACCTGTAGCTACAGTCGATTGGTACAATCTTATGCAGGGCACAGTGACACGGTCAGGGGTTCCATTTATTAATCCGGTCACCAACCTTCAAACACCATATACTCTATCTGGTGATCCGGTAGCGGGAACGGGCTGGCTTGAACAAACTGTCGCAGCTCCTGCAGATCAGCGCTTGTGTATGACGTCTGGGCCGTTCACAATGGCTGCAGGCGATACACAAGAAGTGGTTGTTGCTGCTCTTGCTGCACAGGCCAGTGACAGGCTTTCGAGCATTACATTCTTGAAGTTTTATACCAAGAAAGCTCAAGGCGCCTATAACGCATTTTTCCAGGTGCCGCCTTCATCGCCTACGCCAATAGTTAAAGTTACGCAGTTGGACAAAGAAATTTTACTCGATTGGTCCGATCCAGCAGCTGTAGCGGTCGCTGAAGGTCCGCAGACTTTTGGCTATAAATTTGAAGGTTACAAAGTATACGAATTGACGAAACCGGGGGGAACGGCGACGTTATTAGCTGAATATGACTTGAATAACGGTATTACAACAATTAATGATACGATCTTTGATATAGGATCAGGTAAATTAATAGGTACTGCCGTTCAAGCAGGAACTGATAATGGCATAAAACGGTACTATGACATTAAGATAGATCCAACTGCAAGTGTTCCTTTGGTAAACGGGAATAAATACTATTTTGCAGTAACATCTTATAACTACAATCCCGCTCCTTTGGTAGGATCGACTTCAAATGAAAGCCCTATTGGGGGTGGAACTTATCTATGTATTCCTCAGCAAGCTGCACCGGGAAATCAATGGAACACGACTGAGGGGACTGTTCCGACTATAGATACAAGCATCGTAAGAGTGATGGGTGGGCCAACTGACGGTAGTATTAGTTTGACGATTATTAATCCACAAAAAATTACTAACGATATTTATCAAGTTAATTTTACACAAACGGCATGGGGTACTAAATTATGGAGCGTCAAAGATAATACACTTGGTGTTGTATTAGCTACGGATAGTGTCTATGGTACTAGTACTTCTACTGCTATTGTGGATGGTATCCAATACAATATTTTCGACCCGGGTGTGTCTGGTGGAATCAAGAGTATAGGTGCAACACAGATCGGCACAACGACATATGCTACACCATATAATATCTTGAAAAACCCCTCGCCTGATTCGACATGGTCATTTGATGTAGCCGGCTCCACCAATACAGCCACAGCTTTTTCAAGGTTGAATTGGCAGGGTACGATGGGATCAAATGATTATGAAATCCGAATTACTACCGCTGGAAGCCAGTACTATATCGACGTTGATGGAGGCGCATTGGCAGCAAATCCTCGTGCTGCTAACCGTATGCCGGTTGAAATATGGAATGTGACAACAAATACACGATTACTGATGAAAGTACTTGATGATAATGCTAATGGATTATATGATACTTCATCAGTCACGGGTGTTTCAACATTAGGCGTAAAACATTGGGATAGAATTTATGCTTCCAGTTTGGCACCATATGTTGAGCCTCTAACGAATCCGTCCGGTTCGGAAACAACAGCGGCGACGAAGTTAATGGGTCGCATGACTTTTGTCGACTGGAAAGGTAAGAATGGTTTCCCGCCGGTAGGCACAATAATCAAGTTAATCACAAATAAGCCTATTGTGGCAGGGGTTACATCTTTTGTTGTTACCCCGAGCAAATATGCTGCAATTTATGGACAGAGGAATCTTGCGCTTCAAACTGTTGCAAGAATCAATGTTTATCCGAATCCATACTTTGGGTATAATAAATGGGAGCAGAACAGGTATAATCGTTTTGTTACTATAAACCACTTGCCGAATAAGGCTACGATACGTATCTTTGATCTGGCAGGCGAATTGGTAAAGACGATTTTACATACGGCTACTTCCGGGACAACAAACCAGGAAGAACAATGGGATCTAAATAACAGGGCAGGTTTGCCTGTCGCTGCAGGAATGTATATTATTCATGTAGATATGCCGGACCTTGGTACTTCTAAAGTTCTAAAGGTTGCGATAATTCCTGAAGTACAATATCTTGACCGATATTAATGGATTTCCTTCATCTAAAAGGAGAGATTTTATGAATAGTTTAAAAAGAATATCAGTCCTGTGGCCGGCGTTGTGCATTTTGTACCTATCCTTTGCAGTCGCAGGAGATCAAAATAGGGTCGGAACATCTGGCGGGCAAGAGCTTTTAATTCCCGTCGGTGCCCGTGGAATAGGTGTCGGTGGATCATCGCTTTCGTATGCACAAGGTGTTGATGCGATTTATTGGAATCCCGCCGGCCTTTCATTAATGAATTCAAGCACAGAAGTTACATTTTCACAACTTCAATATATCGCGGATATTGGAGTCACTTATGGTGCCATTGGAGTAAAAGCCGGATCAATCGGAACTATAGGGGTTTCTATAAAATCCGTTCAATTTGGCAATATTCCCGTAACCACCGAATTGCAGCCGGATGGAACTGGTGAAACTTACTCGCCTACATTTATGAATATTGGTCTGACTTATTCGAACCAATGGAGCGATAGAGTGGCATTTGGATTCACTGCTTCATTATTATCTGAACAGATCAGGAGTAGTTCTGCTAGTGCGGTAACTTTCAGCGGAGGTATCCAATATTTAGGTCTAGGTCTGCGTGGTTTGAATCTTGGCGTAGCCGTTAGAAATGTCGGTTCAGGTTTGACATTTAGCGGTTCGAATCTTCTAGCAAGCGCCACTATTGCCGGTGCCAATAGACCTGCAAGTTATTTGGAGGTAACAACTGCAGCAGCCGAGTTACCAACAACGATCGAAGTTGGTTTGAGTTATCTTGCAAAATTTGACGCGAAGAGTACTCTTACCATTTCTGGATCATTCCAGAATAACAACTTCTCTGATGATGAATGGAAACTTGGTGCTGAGTTCTGTTTTGAGGATTTACTATTTCTTCGTGGTGGTTATACGTTGGCGCCAACCGCGGGTACAGATCCTCTTACCGGATCCAACCTCTATCAATATGACTACACTCTTGGTGTAGGTGTGAAAGTGGATTTGGGCGGAACTGCCGTAATGTTTGACTATGGATATCGCCATGAACTGCTCTTTACGGCGAACAATGTATTCACGGTAACACTCGGTTTTTGAGTAGTCGGTAGTAATATTTTTATACACAACGAAGGTTGGATAAGTTATTCCAACCTTCGTTGTTTTTAATAGATTGGGTTGGTGTCTTCAGTGTAATGAAAATATCTAGTGACTAATATTATCGATGAGAAAGACTTATTTATCACACCAGTTTATTTTGATATTGTTGTGGATATTTTCAATTCCTTCCCTGGAATCATCACCAGCAACTCTTATTAGTAAAACAGGAAGAGATATCCTGTTTAATCATCTTAAAGACCTACAGACTAGCACATCGTTTTTAATTGTCTCAACGCGTCCGGGTGAAGAAGATCTCGCCGGGATAGCTTACTTAAGGTTCCATTGTGGGGCAAAAGTGCAAATTCTTTATCTCACGAATGGAGAGTGCCGTCCAAATGACGCCGCAACCGAAGATCTACAGCTTACCGCAACACGCCGCAAAGAGGAAGCGCTGGCAGTCTCAAAAATACTGGATTTTTCACCTGTTTTTTTCAATCTCCCCGATCCTGAAATTATAAGAAACACAGTAGAATTCAATTTGTTGTGGAATAGCGATTCTTTAAAAATACGTTTTCAAGCTTTCTTACGAAATATTCAGCCGGATGTCATCCTTTTAAATATAGGAATATCCGATACTTCCCATGCCAATCCAATAAATCAGATGATTCAACGGTTTTTGTTAGAGTCAATTTACTTTACTTATGGGTTGAACAATAATGGCCCAAACCATGAAGATTTTAACCTAAATCCATTACTTCGTCTTTTTAGTATTCTACCATCGCAAAATTCATTTTCAAATATTTTATTGTCTATGTCTGCCACGAAAAATATGAAATCGTATGCCGGATTCAGGTTGGAAGCCGGATCTAAGTACAAAAGTTTACACTATCAGCTTCCATTATGGCAGAATGATAGAAATATGAATTATTGCCTTCAATATTCAAGAACAAAAGTATCCGCTAATCCACGTATTGATGATTTACTGGCGCTTTCGGTCAAAGATTTTGGTGGAATAAGCTATGAAGTTCGTGAACTTGTGAATGCAATAAGAAAGAAGCCAAATGTTGCAATACTTCCCACTATAACAAAAACAATCTTGCATATCCAGGATGTTATTCAAAACGGAAATTATAGGATGTCAGATCGCAAAGCTCTTGCCCGCTGGAAGAGGACACTCGAAGATGTACGATGCGATCTGCTTGGAATTATCGTTCATGTTACATTCAAGGAGCCGGTGATAGCTCCTATGCAGCTTTTTGAATTGCGAATTGATAATATTACTTCGTTACCAAAAGGAGGCAAAACGATAATCCATTTTGCAAAGAATAACACGGGATGGATTGTCAATGAGTCGGATGATGACCATTTCACTTTAGGTAAATTGCCTGTTGTATTCCGAATACTTTCTCCCGAAAATATTAAACTTGATTTACCAATGGAGAAGAATGGAATGAAGGCGGAAAGTATAGGGACAGAATTTATATATGCCATAATTCATGAAGATCCCCATCCGGAGAGAAATTTTATTTATCAACGTTCATTGAACCTGCGCATTGCTCAGCCTCATACATTTGAACTGCTGACCAAGACTTGTGCAGGATCATCAGGTGAAAATATTATATATAGAGCAACAAATTATTCCAGGAACCCTGCGCAGGCCGAAGTAACAATTGAAGATACGTCGGTCTTCCCGGTTTCTCGTAAGATAAACATTTCACGTCGATATTTGTCCATTACGGATTCTATTCCGGTGGAATGGAAATCACCACCGTCTTGGCGTGATTCAATCATAACGCTTTGGGTCTCGCATAAGGTACCGCACCCTATTAATGTCCGTCTGCTTCCAAGCATTCCGCAAATAGATGGCCGTGTTGGCCTGATTGTACGAGACAAAAATAGTATATTGCCTTTAGCTTGCGATCGTATTCATGTTCATTGGAGTTATATAAATCCTCCAACATTGACGCTTGATAGCCTTCATCTTTATTCAGCAATTATTATCGACAGGGAGGCTGCGGACCTTAGTATAAGTAATTTGCAATCCATCGAACAAATTAAGAATTGGCTGGCACATGGCGGCCGTCTAATCGTACTACCGCAATTCCTTTCTAGGACACTTACCGAAAGCCTTAATTTGAACGAACGATTTAATTACGGAGCCGACTATAGAAGTCTTTCATCGCAGTCCATCGGAATGGCTTATTATTTGGCCGATGGATCCAAGGAAATCAGGCATCTTGACTTTTCAGGATGGGTGCCACCTGTATCATTCGGCTGTGTCACGAGTGATGAAAATCAAGTGTATTATATGAATGATCGTCAATGTACAATAAAAGACTCGATGATCCATTCTTTGCAAGTTCAGCGTGGTAGAATTATTCTTGTTGCGCTTAATTTAGATACACAATTGATCAATATTGTACCTTCGGCATACGGTTTATTAGCATCTTTGTTAACGGACCTTCCTTAAACGACCATTAGAATTTAACTTAATTAAGATTAGCTGTGAAATATTTTGAGATGTTAATAGCGATAAAAATTGTGCTTGTTTCTCATCTGTACCATAAGTAAATAATGCAAATGAACCATCTCGTTGGTAAATTAAAATCAAGGCACTGTGAGGCAAACATATTTAGTTTGCATTATTTCATGGATTCCCTGAAATATATTGACATATGAAGAAGCAAAAAAAGACAAATAGGAAAATTATAATAACGGAAAATGCGGGATCTTTAAGCCGTCGTAAAACATGGATATTTACGACCATAATGATAAGCTGCCCGCTTGTATTTCTTGTATTGATTGAGTTGAGCCTTAGGATGGGGCATTATCAATCAAATATAGATTCATTGGTAACGATAAAAAAATATCAGGGCAAAGAATATTATGCTGTCAATCAGGAATATGGAGCAAATTATTTTGCATCTCATAACATTGGTACACCGCAGCCATATGAAGAAATCTTTGAAGTCAATAAATCCCCGCAAACCTATCGTATATTTTGTCTTGGTGAGTCGACCATGTATGGATATCCATTCCCGTTGAATATTTCTGCCCCGCGTTTTTTAAAAAAGCGGCTATCCGTACAATTTCCGGAAATAAACTTCGAAGTTCTTAATTTAGCAATCCCGGCGATTAGCAGCTCCGTAGTGTTGGATTTACTTAAGCAAGTTCTAAAATACGAACCGGACCTGATTATAGTTTACTCAGGCCATGATGAATTTTATGGGACATATGGTGTCGCATCGACTGAGTATGTTGGGTATAACAAGAAATTGGTGGATATTTATTTGCAATTGAGAAAGTTAAAACTGGTCGCACTATTGAGAGATGGAGTACTAAAGACAGAAGTCTTTTTAATGGGGCAAAAAGAACAGACAAGAAAAACTACATTTCTGGAAGGAATGGTAGATGACCGTTATATAGTTTATGGCAGCGCTAAGTACGAAAGGGCAAAAGACGTTTTTCGTTCTAATTTGTACGAAATGGTCGAATGTGCTGCTCAACATAATGTTCCGATTTGTATTAGCACATTGGTAAGCAATTTGAAGGATCAATATCCTTTCATCTCTCTTTTCTCTCCGTCTATAACGGAAGATCAACGGCTAAGGTGGGAAGCATATTATATGAAAGGTAGCGAGTTTGAAAAGAGTGGAGATGATATTCAAGCCCTTCAAATGTTCGAAAACGCGATTAAAATTGATTCGATGAGAGCTGATCTATGGTACCATATCGGGAAATGTTATCTGAAAAGAAATGAAATCGAAAGGGCACAAACAACATTCTTGAAAGCAAGAGACCTAGATGTGCTCAGATTCAGAGCGACAAGTGAATTCAATGATATAATAAGGTCTATTGGAGCGGAGAAACATGCCTTGATTGCAGACATTGAACGATCATTCATTAGCAAAAGTCAAAATGGATTATTGGGTAATGAATTATTTACCGAGCACCTTCATCCAAATGTTACCGGGTATGCACTGATGGGAAAAGTATATTGTCAAGCAATGGCAGAACACAGTCTGATTAAGCCATTTGGGCTCTGGGCATGGGAAAATGACCCTAGCGATGATGATTTCTTGAAAACAGTACCATTTTCAAATGTCGATGTAGAAAGCGGAAATATAAGAGTAATGATTTTAACAAGTTCATGGCCATTCCGTCAAAAGTCGCTTGATTCATATTTCACACCGAAAACACCGCTTGAGGAGGTCGCCTTATCATATTGCAAGAAGGAGATTAGCTGGGATGAAGCACACTATAAAATGGCGAGATATTATCAACAATCTAAAGAATATGATTTGGCAAAAAAAGAATATGAGGTCGTTGCAAGAGAATTATCCCTTTTTTACCACCCCTTAATGCAAATGGGCGATATGGATGTTCTTTTGGGGCATTTCACCCAAGCTGAAAAAGAGTATAAGGATGCAATCGAATTAAATTCAAATCAATTTGTTTTTCTTCGATTAGGGAATTTATATCTGCAAGAGCGCAAAACAGACGATGCCATCCTTTATCTTACAAAAGCCATTGATATAGATAATAATGCACTAGTAAAGCTCTCTCTGGATGCCAGAGTAATGTCTGAATTATCGCTTGGCGGTGCATATATTGCAAAAGGTGAATATTCGCTGGCGTTAAATGCTTTCCGCAGAGTAAGTTCTCTTGATCCTGGCAATAAAATTGCCCTTGTTATGATAAAGAAACTAGAAACGATTCATTGAAGACCTTAGAGATATGAAAAGAGCGCTTTTATTTCTAAAAGACTCATGGATGAAATTTGCTAAACTCCTCGGCAAGGCAAATACAGCTGTGCTACTCGCCATCATTTATATATTTGTAATCGGATTGATTGCAATAATTGCACGTTTGTTCGGATTTGATAAGTCAGTCAAGAATTCTGGCGGGACTATATCTTTTTGGAAATCGAAGCCAGAGGATAGTAGAAATATCGAGCAAAGTAAATATCAATTCTGATTGGTGATAAATGAATATCCTTGGTATTTCTTGTTTTTATCATGATGCCGCTGCCGCTATCATTAAAGATGGAAAACTGATTGCGGCTGTACAAGAAGAACGATTTACAAGAAAGAAGCATGATCCATCTTTTCCTAAGAATGCAATTAACTATTGTCTATCAGAAGCCAGGCTAAGTTCAAAAGATATTGATTATATCGGTTTCTATGATAAGCCTCTATTAAAATTTGAACGGATATTAACGACATTCATAAACACTTATCCGAGAAGTTTCGTATCATTTTTAAAAGCAATGCCAGGATGGCTGAATCAAAAGCTGTGGACTCCACAGACAATCAGGCAGGAGCTTGAATATGAGGGGCCGATTCTATTTGCAGAACATCATATGTCACATGCAGCAAGTGCATTTCTCGTCTCACCATTCAAGGAAGCTGCAATTCTTACAGCAGATGGAGTCGGTGAATGGGATACTACTACGATGGGAGTAGGAACCGGTAATGAAATTAGATTGACTAAAAGTATTTCATTCCCTCATTCCCTGGGACTCCTTTATTCGGCGTTCACATACTATCTCGGCTTTAAAGTGAACAGTGCCGAATATAAGGTGATGGGATTAGCTCCATATGGAAAGCCGATCTATTACGATCTCATTCTTAAGAACCTTATTACATTGAAAGATGATGGCAGTTTTTGGGTAAATAAAAAATATTTTGCATATGAATACGGATTACGGATGACTAACCATCATTTTTACAAATTATTTGGAACTGGTCCGCGTGAACCAGAATCCTCATTGACCCAGTTTCATAAAGATATTGCAGCTTCTATTCAAAAAGTTACTGATGAAACGATGCTTCGAATGGCGGTTCAGTTAAAGAAGGAAACCGGATTAAATAATCTTTGCCTTGCCGGAGGTGTTGCGCTAAATTGTGTCTCTAACAGCAAGATCTATGAATCAGCAGGATTCCAGGATATATTCATTCAACCAGCTGCAAGCGACGCAGGAGGATCAATAGGCGTAGCATACTATATATATAATACAATTCTGCATAATGAGCGTGTGTACAAATGGGAGAATAATTTCCTTGGCCCGGAATATTCCGACAAAGAAATTGAATTGCACTTAAAGGAAAATGACATTCCTTATGAAGTTTGTAATAGAGATGCGTTGCTTATGAAAACTGCTATTATGATCAAAGAACAGAATGTCGTTGGCTGGTTCCAGGGACGTATGGAGTTTGGCCCGCGGTCACTTGGCGCCAGAAGTATACTTGCCGATGCACGGAATCCAGATAACTTTTCGCGTGTGAACCTCAAGATTAAGTTTCGCGAGAGCTTCAGGCCATTTGCCCCGACAATATTGCAGGAAAAATCTGAAGAATATTTTAATTTTCCACATTCAAGCCCGTATATGCTATTTGTGGCACAAGTAAATGAAAATAGAAGGACTATACCTGCTGTCACACATGTTGATGGATCTGCACGCCTCCAGACATTAGAACGAAAAGATCATCCCCTTTTCTACGATATGATAAAAACATTTAATGATCTTACAGGATGTCCTGTTGTTATCAATACTTCGTTTAATGTTCGCGGTGAACCGATTATTTGCACTCCACTTGATGCGATTAAATGCTTTTTACGAACTGACATGGATTATCTTGTCATCGGTACGTATATTGTCGATAAGAAGAATGTACCTAAGGACCATCGATTGTTGCATGCCGATCATTCCTTCGATGCCGATTGAGTCATTTTAAAGCTTCTTTAATCCAAGGAGTTTTGTGTATGTTCAAAAGTGTTAAAAGATTCTATAGCAGATTTAAAATTCTGGGCGAACTTTGGGCATTTATGAAAATTAGAAAGAAATGGTGGCTCGGCCCGCTCATAATAATTTTGCTATTGCTGAGTATTATAATCGTTGCCACGGAAGGATCGGCACTGGCCCCGTTCATTTACACTTTATTCTAAGCAAGGCAGATGTACCTCAAATTTACGATTATCAAAGACGATTTATATTCTATAATATTATATTAATTTCAAAGATGACCTTCATGAAAAGAAAATATTTTATACTTCTTACAATAATTATTATATGCGGAATTCCATCTCGAGCTCAACTTATTTTACCAAAACATCCAATGGTCCTTAATTATGATTATTCGAGATTTAAACTTTCATCAGATACTGCTTATTTTGAGCTGAGTTATATTGTATATTCATCCAATGTGACCTTGGAAAGAGTCAAAGATACTTTAAGGGGTGCAGTGCTTCTCCAGACTCAGATATTTGATAAAAAGAAAGACTCTCTTATAATAAATTCATCAGCATGGGCTCCATTTGTAATTGCGGATACAGCAGCACCCACGTTGAACTATATAGGAAAATCGATTTATGCTCTTCCTCAAGGGTCATACTATATTATCATCCGAGAATATGACCGTGGTAATCCTCTGCGTAAAGACAGCGTACGGAAAAGCTTTGATATCGAACCATTCAATAAATCACCAATGATCAGTGATCTCGAACTATGTTCTAAGATTATTCAATCGGATAATAAGAAAAGCCCTTTCTATAAGAACACTTACGAGGTTGTTCCAAATCCAAACCTGGTTTTTGGGGGAAAAAGTTTGCCTGTAGTCTTTTCATATGCAGAATTATATAACTTGAATAAGGATTCTACCTATATAATTATTACAGGTTTGATAGATGGCAAGGGTAAATATGTAAAACAAAAAAAACAGGTGCACCGGAATTCTTCCTCGAACGTTGTTGAGATAAATTCATTAAATATTTATCCTTTTCAATCAAACAAGTACCGTTTTATTCTAATTATTACCGATACCCTGGGAAAAGAACTCGCACGCTCTGAGAAACCTGTTTATTTGTATAATCCTCACATTGAACCAACTAATGCCGGTATACTTTCAGAAAAGAGCGTGGAATTGGCAGGGCTTTCAGATGATGAATTAATTTCTGAATTCAGGAAAATTAAATATATAGTTACAGATCAAATGATTAAAACATTTAATAAAATCACCTCTAGCGAGGGAAGGCGTGAATGTTTGGCAAAGTTCTGGGCTGAGATTGAAATGCAGCAAAGGGAGGGGGCAGCATTGACGCGTGCTACTTACTTAGATCGTGTTCAAATAGCTAATCAACGATATCATGTGATGGGGAGAGATGGCTGGTTAACGGATCGCGGCCGTATTTATCTTATATATGCAGAACCTGATGAAATTGAACGATTCCCTAATTCAAGCGGCAGCAAACCTTATGAAATATGGCATTACAATCAAATTGAAAGCGGGGTTATATTTGTATTTATAGATCGAACTGGCTTTGGAGATTATTCGCTTGTCAATTCGACAAAGCGTGGTGAAATTCAAGATGACTCATGGCAGCAATATTTGCAATAGCTATTTGCCTGATCACATTGCAATCGCCAGCATCTGCACAGTTGGTTGATTCAGTTCTGGTAGAAGATTATTCCATTGGTTCATTCCAGCGAGCGACGCGCATTGTGTCGGGAACAAACGGAACAATATATATTCTTGACGCGGACGAAAACAAAGTATCGCTCTTTTCTAATCTTCAAGATGTTCCAAAAACTATTGGAGGGTTTGGCTGGTCGTCCTCTTCATTCGATAAACCCACAGGTGTTGCAACGGATGGAGTGAACATTTACATCTCTGATTTTGGCAATCATCGAATTCAACGATTTGATCGAGATCTCAATTATATATCATCACTTTCAACTAGAGATACTTCCTATGTTATCTCTCAATTTGGTTATCCTCTTGATGTTGCATTGTCTGAATTTGGAGATATGTTCATCCTGGACGGTGAAAATATCCGCGTGATGAAGTTCAATGCTCAGGGTTCCTTCGAGCGTGCATTTGGTGATATAAATGCTGGGAAGGGTAAGCTTCAGAGTCCAATGAGACTTGTTACGACAAATTCTCGCATTTTTGTTGGTGAAAAAAACAAAGTAATTGTGTATGACTATTTCGGCAATTATCTCGGAAGCATTGGTGAAGGTATTATAAACAACCTCAATGGTTTTACGATGTTGACAAACGAACTTCTTGTCGCATCAAACGACACGATTTGGTGGTTCACGCGAGAAGGTGCTTTGCAAAGGTCTTCATCGCTCGACAATATTATCTCTGGAGAACGAATCGACCAAATCCAGGATGTCGCTTGTAATGGGAAACAATTATTTATCCTTTCGCCTCATAAGATTCATGTGTTTAAAATGGGTAATTGATTTCCTAATGCCAAATCTTGACATTCGTTTTTAATTATCCTAATTTTCATTAGTTCTGTTGGCTATTGATAAATCCACTACCCACTTTAAGGAGGAAACACTATGGCATCTAAAAGCGTTAATAAAATCATTCTTATAGGAAATCTTGGACAGGATCCCGAACTTCGATACACAAGCAGTGGTGTCGCGGTGGCGTCATTTTCGATGGCAACCAGTGAATCATGGAAAGATCAGGATGGGAATGTTCAGGAAAAAACTCAATGGCATAAACTTGTTGCGTGGAGAAAACTTGCTGAAATTGTAGGTGAGTATTTGAAAAAAGGTAGCAAAGTATATGTCGAAGGGCGTATTCAATATCGGACTTATGATGATAAAAATGGCGTTAAGCGGGATGTTACAGAGATCGTTGTTGATCAGATGCTTATGTTGGATTCTAAAGGCGCGAGTCATTCTAATGGAGCGCCTACTTCTACACCGTCACAGCCTCAAACTGAAGACATTGGCCCCGATAAAGCGGATGATTTACCATTCTAAGTTTCGCACAAGCCCTGTATTCTCCAGAATACAGGGCTTGTTGTTTCTCAAAGCACGATTTTTTCCTTCTCTTATAAATCCTCGGATTAATAATATTATTCGTTTCTGTTTTATTTTTCTCTTGGTTCAACCAGCCTTTTCCGGAGTTGCTAACAATAGCGTCAAGAAAACAACTCAGGCCAGGCAAGGAATGGTTGTCTCATCGGAGCCGAATGCATCGCAAGTAGGTATTCAAATCCTGAAGCAGGGTGGAAATTCCATAGATGCCGCAGTCGCAGTCGGATTTGCCCTTGCTGTGTCACATCCGCAGGCAGGCAATATCGGCGGGGGAGGTTTCATGGTGATTCGTATGGCGGATGGAACCGCAACGACATTTGATTATCGTGAAAAAGCTCCAGCGAAATCTGTAAAAAATATGTTCCTTGACGACAAAGGGAACTATGCCCCTGAGAAAAGTCAGGAGGGATATTTAGCTTGTGGCGTCCCCGGGTCAGTTGCCGGAATGCTGCTTGCTCTGGAGAAATTTGGAACGCTAAGTAGAGCACAAGTTTTGAAGCCGGCCATTGAACTTGCTATTAAAGGATTCAGAATCAGTGCTCCGTTTGCTCGGGACCTCAACTCGGCATTGAAAAATTTCGGGAAGTATCCAGCCACAAAAATGTTTTGTTCCCATAATGGCAAGTCGTATAAAGAGGGCGATACATTAATTCAACCCAATCTTGCAAAGACTTTGAAACGGATAGCGAACGAAGGACGGAATGGTTTCTATAAAGGCGAGACAGCAAAACTCATCGTTGCCGAAATGAATCGTGGCGGCGGATTGATCACGTACGATGATCTTGCTTCATATGAAGCGATCGAGCGGATTGCATTGCGTGGAAATTACCGTGGTTATGAAGTAATCTCCATGGGACCACCAAGTTCTGGTGGTGTGTTGTTGATTCATATGCTCAATCTTTTGGAGAGGTATAATATTGCCGGACTGGGATTTGGTTCAATTAAGTCCATAAGCATTCTAACAGAAACAATGAAGCTTGCATATGCAGATCGAGCCGAATTTCTTGGAGATCCTGATTTTTTCCATGTCCCTGTCAAAATCCTTATCTCCAAATCATATGCTGATGAACGCAGGAAGCTAATTGCACCGGAAACGGCGAAACCGAGTGCGGCTATCTCTCATGGGATTATCACTCAAACAGAAAATAAAGAAACGACACATTATTCAGTAATTGATCGATGGGGAAATGCGGTGAGCACAACTACAACGATCAATGGATGGTTTGGGAATGGTGTTGTTGTTGATGGTGCAGGATTCTTTCTGAATAATGAAATGGATGATTTTTCCGCTAAACCCGGCGTACCAAATATGTTTGGTGTTATAGGTGCAGAAGCCAATGCAGTTCAGCCAAACAAACGGATGCTTAGCAGTATGACCCCGACGATCGTGGTGAAGGATCAGAAGCCATACCTTATTCTTGGCTCACCGGGCGGATCATCGATTATTACAACAGTTTTACAGGTGTTGATGAATGTAGTAGACTATGGAATGAATATTAAGCAAGCGGTTGACGCACCACGGATTCATCATCAATGGTTGCCAGATACACTTTACTATGAGCGATCGGTTTTTTCCAGAGATGTAGCTCAGGAGTTGAAGCGCCGGGGTTATATTTTAGCAGAACAACCGGGACATCAGGGGAGAGTAGAAGCAATTATGGTCGACCCAAATAATGGATTGTACCTAGGAGTTTCTGATTTCAGAGGATTCGGTTTAGCTGCTGGATATTGAGTTGCATGTTTTTTGGAAGTTCAGTATGTTTACCATAATATAATTTGTTCTTTTAATTCTCAGTTCTGGTGTCCCGATATACGTTGTGTATCGGGATGAAAAGGGAATTCCGTGATCCGCATTCGGCGGAAAACCGGAAGCTGCCCCGCAACTGTAATTCCGATTCTGCATATACAGAATTGTATCTTCGATGTAGAAAGTCACTGTGGTGCCAAAGGTGCTATGGGAAGACGAATTGAAGATCGGAAGAGCCAGGAGACCTGCCAGAGTTATGTGCCTCATGAACCTTCGAGGGAAGGTGGTTCACGCACGTCTTCTTTGATGAGTGTGAAACCCCAATCTTTGATGAAGGTTGGGGCTTTTTTATACACTCACAACAAAGAAGGAGGTAGAAATGAGATTAGATATTTATATCTTACTACTTTTATTACCGACAGCGTTATTATATGGAACAGTCTCTAATTCTGATGAAGATTCGACTCGTATTTACAATGCACGAGAAATGGTCGTAACGGCAACGCGTACAGCAATCAATCCGATAGATGCGTCATCGTCAGTGCAAGTTATTTCATCAGAGGCACTACAGCGAATAAACGGCACTACGGTCGCCGATCTTCTTCGTACAATGAACGGTATTTATCTCAAAGAATACGGTGCGATGGGAGCAACAAAAACGCTTTCTTTGCGTGGTATGTCAGCAGAAAATATTTTGATTTTAGTGGATGGAAATTCGATAAATGATCCTCAGAATGGTATTGTGGATGTGAATTTACTGCCGTTGGATGCTGTGGATCGCGTGGAAGTTTTATATGGCGGTGCTTCAGCACTGTATGGTTCCGATGCTTCAGGTGGTGTTATCAATATTATGACTCGGCGGGCAAAAGAAGGTGTGCATGCGCGAGTACTGCGAGAAGCTGGTTCCTATGGCGAACAAAGAACTGCGGCTGAAGTGCAAGGGCGTTTTTCTGGGATCGGTATAATTGCCGGAGCAACAAAAGAGCTTGGCTATGATGATTATCCGTTCACGGTAAGTCGACAGAACTCAACAGATACTGTGATGAACCGTCACAATTCAGATTACAATCGTCAACAGATTTATGGGAGCACTGATATACAGATGCTTGATGATATAAAAATTAATGCCTCTGTACAATATGTAAAATTTGAGCGTGGCATGCCGGGATCATTGACATATATAACAGAAACAGCACGACAAAACGATGAAGTATTTCGCGCAACATTTGGCTCCGCATGGCAAACTACAGATAATCTGTCCCTGAATTTATCAGGTAGTTATACACACAGTAATGAACAATATTTTGAGCCGATTCTTTATGGCATAACTGATCTCTGGTATCATGAAAATTATTATTCTATCAACTCGCATCTTGCATGGTCACCGATTGTTGAAGATCAAGTTGTACTTGGCGTTGATTATCAAGGTGGATTGCTCAAAGCTGATGGACTATCGTATGGATTTCCATTCTTAATGTCTCCGACACGATTTCAAAAATCCGTGTACCTCTCCAATTCTTATACATGGCAATACAAGGCTGAATGGTTTGATAAGGTAGTGCTTTATCAATCAGTTCGTGCTGATTATTACACCGATAAGTTTGGCGATGCTGTATCACCAAAATTTGGTATTAATGTGCGTGTGTATCAACCATACGATATCCATGTGCGTGGAAGCTGGGGAAATAATTTTCGTGTTCCGACATTTAACGATTTATATTATCCAAATTACAGCAATCCAAATTTAAATCCCGAGCATTCCGCGAACATCGATGCAGGTGTTCTTGGCGATCTGGAACAATCAGGAAAACAAACGTTGCTGGTAACATACTTTGCTGCTTTTACAGAAGATAAAATTGCATATGGCACAGACTATTTACCCTACAACATCGGCAAAGCGGAAAATAAGGGCGTTGAAGTTCGATATGATTATCATTCCAGCGATAATAAGTTTGACGCATATTTCGGTGTTTCATTCATCGATGCAATCAATACTACTTCGGATACAGAAGCTGTATATCACAAACAATTGCCAAACATTCCCAAGTCACAGGGGACATTTGGTATCTCATTTCTGACAGAACTTGGAAGAATCAATGTCCAACACTCGGTTATAGGCGAGCGATACAAGAACGCGGACAACAGTAATCTGTTGCCGGCATACAGCCTTACAGATGTAAATATCGTAAAACAAATTGTGTATTCTGATTTTCAATTATCGGTGCGGTGTGCTGTGAATAATGTTTTCAACGCCAATTATCAAGTTATGGAGAACTATCCCATGCCGGGACGAACATTTCGGTTCTCTTTAAGCGTGGATTATTGATTTGGTTCAAAAGAGAAAATAATGTATCATTCATTCGTTCATTTTGATGGAGGATTTATGCGTAACATTCTTATTGGTTCTGCTCTCATTCTCGCCGCTGCACTATCTCGTCTTCTTCCGCATCCGGATAACTTTACTCCGATTGCAGCGATGGCATTGGCGGGAGGCGTTTATTTCAATAAACGAATCGCTCTTGTTGTTCCGCTTGCAGCCCTTGTTATTAGTGATTTGTTTATTGGCTTCCATAATACCATTCTCTTTGTCTATGGAAGTTTTATCTTGATTGGATTCATTGGGCTCTGGTTGAAATCGCATAAGAAACCATTACCGATTTTTGGAGCGGCACTGCTAAGTTCGACTATGTTCTTTGTCGTTACGAACTTTGGTGTGTGGCTTACAGGCGGCGGTTGGTTTTATCCGAAAACGTGGCAAGGTTTGATCGAGTGCTATACGCTTGCAATTCCGTTCTTCCGAAATACGATCACCGGAGATTTGGTATACACGGGTGTCTTGTTTGGTCTGTTTGAATTATCTCAATATACTTTACGATTATTAGAGAAGAAAACTGTTCAGATATAGTAGAAGATAATAAGTTGTTAAGATATACGAACGTCAGGTTGGCCCTCTAGATGCTAATCTGGCGTTTTTTTTATGGGTCAGTTAATGCTCGTAATTGGTCCTTTTCGATTACGTTTCCTAATTTTTAAGAACTTGTATTCACTTTCTCTAATGTAGCTTTTTATAGAAAAAGGTTTATATTGAACACCACAAAACTATAACGCAATTACGTCTCCGAAAATAGAATTTGTGTTGCGATTCTCCATTCATAGTTTCCCGCAAAATCACGTCCGCAGA
>Ga0187861_10001768_pt1 | contig 21487 bp, 15 predicted proteins | sample June2016WEW_10_1_3_FD_132986 | JGI IMG/M metagenome (GOLD analysis project Ga0187861, IMG submission 132986) | Peatland microbial communities from SPRUCE experiment site at the Marcell Experimental Forest, Minnesota, USA - June2016WEW_10_100 | ecosystem: Environmental > Terrestrial > Soil >...
AATACTCCGGAAGTTTTGCTTTTCTCACAGCAATTTTAAACTTGTGCGCGATATAATTTCTTGAATATGGAACAGTATTGCCCGGTTTATTAAACACATATTTGCGTTCTGGATTGTATCTGCCCTTCAATACTTCAACCACTTTCTCATGCATCGGTATAGTTCGCTCCTTGCCAGTTTTTGTAGTAAAGGTTTCCGTGTTCTTTACGTTTATTACTCTATTGGCAAAATCTACAGCATCCCATTGAAGGTTTATTGCCTCACTGCACCTCATGCCCGTAAGTGAACACACAAGAAATAAGTCATGCATTGGTTTGTTCCGTTTAATTGCCATAAGCAACTGATTCAGTTCTTCCTTGTTCATAAACTTTGGATTCTTTTCAGGTGTTTTTATTTGTTTTACTGTTTCTCCGATGTCGTGTTTAATCAGATTCTTCTTAAATGCGTAACGAAATAGAGTCCGAATATTTCTGAAATAGATGTTTACAGTGGTCGGTGATAATTTGTCCTGCAATCCTTTTTGTTTGAATTGCTCTATGTCTTCTACTGTATATTCAGTAATTATCTTATCAGGTAATCTCTTTAAGAATTGTTCCACTGAATACTCTACGAGTTCTATAGTACCTTTTCTCAGGTCAATTCTTTTTGTATCAAGGTATGATTTTACAAAACTTGAAAAGAACGGAATATTATTCTCCTCTTTTGGGTTTTGTTGAATCATTAATGATTTTATAAATTGGATTGCATTTGACTTCAATCTACACTGAGTAGACTTCCAGTATATCTTGTCAGTATTACCTTTAATAGCATAATACCAAATACCATTGTTACGTTTTGAGAAATAAACTTTCGGATGGTTTTGCATCGTTGACCCACTGTAGAAAAAAACAGTGAAAAAATGTCAACAATACTTTACAGCGAGGATGAAAATGTGTCGTTTTGGCGTGTAATTGAATCTCCGATGGAGAACCCCAAGCAAGTGCGCTAGCCGGGCTGCGCCACGTCCCGAAGAATTTCGAGGTTTCTGAGGTACAATCACTCCTCTAAAACCCTATAAAACCAATCTACTAGTAACCACTTGGCAAACCAATGTAACCACTTGCCTATTGATTACTTGTCTGTTTGAATATAGCAATATGTATTCCGTTTTGCAATTATGAACTTTGCCAGTTTGCTAACGCTCATTTAGTCAGTGAGCGCCTTTGGCGCCATCCCGCTACTTAGAATTAATATTGAAAGCGGGACTTGTTGAGTGCTGTTTGCACGTCCTTCAGCGTCCCGCAACATTCTCTGCGGGACAAAATCCCGCGCTTTTTGCGGTAAGCGCCTGGCTAGGCGGCACGATGAAGAAAACTATTTACTCGTTCTTCAGTGAAAAGCCAAGCATCAGGGATTCTATCTGTCCAACCTTTTAATTTACCATTTGTATAGGTGTAATTTTCCGTGAGGGAAGTGGTACCCTCTCCTCGCCGTTGAGCTTTTAACTCGTTGGTAAGATCTATGATAGATGCAAGATACATTCGTGGCATTTGATTGAATTCGAGTTCATTGAATCCTACAAGACAATAAACGATTAATTGGTTTTGATCGGCTGCCCACGCATCGATCGCTTGATGATACGTCCTGCCTTTTTTATATGACTGTACCAGTCCCCAGCCACCTTTCTGACTTCCTTTCACAGAAATCATTTTGAATTGATTACCCCTTTTGATAAGAAGATCGTACTCCGGTTGATTTGCTCCATATTGAACCGAAACATCGCAACCAGCTCTCGCGAATTGTGCAGCGGCAAAGGCCTCTGCTGAAATTGATACATGGTAAGGTTCCATTTGGTTTTCTCTGTTTATAGTGCCGTCTAACAGACCGGCGCTAAGCCTGTCCACAATAGTCTAAGTTTACAAATGCTCTTTGTTCATATCAGCAAAGCCGCCAATTTATCCCGCAATTCTTTGTGGCCGTGAATCACTGTCAGACGTAAGTGCATATCTTCTGGATGAACAGTTAAATGGACGCCTTTACGTGCAGCATTCGATTGATTGCGCGGCCATTCGCGGATGATTTTATCAACCTTAGGCCACACAGACGGATCGCTGAAACCTTTATTTTCAAGTTGAAGGAGGATCACAAGCGTTTCAAGATTACGTGTTACCGTGACGTGTTGCTGCCAAGGGAGCCCAAAAAGTAGAGCACCATAATTGAAAAGATCGTAAAAAGCCTCTATGCACATCCGCGGTGTGACATTGAGATTCAGCAGACTCGTCGAATGGAAAAACTGGTTGCGCTGTTGGCGACGGGCGGCCATATTTGTTTGTATTCGAGTTAAGGTAAGCAGGTCTCCTATACGCTTTGCGCTAAAAACGACTTCTACATCATGCAAAATGTCATGATAATTTTTGAAACTACCACTTGCCTTCTGGTCACTCCAATGTTTATTATCGGTTAAAAGAAAAAGTTTCGCCGCCAGTTCCGTGTAATCATCGCACAAGATGAAAGCGGTTTTCAGATATTGGCCACCTGTGCGTCCAGTGAAATAAATTTCAACACCGGCACAAATTTCATCGAGCAAATAAGGTAGCTGGTTCATGGCTTAGTGCTCTTTCCTAAAAGCTCCTGTTCGAAGTGCGCCTTAGCGGCAGCCCAATCCGACGCTGCCTCCGCACGCAGACGTCGAGCTTCTGAACGGCGGTGCGATACTTCGGTTGCAATGGATTTTTGTAGATCACGATTAGGTACTGGAATTTGTAGAAGAGAAAATAAGTCAAGGCCAATTCTACGACGACCTGATGAACCCGTTGTTTTACCTTTGACCTGCGCAAATACAAACGAACAGAAAAATATTGCATAAAGATATTCTTGGAGCACATAAATTGGCTTTGCTCGGACCACATAAAACTCTGTAGAAGTATATGCATAGTCCTTGCCTTTTAGATCGTCAACCAGCACATATTTTTTATTGAATACACTCGGTTCAATTCTGGCAAAGAGAATGTCGCCTTGCTTTATAACACTGCGCCCGCGTACTTCGAAAAACGGCCGCATAACGACTTCCCGTACATCCGTTAATTCACATTCGGGGAGTCCGACATAAGGAACAAGGTCTTTCTCATTCGCTGGCCTGGGGGCGACGTTTTTATCTATTTCGGCGATTTCTTCAAGTGATTTTGTGGGAGTTTTGGGCGGATGGCCTTTAGCATAGAATGGCTGATACGCAGTTGCATCAATTCGTTTGCTATGCAATTGTGCAAGGCGGACGGCAAAAACACTGCGGTTATCTTCTGTTTGTGGAACAAGACCGAGTTGAGAAAGCAAGTATTCATCAAGCCCAGAAAGCAAGGCCTATGCTTGCGCCAACTTTTGCTGCCGCGCTGACCGTGCGGCTTTCATTTCAGCAACTAACTTTTTCTGAATTGTTTTATCGGGCAACGGAAAAATTAGACTATCGAGAATAGTGCGGCTCAAATAATCAACAGCGTTATTGAGAATCATCGCCCCCTTCATCTGCTGTTTTAAAAATTCTGTCGAAAGGACTTCGAGAAGAAAATTACCGGTTACTTCATTCGTCGGTTGAAACCGAAAAATACTTCCATTGATGATTGTCGGTTCATCAAGATCGTCAACAAGGCAGACTGATTTCTCTGAGGCAATGGTCGCGCCTTTTACAGCTACTAAAACATCGCCTTTCTTCAATTTTGCTCGCTCGTGTCTGGAAAATTCGATTGGTGCGCGCAAACAAGATGTCCAGTCAATTTGATTATCAATTCCCATCTCTGTGGCGCGCAAAAAGCGAACACCTCCTCTTTCTAGATAGCTGTCACCCTTTGGCAGAACACCATAAGCGCCTTCACTGATTAAGCTGCCAAGCGTTCTCACATTCGGCATCGCTTGAATTTTTTTTAGCAGCGATTGATTTCCGCTTCCAAAGAAACTCGGATTTAATCGCTCTTTGATTTCGCCCCGCCTGACCGCAAAGCACTGTGGCTTGCCTTCAGCAACGGGGCTTAAACGAAAAAAGGTTTCGGATCTTTCTGAAACTTCCTGAATTCCTTTACAACGTCGGGAAGCTGGTTGTCGCATTTGCGTCCGGTGGCATCGTAGCCAATCATTTCCGGTACAGCCATGAAAATAGCTTCGTTGTTATTGGTTCTTTCGTCTTCGGCGCGCTTTCGCAAAAAGACGAGGCTAGATTTCACACCAGCGCCGTAATGGCTAAACGCGGTCTGGGGCAGGCTGATGATGGCCTGCACTTGAAAATGCTCCAGCAGAAAATCACGGGCGTATTGCAGCGATGAATTAGTGAGGATGCCGTCCGGTAAAACCACAGCAGCGCGGCCTGTCTTTGGCTTGAGAAAGTGCCAGACCCGTTCGAGGAACAGGATTTCGGTCTTCTGATTCTTGCGCGCCTTTTTGTTGCCTTTGCTGTCTTCGGAATTTCCAAGTTCGTAGTCAGCCAGATAATGCCGCTCCGCGAGAATCACCTGCGCACCGAATGGTGGATTGGTGAGAATAAGGTCGAATCGGTTTTTAGCGAAGCCATGGTTGACGGCATAGAGCCGTTCCACACGGTCAAGTGAATCTGCGCCCATGACATTTGTATGACCGTCATCGTGAATAATCATGTTCATCTTAGCGACTCGCGCAATCTCATCGTTGATCTCAATGCCGAAGAGCCGTTCCTTAGCGAAGTCGTGCCAGTGTTTATAGTGTTCGTCCGTTCCTTCGTCGTGGTATTCCTTTGCTTCATGACGCACGGCGTCGAGTGCATAGAGGAGAAAACCGCCTGAACCGCACGCGGGGTCGAGCACAATATCTTCATTTGTGGGACGTGTCATTTCCACCGCAAAGGAAATAATTTCACGCGGTGTAAAGTATTGACCGAAGTCGCCTTTGAAAAAGCCGTCCATGAACTGTTCGAAGGCAAGTCCTTTGGTGTCAAGATCGGTTTTGCTTAAATTGATGCTTTCAAGGTGGGAAACGACGGTGCGAAGACTTGCGTCGTCAATTTTAACTGTCTCCGTGAAAACATCCGGATCTTTTTGCTTTTGGGTTTCGTAAAGTAATTTTATGCGTTCGGCAAGGCGGCGGCTCGGTTCATGTGTTTTAATTTGGAACTCGTATGGTTCACCTTTCTTCCGCTTGGTTTGTTCGTCACTGATCTTCACAAAGATGATTTTACAAAGTTCGCCAAATGCCGCTGGCGGTGAGAGCTTGCCACCTGCCCAAAGTGTTTGGTGGCATTTCTTGATTGCGCCGATGAGTGCTTCTTTACTGACTGGTTGAATGTCGTTATTCGGGTCGCCTTTGTAGAACCGATATTCCTCCGGCTTGCCGTATTGACGCGGCAAATCAGCGATGATGTTTGCCTCGCGCTCAAGCACACCATATTTTTCAGAGAAATCAAAGAAGCGGCGAGTCATCCCCGCGACAACGCCGACGTAGTTTGCACGGAATTTTGCCCAGGTACCATTGCCGCACGCCTGCTCGACTGCTTGATTGAACTCCGCGTCAGTCACACCATCCTGCTTGCACTCAATCACTGTATAAGGTTTTTTACGCTGATCATCACGAAAGACAACTAAATCTGCGCGGTCGCTTGGCGTTCTGTCTGGGACGGTGACTTCAACACCGATTCTGGCTGGCTCATACCCATAGCGATAAATCAATTCTGCCCAAAACTCGGCTCGGACTTGTTCTTCTGCGTCGGCGTAGCGTTCGGTATGATTGACTGCGACATAAATAATTTTTTGTTGCTTTCCCTCGCCGGATATTTTAGCGTGGCCGTCTGTGATAGCGCGTTCGAAATAACTCATTCTAACCTTCTTTCATTGATAACTCTTCGAGATCAAAAGATTACTTCTCTAAACAAGCATAGTTGACGCAATTTTCGCATTACTATTTCAAAATTCAACATAACGGACCGGCGCTAAGTCCCGATTCGATCTTCGATCGAATCGAGGATCCCGTACATCGGGACTGCGGTGTTAATTTCAACCAACATAGAAATAACAAATAGCCATACTCTCATATGGAGTTCCTTTTAGGGACTTGGGGAATGGTTTAAATTAGGTATATGTAATATTAACCACAACAGAAAAATCAGCCCTGACGCACTACCAGACGCCAGGGCTGTAGGGAGGCTTCCCCAACCGGGGAGGTTGGGGTTACAATTGCAACATACAAATCGCCTATCAATTTGTCAACTTGTCCAAAGTGATCCCTTCTCACAAAGTGATGCCTTCGGCAGGGAAGCGCCTGGTTAGGCGTGTGTGACAGAATTTTTTGACTGCAAAGATTTAATTCTTATAATTGTTGAAATGACCCAGGCTCCAAGGGGCGTAAGTACTATTGATGCAATCACCACATATACATACTTGTACTTTGATTCTTTCCAATTCTCAGCCGCTAGCGAAAACATGATACCTGTAAGCGCTAAGCCTGAGGTCATTGCTAAATATCGCAAAATAGGATGAAGATTTTCCATGAGATTCCTCCTTGTGAATAATTGAAAGATATTAGTTCTAGATTTCTTTTTATAGTCACGCCGCCTAACGGATAGCGAGCGTATTATACTAAAGTGTCTCAGTTCTGTCAACAATATTTTACCGGGAACTTATCACATTTTTTGCTGCAAGAAATTGGTTAAAATACGACAGGGCTTTCGGGAACTTTTTATTGCTTAAGAGTTAATTTCATGCCATTCCTCTGTTATTGCACACCTACAGTCAGTTTATAGACGATCATTAATAGCGGTTAATATTAAAATATGCTTTGATTATTAAACATATTTATCTATATTACTATAGTAAGTAAGGTTTATAAATAATAGTCCTTACTATTAATAATTCAACAATACAACAAGGATTTCTTATGAAAAAAATTGAGGCTATAGTCCGTCCGCATTCTATTGATGACATTAGAGAGGCACTTCTGGAAGCGGGGTTTCGGGGAATGACTATGGTGGAAGTCAAAGGCTTTGGCAGACAGAAAGGGCACACAGAAGTTTACCGCGGAGCAGAATATCAGGTAGATTTCATGCCAAAAGTAAAATTAGAAATTGTTGTAGCAGATAATCGAGTAGAAGATGCGGTCGCGTGCATCATCCGCTGTGCAAAATCCGGTAAAGTGGGCGACGGAAAAATATTCATTTATCCCATAGAAGAAGCGATTCGCGTACGAACTGAAGAGACTGGAGAGGATGCCTTATGAGAATAGATACGGGTGATACTACTTGGTTACTAGTGTCCACTGCTCTTGTAATGCTTATGACACCGGGGCTGGCACTTTTCTATGGCGGCATGGTTAGGCAGAAAAACGTACTTGGCACGATCATGCAAAGTTTTGTAGTACTGGGTATTGTGACTGTGCAGTGGGTATTGATTGGTTATTCACTTGCGTTTGGTCCTGATATAAAAGGATTGATAGGCAGTTTGCAGTGGGCCGGTCTCAACGGCGTGGGGCTTACTCCTAATCCAGATTATGCCGCAACAGTACCACATCAGGCATTCATGATGTTTCAAATGATGTTTGCCATTATTACACCGGCGTTAATTTCCGGTGCATTTGCAGAGAGGTTTAAATTCAGCACATATATTGTTTTTGTTTTCTTATGGTCGACTTTCGTATATGCACCGCTCGCGCATTGGGTATGGGGCACCGGCGGATGGCTTCGATCATTAGGAGCTCTGGACTTTGCAGGTGGTCTTGTAGTACACATCAGCTCCGGCGTTTCTGCTCTTGCCGCTGCAATCATAATAGGGAAACGAAAGGGACATGGGCATGAACATATGCCGCCGCATAATTTAACTATGACGTTACTCGGTGCAGCGCTTCTGTGGTTCGGCTGGTTTGGATTTAACGGCGGCAGTGCGGTCGCGTCCGGCTCGCTTGCAGTGTCTGCATTTATGACTACGCACATCGCAGCTGCGGCAGCATTACTTTCATGGCTTTTTGTCGAATGGAAATTACGCGGCAAACCAACGATGCTTGGAGCAGCATCAGGAGCTGTGGCAGGCCTTGTAGCCATAACCCCTGCTTCTGGTTTCGTTGGTCCGCTACCTGCCTTGGTTATAGGCATTGGTGCCGGGGTACTTTGTTACTTTGGCGTAAACATGAAAAATAAATTGGGATTTGACGATACGCTAGATGCGGTAGGTGTTCATGGTGTCGGAGGCACTTTTGGGGCACTTGCAACAGGTCTTTTTGCATCAAAGGCAATCAACGCTGCCGGAGCAGATGGAGCATTTTTCGGTAATCCATCCCTCTTTCTTGTTCAGCTTTTAAGTGTTGCGGTAGCAATTGTGTACGCTTTTAGTGTGACTTGGATCATTCTAAAAATCCTCGACCGCACGATGGGGGTTCGCGTTGCTCAAGAACAGGAAGTGGAAGGATTGGATCTCAGCCAACATGGAGAAAGCGGGTATATCTTCTAATAATAACTATTAAGAATTTATTTGGGAACCATGCATTGCACCGATGGTTCCCAAAATTCTATATATAATATCATAGTGGAAACTATTCAACCCATTAAAACAAAATATGAAAGGGGAAAACTTAATATTCTGAAACTGCATCGCTCCGGTGCAGGAGGCGTCCGTGTTGCCCTCGCCCTGACGCATCATCTCGACACAATACTGCAAACTATATTCCAACACATCGAAGGCGACACCCGACAGCTTTCAATTATTGCTTTGGGCGGATACGGAAGAAAAGAACTGTGTTTTTCTTCCGACACTGATATTATGTTCCTAATTGCCGACGACCAACAGCCTCTCATTGCACCTACCGTTCAGAAATTTCTTCATATACTTTTAGATATTGGCCTTGATGTCGGACATAGTATACGCAGCATAAACGAATGTCTATCGTTGTCAGAAGAAGATTTCAATTCTCGGATGTCTCTAATGGAGGCACGATTTGTTTGTGGAGACAATGGTCTCTATCAAGAATTAATTGCATCCATTGAGAATAAAATCAAAGAGTATAATCATAAAGCATTCGTGCAACAGTTGTCGGATCTGCAGCACTTGCGTCATCAAAAGTACGGGAATTCTTCAAAACTATTGGAGCCGAATATAAAGAACAGCGCAGGTGGATTGCGAGATATGCACTCTGCCTTCTGGCTGATGCGCGGGACCGATACAATACACATTCCTAAAAAACTTGGACCGGTTGAAACTGCAATCATTCATATGTTAAAATCGACTGCCATTAGGAATCAATTCACGCCATTATTTCTGAAAGAAGCACATCGTGCGTTCGACACTCTTCTCAGAATACGAAACGAAATGCATATTCAATCAAAGGCGTTGCACGACACATTGGAATTTAATTTACAGCCATCTATCGCATCTAATTTGCATTATCGTTCACGCTTGAAAAGAACAAAAGTTGAACATTTTATGCAGGACTATTACTTCGCATCGCGCACCGTGGCGCTGTTATGCTCCCGTATTATCAATTGGGCAAACGATCGATGGTCCACAACCGCTCTCGAACTGAAAGCAACAAAACTTTATGGTCCGTTTGTTCTTCGCAAAAGACGAATTTATCTCTCAAAGCGCGGCATATCAATCTCTAACGAACTCCTTCTTCGCGCATTGCTGCTACGTAATGAACATCATGCCGAATTCTCATTTCAATTGGAAAATGCTATTCACCGCCGTTTACATTTTATTAAACCACTGAACAATCAGATCGAAACGGATTTGTTCAGACTTCTTCTGTATCAGCCAAATGGCGTTGGCAATTCACTTCGGAAGATGAACGAACTCGGATTGCTAGAGCAATGGACACCAGAATGGAAACCCATGGTTTCATTCTTCCAGCATAACCAGTACCATTTCTATACCGCTGACGAACACACATTGATAGCGCTTTTCAATGCTGAAAATTTGGAACAATCGAGTTCATCGTTTGGCGTTGTCTTTCGATCACTGCCACGAAGAGACAAGCTGTATCTCGGATGCCTGCTGCATGACATCGCCAAGCCGTTGCATATTGGCAATCACGAAATCAAAGGTGTACAGATAGCTAAGCGAGTTTTACAGCGGTTGCGATACGGCGACGTCGTAGAAGATGTCTCGTTTCTTGTTCGCCATCATTTATTGATGGAGCAAATAGCATTTCGGCGCAATTTGAACGACCCTCAAACCATTGCTGAATTTGCACATATGTTTGAACGAATAGAACAACTCGATTATCTATACATCCTTACATATGCAGACCTATCCGCAGTGAACCGAAATGTTCTAACGGAATGGAAAGAACTACTGCTGCGGGATCTTTACCGCAAAACCCGCGCTGTATTGGAAGAAGAAATGACAAGCGAACAAATTCATGAACGAACCGAGCAGGAAGTAGAACAAAAACGGACAGATGTTATGCGCTATCTCGTTCCAGAATTTCCACCGGAAGAGGTAGAAGAACACATTTCCCTATTCTCGGATACAGCGTACCTTTCCACGTTTAAATCGGAAGAAATTGCAGCCCATCTTCAAATTATCCGCAGCCACGAAAACGTTCGAGCTCTCTTCCAGCAATACGATACATATACGGAAATTACTATTATTGCCCAAGATGCTCCAGGTGTACTTTCAAAGATCTGCGGTGTGTTAACAGCGAACGATGCAAATATTCTAGATGCACAAATATTTACCAGACGCGATGGCATAGTGATCGACAAGTTCCGAGTAATAGAATGCGTTTCGCTTACTGTGCTTTCTGAAGAAACTCGCGATCGAATATCTCAAGACTTGAAAGAGGTAATTGCAGGTCGAGCCGCTGTCGCAAACCTGATTGCACGGCACCGGGCACGATGGAAACGGCGAACACGGCAAGTTAATCCGAATACTCGGTGCGATGTCGAGTTCAAAGACCATCCACATTTCACTATCATAGATATTTATGCACCGGATATGCTTGGGTTTCTGTATAGTATCACAGATGCTATTTCGCGTCTTGGCTTGAATATCACATTTGCAAAAATTGCCACACGTGTAGACGGCATTGTTGATTCTTTCTATTTGTTAAACGACAGCGGTAAAAAATTGAATGACACGATACAAAGAGATGCGATAAAGCGAGAAATTCTTTCGACGATTAAAAAGCTTCAGAATTATGATTCGGCAACAATTAATAACTAGGCAACATTGAATCACCAGCCCCGCCGGATATTCATACTCCCGCGGCTCTGTTTCTTGCATTTCCATTAAACTTTCTCTACCATAGTTCCGAAATTTAGTTTCAGTCATTCATTCGCAGCACAATGAAAAAACCCTGGTTCATTCTCTATAATACGGTATTTATACCATCCTTTTGGACGCTATTGCAAATTGCTTCACTATTCAACGCTAAAATTCGGCGAGGCGTCAGGGGACGGATAGGATTGTTTGAAAAAATAGAACGTGACCTGCCAAAACTCACATCGAAACGGCGCGTATGGTTTCATTCATCATCGATGGGAGAATTCGAGCAGGCAAAACCTATTATCGCGGCGCTGCGGAAGAAATATCGCGATATCAACATCATTGTCACATTCTTTTCACCATCCGGCTATGATCATTCAAAAAATTACAAATTCGCCGACGTCATCACGTACATACCATTTGATACAAAAACAAACGCACGCCATTTCCTTGACTTAATACAGCCAACGGCAGTTGTGTTCGTGAGGTACGATGTCTGGCCGAATCATTTATGGGAATTAAACGCGCGAGGTATTTCATCCTTCATCGCAAATGCTACAATGCGCACAACATCAGCGCGATTTTATCCATTGCTGAAAAATTTCCATCGATTGTTATTTAATAACTTTGTATCCATTCTTACTGTATCTGCTAAAGATGCCGATTCATTTACTCTGTTCGGATTGACACATCCATCGATTGAAGCTATCGGCGATACTCGATACGATCAGGTATGGCAGCGCAGCTCTGATGCAAAGAAGAGACACCTAATTCCAACTGCAATTCTGAAAGGGAAAAAAGTTCTTCTCGCCGGCAGCACATGGCCTGAAGATGAAGAGATTGTTATTCCCTCAATCAAAAAAATTCTTCAGTATGATTCAAACGTACTGATGATTCTCGTGCCGCACGAACCAACGGAAGATGCGCTTGAAGATATTGAATACGCATTTGGCTCGAAACCGCGTACTATTCGTTTCTCCAATCTCAATGACTATTCCAATGAACACATAATTATTGTCGATAGCATTGGCATTTTGATGGCTCTCTATCAATATGCGAACGTAGCATATATCGGCGGAAGTTTCCGGCAAGGCATCCACAATGTTCTGGAACCGGCAGTGTACGGCATTCCTGTTGTTTTTGGACCGAAGCATACAAATTCGCAAGAAGCAATGGAACTAGCTCGGCGCGGCGGTGGTTTCACTGTGAATGATCAGCAGGAATGTTATCGCACGCTCCGCACATTGCTTGATGACAAGAATGCAAATAGTACCGCCGGAAAACAGGCGCTTATGCTGGTGGAAGAAAATATCGGCGCAACCGAACGATTCATTCAATACTTGGAAAAGAGCCTTTGAGTATATAAGAAATTGAAAAATACAATAATGGATTAATCACTCAATTTAATAATCACGGATTAACTAACTCACAAAATGAAAATTGCTTATTTCGATACTATTGCCGGTATCAGTGGAGACATGGCTTTAGGAGCGCTCGTTAGTGCCGGTGTTCCATTCGACGAATTGAATAAAGAACTCCAAGCACTCGATATCGGTGGATTTGAACTGCAAGCGCGGCATATTGAACGCAACAGTATAGTTGCTACAAAAGTGGATGTCGTTATTTCGGAGCAACCACATTACCATCGGCATATCAAAGACATAGAAGAACTGATCGAAAAAAGTTCTCTCACAAATAATGTCAAAGAACGTTCAAAGAAGATTTTCAGAGAAGTTGCAATTGCTGAATCAAAGGTTCACAGCATTGCTATCGAGAAAGTACACTTTCATGAAGTTGGCGCTATTGATTCTTTAGTTGATATAGTTGGCGTGTCGATTTGTCTGGAAAAATTGGACATTCAAGCTGTCTATTCATCTCCGGTAAAAGTTGGCAGCGGTGGTACGGTGAAATCTCAGCACGGCGCTCTTCCAGTGCCAACTCCGGCAACGATGGAAATCCTAAAAGACTATCCCATTTTATTGACTGATGTTCCATTTGAATTGACGACGCCAACAGGAGCGGCTATAATCAAAGCGCTTTCTCACGGCATTTTAACGGCAGAAAAAATCCAAGTCTCTGCCATTGGTTATGGCGCCGGTGAATGCGAAATTGAACAACTGCCGAATTTACTTCGAGTGTTCATTGGCAATTTAGAACAAAACTACCTTGCCGATGAAATCGTCAGCATTGAAACAAACATTGATAATATGAACCCGGAAATTTATCCGTACGTTATCGAAAAGCTTATTTCCGCCGGCGCGTATGATGCATATTTGATTCCGATCTTGATGAAGAAGGGGCGTCCTGGTATTATTCTTTCAGCGCTTGTTGAACGTATAAAAATTGATCGGATTCTCGATATCATATTTCGCGAAACGACTACACTCGGAGTGCGCATTCAACCAATAGAGCGCAAAAAACTTCCACGCAGTGCAAAGCAGGTGCACACATCTTTCGGTCCTGTTACCGCTAAGGTTATTATTTTCGAGGGTAAGGAACAACTGCGGGTAGAATTTGAAGAATGTAAGCGCATCGCCGCAGAAAAAAATCTGCCGTTTGCCGAAGTGTATCGTAAATTAGAAAAAGAGCTGAGCAGTTAATTTTTACTGCATCCTGCTCTTTGCTGGCTCATCTTGCAACCATTCCTTGTCGATATTGCCCTCTATATTCCACTCGATCACACGTTTACATATCTTGTTCCCCCCGAGCTTCAATCTTCTGTTGCCATCGGTAAACGCGCGATGGTTCCATTCGGCAACAAACATCTCACTGGTGTTATAGTTGGATTGCCTGCGAAGACAAATATTCCAGGACTTAAATTCGTTAACGATATTCTTGATGTGAAACCGACATTCTCATCAGAACTTCTCGTACTGACAAAATGGATTGCGGAATATTATCTTGCGCCGTGGGGTGAAGTGCTCAGAGCTGCCACACCGCAGGGATTTTTGCAAGATAGCAAAAAGATGATTCATCTTCTGGCACAAAATGTCGAAACACTTTTGCAAAACACAAAAAGATCGGCGCCTCGGCAATATGCAATTTTACAAGCACTGAAAAGCGGTGAAGCACTTTCCTTTTCACAGCTTCAAATAAAAGCGCGTGCAAAGAGTATTCACACTGTCGTAAGTGAAATGCAAATGCGCGGATGGATTTCTGTAGAAGAAGAAATTGAAAGGGCAAAAGCAAAACCGAAGATAGAGCATGTCGTCAATTTTGCAACAAAAGATATAAAAGTTCTTTCGAATGAAACAAACAGAGCATCGTTTTCTTCAAAGCAAATATTTCTTATTGAAGCACTTCAGAAGGAACTTACATCTATAAACAATGCAATAGAAATAAATTCCTTCTTGAAAAAAAACAACGCTTCGCTTTCTTCTCTTAAGACATTAGTGAAGAACGGCGTCTTGCAGATCTCTGAGCGCGAAGTGTTCCGCCGTTCTATGTACGAACCTGATGGGCCGCCGCCCGAAATCTCATTAAACATAAATCAACAATACGCAGTGAACGAAATCGCAAACGCAACTACGGCGGACAAGTTTCACGCGTTCCTTTTACATGGCATCACCGGCAGCGGCAAAACGCAAGTATATATCGACGCTATTCGCCGCGTAATGGCGCTCGGCAAAACAGCCATTGTACTTGTTCCGGAGATTTCGCTCACGCCCCAAACGGTGCGCCGCTTCAAAGCACATTTTGGCGATGATGTTGCAGTAATGCATAGTCAAATGTCTGTAGGTGAACGGTATGACGCATGGCGGATGGCACATCAAGGCAAAGTTAAAATAGTCATTGGGCCGCGCTCGGCAATCTTTGCACCATTAGAGAACATTGGACTTATTGTAGTGGATGAAGAACATGATGGTTCGTACAAGCAGTTCGATGCAACGCCACGCTATAACGCCCGCGATGTAGCGCTGGTCCGTGCATCGCACATTAACGCCGTAGTGGTACTTGGCTCGGCAACACCATCGACGGAGAGTTTCGCAAATGCTATTCATGAAAAATATACATTACTAGAACTTCCGTACCGCGTTGACAACGCTCAGCTTCCTACTATTGATATCGTTGATATGGCAAAAGAGCGACGTGCCGTATATGACGACCTTAAAGTAGAAATTAAAAAAAGTGGAAAAGAATTTCCTAAACGGCTTCCTTACTCTTCCGTCTCTCGGCTGTTGCAATCTCAAATCTCTAATCGTTTAGAGAAAAAAGAAGGAATTATTCTTCTTCAAAACCGCCGCGGATTTTCACACGTAATGGAATGTTTCGACTGCGGATTCGTTGAAAAGTGCGACAATTGCGAAGTCTCGCTCACTTTCCACGCAACAAAAAAACATCTTCGCTGTCATTACTGCGGTTTCGTGAAGAAACCACCAACAGTTTGCCCAAAATGCGGAAGCATTGAATTGCGGATGCACGCTTTCGGTACCCAGCAAGTGCAAGAGGAATTGCAGGCGTTATTCCCGAAGGCAGTCATTCTTAGGATGGATCGCGACACAACGAGCCGCAGAGGTGCACACGATAAAATTTTACAACAGTTTGGTTCCGGTGAAGCGGACATTCTTCTCGGCACTCAGATGGTTGCAAAGGGATTAGACTTTCCACGCGTAACATTGGTCGGCGTAATTTCTGCCGATACACAAATGCTGCTGCCGGATTTTCGCGCATCAGAATCTACATTCCAATTATTGACGCAGGTATCCGGGCGTGCCGGACGAAGCAACCTTACCGGTGAGGTTGTAATTCAAACCTTGCAACCGGATCATTACAGTTTGAAACATGTCGTCACGCACAACTCCCGCGGGTTCTATCAGGAAGAATTAGAATATCGGCGCGAGTTGGATTATCCACCGTTCTCTCGGATTGTACTGCTGGAATTTTCCGGTGAGCGGGAGAACGAAGTTCAGCACCACGCAAAGAAGTTCACCGAATACCTTTCAGCACACAATCAACAGAAGCGGTTCATAATTCTCGGTCCCGCTGATGCTGCTATTCCAAAAATCAAAAACGTTTTTCGCAAACATATTGTCATCAAAGATTTGAAAAATAACGATCCTTCCGGTGCGTACCTTCACTCAGCGCTTCTTAAAGCTAAAGCACAATTCGACGCATCGCCGCTTGCCTCTAACAAAAGAATCAAAATGATTATCGATGTGGACCCGCAGGGAATGATGTAAAATTAATGATCCGTTTGCAAATTGCAGACCACTGAATGCAGAAGCTCAGGCATACATATCCTATTGACGACATTTTACCACGATTATTAATAACGTTTCAACAAACAAATAATGTCATTCTTTCCGCACCAACCGGAGCCGGAAAAACAACGCGCGTTCCAATTTCTCTTCTCGCTTCAGAATGGATGTTTGGGAAGAAATTGATCATGCTCGAACCTCGCCGCCTTGCCGCGCGGCGTGCTGCAGAATATATGGCGGCTCAGCTTGGCGAAACTGTCGGTCAAACTGTTGGTTATCGCATTCGCGGCGAAGCAGTCGTCAGCAAGATCACGCGTATCGAAGTGGTAACGGAAGGAATTCTTACGCGGCTTCTTCAGCACGAACCGGATTTGCCAAACGTTGCTTTGATTATTTTTGACGAATTCCATGAACGCAGCATTCACGCCGATCTTGGACTTGCGCTGACGCTTGATGTGCAGGAACATTTACGGAATAATTTACGCGTTCTTGTTATGTCTGCCACACTTGATGGTATTGCAGTGGCAAAATTAATTAGCGATGCGCAGATTGTTGAAAGCGCCGGTTTTCTTTATCCTGTTACTACCAATTACGCTCGCTTTACTTCCGATAAAACGATTGAATCCCGCATGGCTGATACCATCATACGAGCGCTCGCAGAAAATGAAGGCGATCTACTTGCATTTCTTCCCGGAAAACGAGAAATACACTGGGTAGAAAGCTCTTTATGGGAAAGACATTTGCCGAGTGATGTAATCGTTCATTCGCTCTTCGGTGATGCATCATATCAACAGCAATCAGCAGCCTTGTCTCCAGCTCCGGCTTGCAAACGCAAAGTTATCCTCTCCACAAGTATCGCAGAAACGAGCCTAACGATTGACGGCGTATGTGTAGTAATCGATTCTGGATTGGCGCGCACAGCACGCTTCGATGTACGGCGAGGAATGACCGGACTAGTAACAGTTCCTGTTTCCAAAGCGGTCGCGGATCAGCGGCGTGGACGCGCAGGACGACAACAACCTGGCGTGTGCTATCGTTTGTGGACTGAGACAGAGCATGCACAGCTTCCAGATTATCCGCAACCTGAAATTAAAACTGCGGATCTTGCACCGCTTGCACTTAATCTAGCGCAATGGGGAACACCAACCGGCAGCAATTTACGATTTCTTGATCCACCTCCAGAGGCTCACCTGTCGCAAGCGCGAACCTTACTTGAAGAACTTGCTGCATTGGATCGTCATGGAAAGTTAACCGAACACGGACGCGCAATGGCAGAGTTACCTCTCCATCCACGATTTGCCAGTATGATTCTGCGCGGTCTGGAATTCGATTTGGGCGCACTTGCATGCGACATTGCAGCGTTGCTTGAAGAGCGGGATATTCTTGCAGGAAGTAAAGACAATGACATTGATCTTGCATTGCGACTACACACATTGCATCAGAAACACACGAGTGATAAAGGAGTTTACGAACGTATCACATCTCAATCAAAGCGATTGAGACAACTTGTAGGTGTTCGTGATGAATCAAAAAAAATTGAAGAAAACGCGCCCGGGATTTTACTCGCCCTCGCATATCCGGAACGCATAGCCCGCCGACGCGAGAACAACAGCTATCGTTATCAAATGGCAAGCGGGACAAGCTGCGTTTTACCTAAAGGGAGCTTGCTTGCCCGTGAGGAATATCTTGCCGTCGGTGAAGTAGATGGCATCGGCAATGAAGTGCGTGTTTTTCTCGCTGCACCAATTGCGAAGAAAGATTTACAACACATATTTGCCGATGCTATAATAGAGGAAGAAGAAATTCGCTGGAGTCCGGGTGACGAGGCGGTGGTTGCAAGAAATATCTCAAGACTCGGAGCCATTACCATCTCCGAACAAAACATTAAACTGCATGGGGAGAAAGTAAACGCAGCAATAGTGGATGGTGTTAGACAGTTGGGGCTGGAATGTTTGCCGTGGGATAAAGAAACGCGTGCGTTTCAGCAACGAGTTCAGTGGCTAAGGAAATATTCTGATTCTCCTGAAGACTTTCTTGATTTATCTGATTCGGCTCTGCTTAGTTCTCTTGAAAACTGGCTTTCTCCATTTCTGGATGGTATTTGGAAAAAAGAACAGCTTAGTAAACTTCCTCTACTTTCCGTACTGAAATCACAACTCACGCATTCACTTAATCAACAAATTGATTCCCTTGCACCGTCGCACTTGAATTTACCGAGCGGCTCGCACGTTGCGCTGGATTATTCCGGGGAACAGCCCGTTCTTGCTGTGCGCTTACAAGAATTATTCGGACAGATCGAAACGCCAAAAATTTGCCGCGGCAAAGTGAATGTGCTTGTGCATTTACTTTCTCCAGCACATCGCCCGTTGTCAGTCACACAGGATTTACACAGCTTCTGGACAAACACATATCCCGAAATTCGCACGCAATTGCGCGCTCGCTATCCCAAGCATGTTTGGCCGGAAGACCCGCTGACTGCAAAGCCGACGAATAAAACGAAAAGAAAGCATAATCCGCACTAAATAATCTATTTATCTTCGGATAGATTTTTCCCCGTTTTTATTTCTTCCAGCTCATGCCAGCGTGCATAAAGGCGCTCGATTAAAACCTTAGCAGCAGTAAGTTCTTCTGTCAATTGAACAGTTTGATCACCGTATTTCTCATAGAAAACTGGAGACGCAAAAATTGATTCAATGCGCACTGCTTCCGACTCAGCCTGCATAATATCCTGTTCAATCTTCTCAAGTTCCTTTGCGTCTTTCCATTTCAATTTATTTGTTTGAGGTTTTTGGCGTATATCTTGTTTTTCCGGTACCGCGGTAGTTATAGATTTTGATAATGCTTCGGTATCTCTTTTAGTACGCTTCTCTATATAATAGCTGTAATCACCTTCGCTGAAGTGTACTTTGCCGTCACCCTCAAACGCAAGGATACCATTGCAAACACGATTCAAGAAATACCTGTCGTGGCTGACAGCAACGACACATCCATCAAACGCGGCAAGCGCTTCTTCCAGAATGCGGAGCGTAGCAAGATCCAGGTCATTTGTCGGTTCATCAAGAATTAAAAAATTTCCGCCATTCTTTAATACCTTTGCAAGCAGTAACCGGCTTCGTTCTCCGCCGGAAAGTTTTTCCACTTTTGTATTCATTCGATCATCGGCAAAGAGAAATCGCCGCAAATATGTCCATACTTTCATCCGCTCTTCACCGAACATTATCCATTCCCGTCCTTCATCGAGTTCTTGGACTACGGTATTCTCGTTGTTCAGCGCCACACGAGATTGATCTATATAATTGAATACTGTTTTTTCGCCAACAACAATATTACCAGTGGCAGCGTTCAGTTCTCCTAAAATAATTCTCAACAATGTTGTTTTACCAAGTCCGTTCCGCCCGATAATTCCTAATTTTCTTTTTCTGTCAAAATTGAAATCAAGCCCTTCAAACAAATTCTTTCCGCCTAATTCCATTCCTATATGCCTTAAATTTAAGATTGTCGATCCGAGTCCCAGCGCCGGAGGAATGATTAACTCTACTTCTGCTTCAACCTCGGGTCCTTTTTGATCCACAGCTTCAAAATATGCATTGAGTCGACTCTTTGCTTTGGTTCTTCGCGCTCGCGCTCCCCGGCGAACCCATGCTAGTTCTCGGCGTAAAAAGCTGTTCCGCTTTTTCTCCTCTGTTTCTAATTGCATTTCCCGTTCTGCTTTATCTATCAAAAAGTCATCATAATTGCCGTCATGGGAATAACACTCGCCGTTCACAAGTTCAACAATTCTATTTGCAATCGAATCTAGAAAATACCTGTCGTGTGTAACGAAGAGACATGCACCGGAATAATTCTCAAGATATTCTTCTATCCACTCAATCGATTGTGTGTCGAGATGATTCGTTGGTTCGTCAAGAATAAGAAAATCGGGGCGCGAGATAATTGCCTTGCACAATGCCACACGCCGTTTTTCCCCTCCGGAGAGTGTATCGATTGCGCGTTGTTTATCTGGTACATTGAGCGAATACATCGCTGTTTCAATTCTATTTTCAAGATTCCATCCGTCACGATGAAGGATTTGTTCTTCCAGCACATGGCGTTTCTCGGAAGTCGGCGGCAGGTCTTCGTATTCTCTTAGAATATCGATGACATCGTGCGCACCTTCGACAATATTTTCGTACACAGATTTAGTGGAATCAAGTTGAGAACTCTGTGGAAGGTACCCTATAATAATATCTCTGCGCCGTGAGATCGATCCTGAGTCCGGTTGCATATCGCCGGCAATTATTTTAAGCAGTGTCGATTTACCGGAACCATTGTTCCCGATGAGCCCTATTCGGTCTGTTTGATGGATATTTAACGTTACATTCTTAAGCACAACCTGCGGTCCATATTGAACGGCTAAATTTTGTGCGGCAAGTATAGCAGGACTGATAGTTTTGGACATGTTTCACAATTAGAATATTATAGCATTTTAGAATCTGTAAAAATAAAATACGAGTTAGCACACAAACGCTAACTCGTATCGAATAAAATCAATATGTGTCCCGATAAAAAAGAATCGGGATTCTCAAAATGGTAGCCGCTCATTTTATTCGCGGGCCATTTTGGAAGAGCGGGAGACGGGGATTCCCGATCTTCGATCGGGACGACGTCCCATCCCGATTCGGCTCGCCAACGAAGTGAGTGATTGCCGAATAGAGGATCCCGGTTCTGACAAGAAACTTGCTCTGCAAGTTTCATCAGAACGGGACTCAGGAATCTTCCTGAGCGGGCGACGAGGTTCGAACTCGCGACATTCAGCTTGGGAAGCTGACACTCTACCAACTGAGTTACGCCCGCAGAAAAATGATTATTTACTTGTTAAAATGTAATCTGAAAATATCTTTTAATCAATTCAAAATAGCAATATTTGCAAATAGATAATTCAAGATGCAAATCTTAGACAGTATATTCGCGAAAGCATTGACTTCTTTTTTTCCTTTATTTACATTGACTAAGTAGTCAGTCATATATGGAGAAACAATTATGTCGCCCCGATCAAAGACATTATCTAAACAAATGAAAGCAAAAAGCCGCAGTGCTATTATTTCAGCTGCTCTGGAATTATTCGCAAAG
>Ga0187861_10001771_pt1 | contig 21482 bp, 18 predicted proteins | sample June2016WEW_10_1_3_FD_132986 | JGI IMG/M metagenome (GOLD analysis project Ga0187861, IMG submission 132986) | Peatland microbial communities from SPRUCE experiment site at the Marcell Experimental Forest, Minnesota, USA - June2016WEW_10_100 | ecosystem: Environmental > Terrestrial > Soil >...
ACACCCGCCATCCCGACGGGGCGGAGATGGACTGCGTCTTCTCCTCAGAAAAGTACCGGGGGAAAGGGTATGCAAGGATGGCGGTTGAGGCGCTCCTGCAGGCATGCGGATTGGAACCGATCTTTATCCACTCGACGCTCGTCCTGATCGCCTTTTACAAGACGCTCGGGTGGGTGCCGATCCCGGAGGAGGAGCTCCCGCAGAGTATCCGGGAACGTTTCATCTTCTGTTTCGGGGAGATGCAGGGGTGCAATGTCTGCCCGATGAAACGGGAGCCGGACGTGAGCGGGTCTTAGCATACCGGTTACCCTGCGGTCACGTCCTTCTGCTCTTTCCTTACCGTAATCCCGACGGCGATGCTCAGGATACCGTAGATGATAGCAAATATCCCGAGGTACACGGCAACAAGCACCACTGCACCCAACGCTGGCAGGAAAAAGAATAACCCCCCGAGAATTACCGAAAGTGCCCCGGAAAAACCAAGCAGCAGTTGATGCTTCGTATATTCGGGATGGAAGATTGCAATAGTGAGATCGATAAACCCGAAAAAGAGCATAAGGAGAGCAATGATAACCGTAAGACCTGCAGCAGCAACCCATGGACGCAGAATGGCTGCAATTCCGACGAGCAGCCCCAGGACTCCCACCACGAGGAGCACAACGGATCGCGAAGCACCTGCCGGGGACTTGAGTGCGAGGACCAGCGAGAGGATTGCAGCAATGATAATCAGGATCCCGATGAGGGTTACCACAACCTGTTCTGCAATATTGGTCCAGATCAGGACGAGAATCCCGATGATGAGGGCAATCAATCCCCGGATAATGAACGAACCCCATTTCACCGGGTGGAATGTGGTTTCAACGATGATGACTTCCTCTGACATAAATTACACCACAAATGTTTCTTTTCTCATCCCCCTGTTCTTATAACCGATGGATGTTTCTCATAGACGGGGTTCTGGAGCATCTTCAATACTTGATATTTTTCAATGGACGATATTCACCGTTGTCTCGTTTGTCGCGGGATACTTGGCTCCGTAGCGTACCTCATTTCGATAGGGATTACCGTATTCAGTCCCTACCGTGCGCAGTTGTCATGGCTGTTTATCGGGGTTCTCTTCTGGTGGCTGGGCAGGGAGTTCTACCGGAGCTGACTCTCGGTGATCGACCAGTCCCCGTGAATGCCATCCTGGCCGGGAGAATATATTTTTTCGTCGCAGTGGTTTGAACATTTACGGTCGGTCATGGCTGAAGTTTTTTTACAAATTGAAGATCCGAAATGAATCTCTTACCGGAAAATGATTAAAAATACAGAACGTTCGGATATCTTGCGAAAATTGTAATACGAAGCAATAATAATGTTAAAAATTCTATACTCAGAAGGATCAATAATCCGACGAATCTATAGAGACTATAGATACGGATTATTTTGAATCAAAGGTGTGTGCACATGAATTCGATTTCCCGATTCCCTAAAAATATTTCTGGCCAAAATCGGACCCTCTGCATAGCATTGGCAGTTGCAGTCTTCCTTATTGGCATGGTTCTGATTACAGGATGTACGAGCTCGTCACCATCCACGACAACCGTAACTACTGCAGTCACTACTGCAATACCGGTAAGTGAAACACCAGCACCGGTAAGCACTCCGGTTGTAAACATGACCGGTGCACCTGCTGTTAATATGACCGGTGCTCCCAGTGGAAATATGCCCCCAAGTCCGGTTGTAAACATGACCGGTGCCCCTGCTGTTAATATGACCGGTGCTCCCAGTGGAAATATGCCCCCAAGTCCGGTTGTAAACATGACCAGTGCCCCTGCTGTTAATATGACCGGAGGAAATTCTTCAAGCGGAACACCTCCCAATGGTACTCCGACATCATAACAACAAAAATTTTTATTTTAAAAAAGGCTCATGAGATTTAGAAATTTATCGTCGTGAGGCTTTGAACATTCAAGGTCAAATACGGCTGATGTTGTATTATTATCTGATATACCCACTGGATTAAAAACGAAAGTTATTTTTCATACCACAAAGATTTTTATAATCTATCATGGTGATGATTCGATGAAAAACACAACACTATTTCTCCTTTTGCTGGTAGTCTTTTCGGCAATACTGATTGCCGGATGCACACAGAAACAACCTGTAGTGACACCTACGCCAACGCCGGCGGTAACCGTAGTACCAACATTCGTGGTCCAAAACCAAGGGGGAGTCGCGGTTATGGCTACCCAGACTGTTGCAGTTCAGGCAAACCAGACTGTCGCGGTCAAGACTAACAAAAGTTAGATTATAATCTCAATTTTTTTAACTGAAAAAGAGGTTTTCACGAACCTTTTTTCAGTTTTACGGCTAAAAATGTGAGTCGCAGGGCTTTGAACATGAACAGTCAGTCACGGCTGAGGAACTCTCATTTTTTCTGACGCTCCCGGGGCCAAAAAAATTCTCTTGCAATTCCATTGTAAGAGGGCGGAGTGTTCTTGAAAAAATTTTTCAGAGTAAATAGTTGTTATAAAAAATTTTTTCATGCAATTTTCAACAACAGAACCCCTCACAAAAATGATGAGCGTCTCCATCCCCAGCGTAAACATCCATCCAGAGAGCCCGAAGATACCTCCATTCCCCTCTCCAGGCAGGTATTCTCCGTCGGAGAATTGCCACCCCCTCTAAAACCGCCATAGCACCCCTCCGGTCCCGGACACACCACCTGCCACCTCCCAAATCTCATCTCACCCTCCGATCGGCCGCCCCAACTGACCCATATTAACAGGGTAACTGACACGCTCTCTCTGCGACGTAAAAACAGGGAAAATTACGCATTATCGACACGGAAACTGACACGCGTTTTCGCGAAACTGACACGGTCGGCCTCCAAGAGGGGGTAAACGGAGCCCTATACGGCCCCGGATCAGAGGCACTCGAAAATGAGGGGTGTCTCCGACGGAGAACCCCATCCCGGGAGTGTCTGACACCGGTAGCTGGCTATCCCGGAACTCCTGGCATATTCCCGGTGCTTCCGAACGGTTTGCCATCCCGGTCGAGCTCGATGAGACCGTTGTTCAGGACGCGGAAGAACCGGAGCACGCCATGCGGGCTGCAAGCCCAGAGTTCCCGTGACCGGCAGGGATCTTCGGGTACGAGCCGGAGCCGGGCGATCGCTTCGGCAGCCTGCGCCTCCATCTCCGCGAGCGATCCATGAAGACGCCGGCTCCGCAGTACCAGGATAACAGCGGTGTAACCTGCTATATGGATGATAAAATCACAGACACTGCCACGCCCGCGTTTGCTGCAGGTGACAAAGCCACGCGCCAGCGCTATCTTCAACGCAGCATCGATCGCAGATCGTGGTGGCGGCCCGCGGCTCATGTACCCCCCTCACGGCTGGCAGGATAATTTTTGCTCTGCTGCCGGCTGCGCAGACCGTGGTTCACCGGCCGGCTATTACTATGAGAGAAATGCCGGCCGGAACCCATGATCAACGCCCGTGTCCGTGTGCAGTTTTCATTTGGCATTTGTGATTATACTCGGTTTCATAAAAGTGCTATATATGCTGATTGGTCAATAGAAAATATTGTGGCCGTAATGCGGGAATTTGGGCTTGTATTGGGGCCTGATTGGTATAACCTGCGGGTTCTGGGATTGAACCGCGGGGAGATTGGTGGAGGTGCAGGGAATAGCGGGGGATCAATTTCGGAATTATTTTTAGGGATCTGGATCCGTTGATATACACCTTTTTTGGCAAGTAAAAAAGATTTTTCAATTATTTATTAGCCGATGCCTGACTTGTACTATACGTCCTCTTGAAAACCATATCCGCCAGCCATTTCCGAAAATACAGGTTATCGCTGTAGAGTTTGAATAATTCCGTCTGATCCGCAAGAAGCTCAACCAACACTTTGTTCAATGCAGTATCATGTTCAATACGGGCATTCTGCTTATCAGAATGTTTCATCGCATTCTGATATGCTCTGTCCGCTGCCACTTTTGCAGGGATCTCCTCAGTGATGACTTTCTGGATCTTGTCCTTGTCCTTCCAGTCAATTTTTCCCCATAACTCGTTGAAAGATCTGATGATATTACTGAGCCGGTCAAGATCCGGCTCTGGCAGCCTGCCCCCACCACGTGTGGGCACCGGCCCGACCGTTCCATTCTGATCTGATAACCTGATAGCCAGGGCTGATTTCACTTCAACCCGGTAACTGTCCATGTCGATTGCCTCAAGAATACCTTTGGAGAGATCCTCCTCTTTCGGGGCCGGGAGTTTGGGGATGAGGAAGTTCAAGAAGATCGAGAGTTTTTCCCATTCCGGATTAGTGTATGGTAGAATGGATCCAAGGAAATTGTATGTCCTGACAAATGCCTTGGCATTACCCTTGAAATCTACCTGCCCGTCTTCATCGAGTTCATCGATATATCGTCCTGTGCAGGTGTCAAGAACCGGGTCCAGTTTCTCGCGGCTTGCCCCCTTAAGATAAAGGTCAACGAGTTGGGTAATCTCTTCCTGCGAATAGATCTGGTACCCGTCAATGTCGGCCTTGAGATCATGGAGTTTGTTGGGATCGGTCTCATCTGACAGGATAGTGGTCCGGTAATAATCCTCGAAAGCGAACCGGATGACATCCGAATTGTTCATGAAATCAAGAACAAAGGTATCGTGCTTCTTCGGGTGTGCACGGTTGATCCTTGAGAGGGTCTGGACCGCTTTGATGCCTGAAAGAGGCTTGTCGACATACATGGTATGGAGGAGCGGTTCGTCATAACCTGTCTGGAATTTTTCTGCAACGATAAGGAACCGGTAGGGGTCTTCCTGGAATTTATCCTCAATATCTTTACTGGGAAATCCGTTGAGCGAAACCTCTGTAACCTTGATTCCTTTGTATTCGTACTCCCCGGAGAATGCAACAATCGGCTTATAAGGCCTCTTCTCTTGCGTAAGATAGGAATTGAACGCATGATAGTACTGGATCGCTCTCTCGATTCCGCTTGTCACGACCATTGCCCGCGCTTCACCGCCGATTTTTGTCCGGTAGACGTGGTCATTGAAGTGGTCGATCATGATCTCGGCTTTCTTTTCGATCGCGGTCTCGTTGGATTCAACGAATTTACGCAGTTTCTTGATCGCTCTTCGTGTATCGAACTCCGGATCGTCCTCAATCGTCTTTGTAAGGCGATAGTAACTGTAGACCGGTGTATAGTTCTTCAGGACATCGAGAATGAATCCTTCATCGATTGCCTGTTTCATTGTGTAACTATGGAAGGGACGATGGTGGACGACATCTCCTTCCGGGTAGGGCTCCCCGAAGATCTCCAGGGTCTTGTTCTTCGGGGTTGCCGTGAACGCAAAATAGTCTGCGTTCTTGAGCATCTTCCGGGCTTCGATAATATGGTTGATTTTATCTTCAACGGTCTCTTCCTCTTCATCACCCGTCTCGGAAAGTGCAATATTCATTTTTGCGGAGGTCCGGCCGCCCTGGCTGGAATGCGCTTCATCGATGATGATGGCGAACTTATGGTTCCGGTGCTCGTTGCCGATCTCATCGAGAATGAACGGGAATTTCTGGACCGTGGTGATGATGATCTTCTTGCCGGACTGGATGAATTCCCGGAGCTGCGGGGATCCTTCCGTGACCGCTCCAACGGTAGAGGAAACCTGCGCGAACTGTTTGACAGTATCCCTGATCTGTTTGTCAAGGACTTTCCTATCGGTGACGACTATGATGGAATCGAAGACCGTTTTGTCATTCTTTTGCAGGCCGATAAGCTGGTGGGCGAGCCATGCTATCGAATTGCTCTTACCGCTTCCCGCCGAGTGCTGGATGAGGAACCGCTTGCCAATCCGCTGGATCCGCGTTTCGTTCAGGAGTTTGTGGACAAGGTCGAGCTGGTGGAAACGTGGGAAGATCTGTTTCTGCTTCTTCTTGCCGGTCTTCCGATCAATCTCTTCAACGACCTGCGCATAGTTCTCGATAATATCCGTCAGGCCATCCCGTGTGAGGATTTCCTTCCAGAGATAATCGGTCTTGATCCCGGCAGGATTCGGGGGATTTCCGGCACCGTCATGGTATCCCTTGTTGAACGGCAGGAACCAGGACTCATTTCCCTTCAGCTGCGTACACATCCAGACCTGCTGGTCATCGACTGCGAAGTGGACCATGCATCGCTTGAACTGGAAGATGAGCTCGCGGGGATCCCGGTCCCGCTTGTACTGCTGGATGGCATCGTCATACGTCTGTTTTGTGAGCCGGTTCTTGAGTTCGAACGTGACAATCGGCAACCCGTTGATGAAGAGACAGAGATCGAGCGCGAGCCGGGTCTCGTCCCTGCTGTACTGGAGCTGCCGGGTGACCGAGAAGATATTTTTCAGCCAGAGTTCCTCGGCCCGTGTATTGCCCGGGGTAGGGGTGCCGTAGAACAGAGTGATCGTTGCCGGACCATCCTGGACACCTTTCCGTAATACATCGATTATCCCGCGTTTTGTGATCTGTCCCTGGAGCCGGGCCAAGAACTGGTCCCGCTTGGGGCTGTCATTACCAATGCCGAGCTGTTCGACGACCTTTGGCTGGGTCTCCTGAAGGAACGCGAGGAGTTTTACCAGATCGACAGCGTGGTCCCGGTCGAAGTCTTTCGGGCTGCCTTCGACATAGGGGAGGCTGCCGTAGATGCTTGGTTTGTAATGTACTGAGGGCGGGGGTTGCTGTGGGGTATCGGACTTACGTGTGAGGGCCTCAACGATGAGGGTTTCCAGGCCTTTTTCAGTGGTGTCGGTGGTACTCAATGCAATCCGCTTCTGTTGTTGATTCTTTTTTTAGTGCTATCCCATCTGATCCGAGATACCAGTCATCCTGCAGGATCGGAGTGGTCTTTTTTATCAGTTCATTCCTGAGAACACCTTCGAGAATGCTTCTTTCTACCGCGATCGAGTATTTTATCTTATTTAATGAATCGAAGCCTATTGATTTATAAAGCATTCTATTATTGTCGATGTTGTCCGTATAATTCAATTCAGCAGAAAAAAGATCAAGATAGGGCTGGTAATAGAATTTCTGGAGTTGTTCTGGTTTAATCGGAAGATTGGTTTTTCTTTTTTTAGTCTCGTCATCCGGATCGGTTAATTCTATTAAAATATGTGGTTTGAGTCTGGTCAGACAATATGATCGTGTATCTGGAAACATATCTGAAATCATGTCGACGCTGTCAACCTGTTTCTCCCATCGTGCACGATGTATTCTTCCCGGTTCGGTCTGAAAACATTTGGCTTCAATAACATGCCAATTGTTCTTTGAATCAATCCCGACATAATCAGGAAATTGTTTGTCCTTCATAAAGATCCGAATGGCCTTCATCATGTGCTGGAGATGAACCGGCCATGGGACATCCAGTATCTCGGCAGATACAACTTTTGTAACACACATCCCCAGCCAGTAAGAGAGGACTCCCTTTTCACTCTGGTCGAGGTCTTCATAATGGTCCGGTAATTGCAGCGTTCCCTGATCATCAATTTCAATTACACTTTCAAGGGCGAAGATCTTGTGAAGGGCAAAGGCAAATGCGTGCTGAGTCGATGGCATTGCAGCCCGCAGCGACGGGGAGCCCATTGTGACAACTGCATGCCGGAGCTGAGGCCATGAGAATTGGATATCGTGAAGTTCGTTATTCAGATGAGTATAATTATCTTTGAAATCTCTACAGGATATTCTCATTGAGATACGCCTTTTTCCACATATGATTCAATCATCATTCGGCACATCTGGATCAAGAAGAACAGTGTTTTCAAAGGTATCAAAATGATCTTCGATATTCCTTTCAATTTTTACGGTTCTAACATCTATCTTTCCTGTAATAATATCGGAAATAAGCCGAGTACGATATTCTCGAATAAGATCAATTTCGTGAACGGTACGGTTAATGGAGTTTTCAACGACTTTTAATTCTTTTTTTAGGGATTCAACAATTATTTGCTGTTCTTTTAATGGAGGGAGGGGAATTTTCACGTTAGCGAGTAAAAATGTTGAGATTTCATAGAATGTTGTCCCTTTTGACATACTCTGAAGTTCTGGTTGCATAATCTTGAGGAGGAAATAGCCGTATGTAGTATCAAATTTTAGCAAATCTGGAATAATCGACTTACACCCTTGATTTGTACAAAGATCAATATTTCCAACGGCGACATTTCCAACGGGTGCACGAGACGTAATGATGATACTCCCTTTAGGAACGATAACTGTGGAGCAATTCCTAACTCCATTTTGAGTAATTTTTCGAGAGGATGTTGATAATAATTCACTTTTGCTCACATCTTCAGGTGTAATCCAAACAATATCCCCGTTCCAACAAGAAAGATCAGTTGTCGAAGGAGTGGAGCCCCCGACAATCATTTTTGTTACGTACTTTAGCTTTTGAATTTGCCAATGTTCCGGAATATTACCTATCCAATCAATCTCAGATGGTCTGAAGGGGACGTTCGGATCGATGCCGCGTGTTACGGCATGGCTGATTATCTCTAACTTTCGTTCATTTAGGAGATCGATGACTCGATTCTTTGCATGAAGAAATCTATTGAATCGAAATTCAAATGTATTTAAAAAATTTCCAATTAATTGTTGTTCTTGTTGAGGAGGGAATGAGATGAAAGAACGGCTTAATCTCCCATAATCAATATTTTGTCCTTCCCGAATTCCCGTAATAAAGATAGTAAGTTGATCTATGAACAATTTCGATTTAAAGAGGGAGCGGTAGTATCCTTTATTTGCATCAGAGCGGGGTTCAAGAACAGTATATGCAGGACTTATGATTCCCTGATAATGAGCAAACTCAATACCTCCCTGAAATGACCTTAAACTAATGACATAATCTCCTTTTTTTACTAACTTGAGTAAATGGAGATCTTTCATTGCTGTCGTAGTTCTGTTCTCATATAATTCCTTTGGTATAACCCCTTTTGTTTGTGTTGCAGCTAATAATGGCTCATCGGGATATCCTTTCTGTTTCCTCTCGGTAAACAGATACTTCATCTTTCGTAATTCCCAGTGTTTCGGGATTTTACCCAGCCAAAGTAGGTTCGAATCCTTGTATTCCGGATAGGGCTTCAGATCCATCTTCGATATCTGTTCAGGCATGGAAAGCTTCCTTGATAAGTGCAGTGACTTGTCCCATATCCAGCCCGGTGGTACTTGACTCTGTTGTCGTTACAAGCATGCCTGCCTTTCCACCGCCATCCTTTGCCGGGAGAACCTCGTGTTTCTGGTACCATCGCAGTTTCTTATCCCAGCTTTGCCGGTAATCTTCGCGTTCGAGAAGTCCGAGATGTTCCCAGTAGATCGTTCTCCCGGAAATATCATCTTCAATCGTGAAATCCGGGTAACGGGTTTTCCCGCCGAGTGTCAGCGGTTTTTCGTACTCGAAGGCAATGCCGGCATTCCCCAGGGCTTCTGCAATGAGCAGCTCCGATTTCGAACGGACAGCAAGACCTTTGCTGGTTCGGTGGATGAGGCCCTCTTGTAAAAAGACACTCCCTTTTGTTTGCGGGAATTCCAGCATCCGGCATTCGTTGAGGAGATTTGTCATGCGGCGTGCGGTCTCTGAACGATGGGGAGCGGCGAACTCTTTCAACAGGGTCCGGGGTCCCTGGTGCATGATAACAACCCGGTCCTGATGACGGGTGATGGCTGTATAGATCAGTTCACGAGAGAGGATCGGGTGGCCTTCCGGCAGAACAAGAATGACCAGTCTGAACTGACTGCCTTGTGCTTTATGAACAGTGAGTGCATAAGCGAGTTCGAGCTTTGCTTCGCCTTCTTCCCTGAAATCGCTGCTAAAAAATGTATAGGTGAATCCCTTTTGGGATGAAAATTCAACATTCTGGAATTTCGGATAGCTGCCGGTCTTGAAGGGTCCGACAGTGATCCCGATTTCTCCGTTGGCGAGGTAACCAAGGGCACCGGCCTGAGGGTATACCCACCTTCCATCACGGCGATGATTTACAACATTAATCACTTTATCGCCATAAACGATGCGTTCAGCCCCCATGGGTTTGGCAATTGGTCGGTTTGGCCCGCTGGCTAGATTGAGAAACTGCTTACGATATTTTTCATGGATAAGGCGGTTGATATCCAGTACACCGAACGGATTTCCACGGAGGGGACTGAGAATCTGCCAGCGATCAACCGCTTCAACTGCACCGGCCTTTCCATCTCGTATGGCATTAAAATAATCATAATTTCCGGATTTTGTTGCGCCTAATTTCTCGTTAAATCCCCGGATATCATTTTCATCGGATAATTTCAACTCCTCAACAAGAACCGCTATAAGCTTTGATTGGAAATCCTCTGGCTTTTGCCATTCGACAAAACGAATATGCGAAAGCTCATCCGCACCGGCAAAAAAAACATCATCCTCTCCAGCTGAAGGGGCTGTTGTACTGAACCATCGCGCAAGGCAGAGATCCGCCCGTTCTGTTCCTACTTGGCGGCGTTCGATAGTAAGTTCCGCATATCCATTAGCAATACGGGGAAACATGCTTTCATAATTTGCAGGTCGTACTCTTGCAATGATGTCAACAAAGGGTCTTCCTGCACCGATTGGAGGAAGTTGTGCGGGATCCCCAACAAAGATGTAACGTTTTACTCCGGCAAGAGCATCAATTAAAGCTCCGAGCATATCCTCGGTGAGCATGGAAGATTCATCAACAATAACTGTCCCGTACCGATTCTCCTTCGGCCGATCACTCATGAAATAGCGCCCGGAATTCCCATCATAACGACCGAGTCCGTTCAGAAACTGGGCAATAGTCAGCGCTTTTCCGCCATTCCCTCCTGCCAGTTCTTCCATGCGGACCCGTGCCTTTCCCGTGGGTGCTAGGAGCAGTAAGCCATCCCGGTTTATCTCTTTTAGTTTGCAGAGAATTCCAAGGACGGTTGTTTTACCGGCACCCGCCGGACCTGCAAGAACGCTGAATCTTGATTCGGTTAGTTCCTTGAGGGCTGCAGCCTTCTCCACCCGGGCCCGTTGTTCTCCCGGATCGTCGGATATTCCGAACTTTTCATCAATTAATTTCCTCCAGTCCGGGGAAATTGCATGCCGTTGGCCGCCAATACGGCCTAATACTTGTTTCTGGACAAGATCCCGGATCTTTTCATAGCGTTTTAACTGAAGCCCGTTCTCGTTCCCAATTTTCACCGGGGAAACTTCCTGAAATATATCCTGCGATCGGGCCGAGAGAATATCATTGGTAACCGGACATTCAGGCAAAACGGACATTCCCCGGATAGCCTCAACTATCTTATCGAACGAAAGGAGGGTGTTTCCGGAAGATGCAGCATCTTCTAGCACACTGATGATAAACGCCCGGATCCGGCGAACATCGACGGCTGAAGTCAGTTGAGAAGGTTCTTCCAGAGGATGTTTCAGGCGAACTGAATCATCCGGGAATATCCCCCGATCAATCGTCAGGAGATGAATCCTCTCCGGATCGTGACGACTAATTTCGTAAATATGGTACGGATTTTCCAGAATCTCCTTATCGGAGCATGCCCAATGCTTCTTTCCTCGGGATCCTGCATCATACAGGCACTTTGCCTGTTCAGCAGTCAGTTCAAAACGGCTTATCAGTCGTAAGAATTTTTTCCGCTCGACACTCATCCGTGTCCATATCGGAGCCAGTTCATTGATATCGCGGTGAAGCTCTTTGGGCAGTACCTTTGAAGGATTTTGAAAAGCAATGTCAAGCAATGGCCAGGGGTCGGTATTCTCTCCTGCTTTCTGCTGGATAGCATGTGCAATGAATAATCCCTGAGAGAAACCAAACGCTGTGAGGACAGCACCAAACCCGGGATAGGGTCCGCGGACTTTCCAGAGACGGATCAATTCAGTATGAACCCACTGTTGCTGCCAGCCCGTTGCAATTCCCAGTTCGCTTTCCATCCGTTTCAGTGCACGATCGATTGAGAGTAATGCGGCGATTGATCCATCATGAGTAACAAGTTCACTCCCGTACGAGAACTCACCCCAGTGTTCGTCGGGGGCTTTGGCGGTATAGCGTTCGAGATCGAGGGATGGATCAACCTCGGCACGCTTTATAATTTCATAATAGGGTAGGAGGAAACCGTCCCGGTTTTTTGGTCTTATAGAGTGCTGGATGGGACGCTCCCATACCATACCACGCATCCCCTCTCCCTTCCGGTCATACTCAATTAGTGAACCGATATCCTTTATCCGGCCAACCCCGACGAGAATACGCCCGGTCCCTTCGATGAAGGGAACCTGCTTAGCGTAAAACAAACAGATTGATTCCTCTTTACGAAGATGTCCTGCAAAACAATCAAGCAGGGATATCTGGTTTTGATATTCATGAGTCCAGTCTGATTCATAACCCAGTTCCGGCTCACGATCACTGTCCACATCAAGTTCGAAAAGGTCACCATAATAATCCAGATTATCCCTCATCATCCAGTGAAACGGAATAATTCCGGCAGAATACGCGGGATATCTCTGAGGAGTCGGCTGAAAATGGCCATAGGTTTTCGGGCTCCTTTTTGCCAGTGCGTGTTTTTTGATATAAACCATTTCAAACGGGGCCATGAAAGTGACCCGTTCATTGATACAACAGGGTCTTTGATCCGGGGAGAGATCCTCAAAACTGTGCCCCGCAATAGTACGTTCCTGAATCTCGTTTTTTCCTTCAGCAATTGTCTTGAGGTTTACACAGGAACCATTCAGATGGGGGGCTCGACAGACCGTCCCGTCCCATCCTGCATCATGCCAGGGAACACGGACAGAGAGATGGCGTAACGGATAATTCATGTCATACTTCCCATACCGAGAATTTTCTCCAGCAGCCCCTCGCTCTCCCTCTCCACCTTCAGGATGTCCGCCCGGATCTCTTCCAAGGTTCGGAGCAGCTTTGGTTTGTAGAAATACCGGGTGAAGGAGATCTCGTACCCGATCTTAATGGACGACTCATCGATCCAGGCATCGGGGACATGTGGCAGGACTTCCCTGCGGATGAACGCTTCGATACCGCCATCCTCTAGCAGGGGCACCTGCTCGGTGTCGCGGAGATCGCTGTCGGGTTCGTACTCGACAATGGCCTTCTGCCCGTCAATCTTTGTTTCAAAGAGACCGTGGAGGGGATCGGCTTTGGCTTTGCCGGGTTTGTGGATCTTCGCGATGACCGGAGGAGCAGTCTCCTCTCGCCAGCTCACGGCTTTAAGGAGTGTCTTGAGATCAGCGGCGGAGATCTTGATGCCGGCGTCTTTCAGGGTAGCATCAACCGCGCTGCGGAAAACATTGTGATCCGTGAAGAGTTTGTCGCCGATAATCCTGCGCAGTTCCTTTGCGACACGGACAAGCGTGGCGTCCCTCTTCCATGTCTTTTCGTCGAGAATTTTCTTCCTGATCTTCTCGGGAAGGCCTTTCTTTAAAGAAGATTCCTCATCCTCATCTTCCTCATCAGTCCCCCATTCGGCAAGCCGGGTCTCAAGGGCTTTACGTATCTTCGGGAAATCCTCCACAAGGGCATCGTGGAATTCCTCGTAGAGTTGTGCACGGATCTCAGCATCACCGGACGCATACCGCAGGGCCTCCACTGCCTTGGTTGTGAACTGGCTGTGCAGCCGGAGGGGGCGCTCGACCGTCACCTTCCAGTATCCGAAGGCCTCATTTTTGAAGATCTTCGATTGCTCGCTCTCTTTGAACTCAAGGAACAGGGAGCAGATCTGCCGGATGTTCTCCTCTGACAGTTCGCAGTTCTTCTTTCCGAGATTTTTTCGCAACGGTTTGTACCATTCCGTGGCGTTGATAAGCTGGACTTTTCCTTTCCGGTGAGCAGGCTTCCGGTTGGAAAGCACCCAGATATACGTCGCGATATTTGTGTTGTAGAACATATCCAGCGGGAGGGCGATGATGGCTTCAAGCCAGTCGTTCTCGATTATCCAGCGCCGGATATTGCTCTCCCCCTGCCCGGCATCCCCGGTAAAGAGCGAGGAACCGTTGTGGACTTCCGCGATCCTGCTCCCAAGAGGCGTGTCCTGCTTCATCTTGCTGAGCTTGTTCACGAGAAACATCAGCTGGCCGTCGCTGGACCGGGTAACCAGGGAGTATTCTGCATCACCACCATGCGTGATAGTGAACCGGGGATCCCTGAGATCTTTTTTCCCGCCCATCCGTTCGAGATCCTTCTTCCATGATTTCCCGTACGGGGGATTGGAGAGCATGAAATCGAACTGCCGATTGATAAAGGCATCCTGCGACAGGGTCGAGGCATGGTGGATATTTTCAGCTTCCTCACCCTCCCCCTTGAGCAGGAGGTCCGCTTTGTTGATCGCATAGGTCTCCGGATTCACTTCCTGCCCATACAGGTGAATAGCGACCTCTTTGCCGTGAGCTTCTGCAAGGCCTTTCAGCCGCTCCTCTGCAATGGTCAGCATTCCGCCGGTGCCGCAGGCCCCATCGTAGACCAGATACGTACCTGACTCGATAGACTCAGCGATTGGCAGGAAGATCAAATCAGCCATGAGATAAATCACATCACGGGGCGTGAAGTGCTCGCCGGCCTCCTCGTTGTTCTCTTCATTAAACTTGCGGATCAGTTCTTCGAAGATCGTACCCATCGCATGATTGTCGAGACCTTTGATTTTTTCATTACCTGAAGCATCGAAAACAGGATATGGGCTCAGGTTGATAGAAGGTTCGAGGAATTTTTCAATCAAAAGTCCAAGGAGGTCGTTATCCACGAGCGTCAGGATCTGGTTTCGGAACTTGAATTTGTCGAGAATTTCCTGAACATTTGGGGAAAAGCCATCAAGGTATGCTTCGAAATCTGCTTTGAGCTGCTGTTGTTTTGCCCGGGCTTTCAGGTCGCGGAGGGTGAACGGGGAAATATTATAGAACGCCTGCCCTGAAGCCTGACGGAGTGCAGCGTCTTGGTTCGTTATCTTTGCCTTATCGAGCGACTCCTTCATCTTCAGGACCGCAGGTTTCGTCGGTTCAAGAACAGCATCAATCCGACGGATGACGGTCATTGGCAGGATTACATCGCGATATTTACCCCGGACATAATCGTCCCGTAAGACGTCATCTGCAATTCCCCAGATGAAATTCTGAATCCATGTTGTATCCCCGTTACTCATACAGCACTCCACCAATGAGAAAGAAATCCTTGCCGAACGTAAAAAGCAAGGTTAACGCAATTAATCTGAATTATTCACGGATATAATTGTGGAGTGATTAATGTTCCTTGACGAAAAGGATTGTGAAATCATTATCGAATTTCAATCAAAATGTTCAATAGTTCCTGATAGGACCGTTACTTTCGCTTCATACAACAAAACCTTTAATATTCCACTCCTAATATCTAGTGATCCTAATATCTAGGTGACCCTTTTGGTAAAGAACCCCCTGCTGAAATATTCCATCGAGCGTTTGCTCCACGAAGCAAATCCTGAAGGGGGAACCTTTTTTGGGGGTACCGCGTTTAACAAAATGATTTTTTTATTATATAAGCGGCTTCAGGAGAATGATGTTGATCTCAAACTACCCTATTACTGGTATCTTCAGGGCTCATTAATCGAAGAAAACCAATTCGAATCCGATGTGGGTAAATCACGCCTATATTATATCACCTCCGATCACTCCAGCAGGAGAATGATGTCCGTTCCAATAACTTCGATATCTGCTGATGAAAAACAGATTATCGATCAGAATATCCAGACCTTGGTTCAACACTATAAACAGACGAATGGATATTTCAAAAAAGGATATCTTGACTTCCTCCTCGATGATGTATATGAGAAAGCACCCTATGATTTTCAGAGGGCATTTAATCGGAAATTCGTACCGTTCCTAAATTCCTTCAAGACTCCCGCTCGCAGAGAAATTCCCGTTTCATTATCTTTCACTTGTGAAAACATAGAGGCAATCGAAACGTTTCTGGACAACTCACTTCGGGTTTTTCCCAATGAAGACATGGAGCGTATATTCGAAACATATCTCGAATGGGATGACACTGCTCGAATCGCAATTGAGTATGATCAAAAAAGAATTTTTTCCATGACGGATTCTTTCTGGAAAATGTTCTGTAAGAATCTCCGTATAATAAAAAATGAGAACATACCCGACGCTTTAATTCATGAGTGGGATTCGCTTTTTACGTCAACGGTTTTTCCAGAATATCAGGGAACCCTTCATAAATTACGCACATCACTGTTGAAAAAATGGAAAAAGGGACAAGAAGACGATAAGGAAATTGACAATCTGGTAAAAAAATTAAATTTCATTTCCAGAAATCATTTATCCAAATCTGAAAATTGAGATGATATCATGCCCTACTTTTTAGATAGTAACGTTTTCATCGGTTACTATTTCTTTTGTGGAGACATGTGGGGAAATCAGGCAAAAAAGCTTGTTGAAATCCCGGAGCAAAAACATTCGAGCGATCATGTCTGGCATGAATGTTTTGGGGTGGATGGATGCCATGGTAGATGCAAGACAATTTTGCAAGAGATCAAGGATGAATTTTTCAGCGCGATTTCTCTCTTGACAAAAGACAGATATTCTCCAGTCGATCTTTTCTCAGTCGTTACAGAAGAGAAATGGAGAACCATGGATATTATTCAGGAACTCGCTGCAAGGTATGAACATGATATTAAACAGTTGGAACGGAAAATCCGATTCGCCGAGCGAAAATATGAAAGCGATTGTGATGACCGACTCTCGTTATTAAAAAAACCTGCAATAATTCAACTCCACGAACGTGATGTTGAATATCCGGAACTTTTCAGGACTTTAAAATCAGTTATAGAGGATGAGTCAGATGTAGTAATCCTTTTAGATGCCCATCATGTTGGAGGAACTTTAGCTGGCTTGGATTTTGTTTCTGGAGATCATTATCATGTTTACAGAAATAGACAGACGATTATTGATCATACGAACATCGCTAATGTGAGCTTTCTGGATTACTTTTAGTTTGATTTATGCATCGCTCGTAAGTGAACCAAGTGTACACTTACACTATTTTTACCAAATACGTTAACTCCAATTTACTTAGATTGTTGTTCAACCGGACCTTGCTCGAAAATTTTCAACCAGACCCTGCTCAAAATTTTTTGAGCAGACCCTGGTTGCAAAAAGTTAAACAGATCTGCCGGAACGCAAAACCGTGAAACTACACCACCGTCGCAGGAAAAACCGGGAATTGGACCAGACCCTGGTTGAAAATTTTTAACCAGACCGTGATTGAAATTTTTTCAGCAGACTCTGCTCAAAATTTTTTAACCGGACCCTGCCCGAAAAATTTCAACCACCCCCTCAGACCCTGCTTGAAAAAGACGGATATGAAAGTCCGCAGGACTTTCGTGTGCGGCTGCTGAAAATGCGAAGCATTTTCATGCTCCGCGAGCCGATTGACCAGACCCTGCTCAAATTTTTTTAATCTGACAGGTCAACAGACTTGGAAGAGGAGAAGAAACCTTCAGGTTTCTTTGAAGCAGACCCTGGTTGTAAAAAGGTAAAACAGATCCGGAAAAAGTAGGCCGGGGCTTGTCAAATCCCATGGGAATCGCAGAACTCATTGAGCTCGCGGGTCTTCTTATTCCGGATATCGGCGATGCCCTCTTCGATTGCCAGCAGGGTATCCTCGCTGACCGTTTGTCTGTCTGTCTGCGATTTCATGAAACGGATGATCATTTCATCATAGGTGGTGTATGCACATAAGCGATACGGGCGAAAGAGCAGGTAATACGGGAGCTGGTTGCACCGGGTCTGGCGCATGTTTAAAAAAAGGTAAACGGATCCGGAAAAGGCGTATCATGCTAAAAAGAATACGCAGTTACTTCTTCTTTTTTGCAGCTCGTTTCACAGGTGCCTTCTTAGCCGCCCCGTTCTTCTCCACATCCTTCACTTCGCAGGGCACGCACTTCTCCAGCTTCTCGTCGATGATGCGGTAGGCATTGGCGAGCACGGACGAGTTGGAGATCATCCCCGCGAGGAGGATCACTTCAAGGATCTCTTCCCGGCTCGCGCCCATGCGGAGCGCTGCCGTCATGTGGTAGCCGGTACAGTGCGGGCACTTGAGGGCCGCCCCCACCGCCATGCTGATCAGCTCCACGTACTTCGGGTCGAGCGGGCTCGTCTGCGCCACGGTCCCCTTGTACAGGAGGTGGGAGATGAGCACCTCCGGGCGCTCCCCCATGCGCTTGAAGATGAGCGGCACCTTGCCGTACTCGACCTCGATCGCCTTCATCCATTCATCGGCTGTCGCATCTGCGCCCTGCGCCACGATCTGGGCAAGTTTCTCCTCAAACTGGTCCTTCGTGGATAGTGTTGATATCTTCTTTCCCATCATACCACCGTGTTCGTCTCCGAGAACGGGAGGATCTTAACGAGGATATAGTCCCGCATCCGCGAGGGGAGGACTTCCGCAACATCCCCGAGGGTGATCCCGTCCTCGATCTCGATCTTCCGCATCTTCTCTGCAAAGGTGTCGTAGGGCAGCTTGACCCTGAGGCCGGCCATCTGCACGGTCAGGGGTGTCGGCGAGGTCACGTCCAGGATCTCGGGGACCTTCTCGTTGATCAGGCCCATGAGCCGGGCCGGCGAGACCGAGAGGGGATCTTTCGCTATCGAGTCCCGCTTCTCCTCGAGCACCCGGGTGACCTCCGCAACGATCTCGTCCAGCTTATCCAGCTGGTCGGCCTCCTTCGTCCTCCGCATGAATCGGCCGACATTCCCGACATATCCCTCCACCGGCGGGTCGATGATCTTCCTGAGGACCTCAATGGCGGGGCCCCCGCAGAGCACGATCGGCACTTCGATCCCCCGCCGGAGGGTGGGCATCTTGTACTCGATGCAGGTCTCGAAGTTCCCCATGAGGTAGACCGCGATGTCGTGCTCGTTGATCACGTCCCGCTCCTCGTCGTTCAGGCCCGCGATCCGTTTCCCCGGGCCCCGGGCGAGGCTGACCATGTTGCTCTTGGCACCGTTCCGCCGGACATACTCCGCGATGTCGCAGGACGGGTGGGGCAGGTGGTGGATCTCGAGGCTCATGGAAACAACCGCGATCTCCGTGCCGACCAGGGGGGAATCGGTCACTTCCCCGAAGAGGGGCTTGGAGATCTGGCGGATCAGCTCGATGTCCTCCCGCGGCACGAAGCACTGGAGCACGACATCCGCCGCGATGATGTGCTTCTGGACGATATAGCCGCCCAGGTCCTCGATCAGGTCGATGACGATATCGTGCTGGTAGATCCCGCCCTTGTAGGTGACCGGCACGAGCGTCATGGGGGCACCTCGCCCATCAGGGCAAACTTCTCTCTGACGAGCGTGCTGATGTCCTCGGCCAGCGTGTTCTCGCTTGCGACAAAGAGGAATTTGCTGCCCGTGAAGGTCTCGCTCCTGAGCCGGAAGCCCTCGGGGGCGATGCACCGGAGGGCATAGATGAGGTCCTTGTGCAGCGACACGCTCGGGTCGGCAACGACGATCTCCTCGATCTCCTTGGGCTGTGCAGGGACATTGTACAGGATCACCGTGAACCGGTCGGGCTGCTCGACCTTCTCCTTGCCGAACCGCTCCCAGAAGATCTTCAGCATCGGTGCCAGGTAGGTCTCTTCGGAGATGACGAGCGTCATCTTACCCTCCTGCGGGTTGACATTCGCAAAATCCCCTACCCGGACCACGGTCGTGATCTTGTTCAGGACACCGACGGCGATGAAGACCGGTATTTTGGGATCGATGAAGATGTGGAGTTTGTTCACCACTTTCAGCAGGTTCTGGTCGAGCAGGACGTCGTTGGCGATCTGCTTGTAGTACTCGCCACCCAGCGCCTCGGGACATTCCACATCAAAGTACTCGACAGATAACATTTAATCGTCCCTGATGAATCCTGATGCGAGGAGCGCTGACCCGACGGCACCGATATACTGGGAGTGGGGGGGCACGACGATCTTCGTCTGCAACAGCTCGCCCATCGCGTGGACGAGCCCTTCGATGAGCGACGTGCCGCCGACCATGAGCACCGGCTCCTTGATATCCACTTCCTGCAGCTGCTGCTCGAAGACCTGCTCTGCAACGCTGTGGCAGGCCGCGGCCGCCACGTCCTCACGGGTGCTCCCGGCAGCAAGGGCGTTGACGAGGCTCTGGGTGCCAAAGACAATACAGTAACTGTTCATCGGCACGCGGCCGCCGAACCCTTTCATGGACAGCGGGCCGAGTTCGGTGATATCGACGCCGAGACGTTTTGCCGTCATCTCGAGGAACCTCCCGCTCGCCCCGGCGCAGATCCCGCCCATCGTGAAGACACCGGGGATACCGTCCATGACCGATATCGCCTTGTTGTCCATACCCCCGATATCGATCACCGTTGCCGGCCCGTGCTGCCGGTCCGCGAGGTAGACCGCCCCCTTCGAGTTCACGGTCAGCTCTTCCTGGATGAGGTCTGCCTTGATCGCCTTGCCGACAAGGAACCGCCCGTACCCGGTGGTACCGGTTGCCTGGACATCGTCCAGCGTGATGCCGGCTTCCTGGAGTGCGTGATCGATCACGCCCTGCGCACTTTTCAGCACTTCCATCGTGGGCTGCCAGCCGGTCCCGATGATCCGGTTGTCCTTCATCACGATCGCTTTCGTTGTCGACGAACCTGAATCGAGTCCGAGGGTGATACCCTGTTGCGTCTCGCGGGCGAGGAGGGCACGCCGCCGCGCAATGGTGGACAGGGCCTCCATCCTCGTCAGGAGCGTGCCGGCCGTGGTCCGCTCGGTGAAGGAGTAACTGACGACCGGCAGTTTCGAGTGCTCGTGGATATAGCGCCGGAGCTCGTTTCTCACGATCGCGGCCTCGGCACACCGGAAGCAGGTGGCGATGAAGACCGCGTCCGCCTCCACCCGCCCGTCGACAAGGGCCCTGGCCCGGGCAATGGCGAGCTTGAGGTCGGGGCTCCGCACGTCCAGCCCGAACAGATCGAAGTCCCGCTGGATGTCCTTGAGGGCGATATCCGGGAAGAAGATCTCCCCGTTGACCTCGTGTGCCGCGGCTTCGATCTCATGCTGGACACCGGAATAGTCCGGGCCGCAGGAGAGCTGGGCAATCCGTACGGGGGCTGTCATTTCTTACCCCCGAGTCCGTCAAGGAACCGTTTGATCACGGCCACGAATTTCACGCCCTCTTCCTCGTTCTTCGGGTAGTTCAGGTCGAGTTTTGGGATATCCTTCTGGCGCAGGAGGAACTTGATCAGTTCGTTGGTCCGGGCACAGCCCATGCACCCGAACGAGAGGTCCGCATCGTTGATGATGATCGCGGCCTCGCACTCCCCGATCATCGGGCCGTAGAGCGACATGCGCCCCCGGACGCCGCTGGGGACCTCCACGGCCGCCCACTTCAGCCCCTTCTTGGGCTCTTCGGGCGTGATCTGGAGGGGCGGGGATTCGAGTCCTGCGGTCTGGATGCGTTCGCGGATGGCGACGGCCGACGAGAGCGGGGTGTGGCCGTGCCGT
>Ga0187861_10001788_pt1 | contig 21306 bp, 17 predicted proteins | sample June2016WEW_10_1_3_FD_132986 | JGI IMG/M metagenome (GOLD analysis project Ga0187861, IMG submission 132986) | Peatland microbial communities from SPRUCE experiment site at the Marcell Experimental Forest, Minnesota, USA - June2016WEW_10_100 | ecosystem: Environmental > Terrestrial > Soil >...
ATCATATTGACCATGCACAGATGCCATTTGCCCTGCATCTGTGGAAAGCACAACTTTGTCAGCACCCAAGTGACGTGCATCCTGTACCTTCTTCGTTGAACGAGTAAAAAGAGCGACATCTGCTCCCATAGCTTTTGCCAGTTTTAGTGCCATATGTCCAAGTCCGCCAAGGCCGATCACCGCTACTTTGCTACCCTTATCAATGTTCCAATGTCGTAGGGGTGACCAAGTAGTGATTCCAGCACAGAGCAATGGCGCCGCACCTTTCAGATCCAATCCATCAGGAATCTTCAGAACGAATTTTTCTGATACAACAATTCTTTCCGAATACCCACCATATGTCGGCATCTTGTCATGTGGATCGATGCTGTTGTAGGTGAACGTGGCTCCATGTTCACAGTACTGCTCCTCTCCTTTTTCGCATGAATTGCAATGCTGACAGGAATCGACCATACAACCGACACCAACATTGTCGCCCACTTTGAACCGGGAGACTGCCGATCCAACTTGAATGACGCTACCAATGATTTCGTGGCCTGGCACAACGGGATAGGAAGTGCCTCCCCAATCATTACGTGCAGTATGCAAGTCCGAGTGACAGACACCGCAATAAAGGATTTCGATAGCCACATCGCGAGGTCTGGGTTCTCTTCGGTTGATAGTCAATGAAACCAACGGCGCATCTGCTGCCTTCGTTCCGTATGCTTTTATATTTTTCATGTTCATCCTTTTGAATTTAGATATCAAGTTTTCTCGTACCTAACCACTTCACCATTGCCGGATCGCGATGGTCGAAGAACAAGCTTTTCTTTGTGTCGAGAGATGCAATCACATCCATATCTTCATAGCTCAGTTCAAAATCGAATATATTAAAATTCTCCGCAATTCGTTCTGTGCGGACTGATTTCGGAATCGCAACAACTTTTCTTTGAGTCAGCCATCGCAAGATGACTTGTGCATTGGATTTCTTGTATTTTCCCGCAATAGAAAGCAATAATTCATTTTTGAAGATGTCGTTTTTCCCTTCGGCAAAAGGCCCCCAGGATTCGATCTGAACATTGTTTTCTTTTAAGAATTTTTGAGTTTCAATTTGCTGACAGAACGGATGCGTTTCGATCTGATTCACTGCGGGAACTACCTTATTATGGATGATGAGGTCCATGACTCGATCCGGATGGAAATTGCTAATGCCTATGGCCCTGATCCTGCCTTCACGATACAGGTCTTCCATTGCCCGCCAGGATCCGTGAACATCTCCATAAGGCTGATGAATCAGATAGAGATCTAAATATTCTAATTGCAATCTCTTCAACGATTTTTCAAAAGCCTTCTTCGTGCTTTCGTATCCAGTATCCTGAATCCAAAGCTGTGTGGTAACAAAAAGTTCTTCCCTTGCCACACCACTTCTCTTAATTGCTTTGCCAACTTCCACTTCGTTTCCATATGAAGCAGCGGTATCAATCAGACGATAACCGGTACGTATAGCTTCATATACGCCTTGTTCGCATTCGCCTGCATTCGTTACCTGAAAAACACCGAACCCTAATAAGGGCATCTCTACTCCATTGTTTAAAAGGACCTTTTGCATATTCTTTACTCCGGTATCACTTCGTTTAAACATTTAATCGCAGTTAACGCTCTTGGGTATCCAATATACGGCAGCAATTGTGTCACCACGCTCAAGAGTAATGCTTTATCATTTCCAACATTGATGTTGCCCTGGATATGTCCTTTTACTTGAGGCTCGGCCCCACCTAACGATATAAGCATGGCGAACGTAAGAAGCTCTCTTGTTTTTATATCAAGCCCGTTTCTGGTTATGTAATCGCCAAAACAATTTGCAGATAGGTACTTTTGAATATGAAGCTGATTCTTTGGTGACTCGTTATACATCTTATCGATCATACCACCAAAGACCAGTTTTTGAACTTCCAATCCTTTGTCATACCGGTTTTTGGGTGTGGTTGTAGATTGACCTTCTAATGGTAATTGGATTCCTCTGCCTTGCAGTATTTCATTTGTGGCGTGGATAAAATCTAGAACTTTTGCAATGCCTACGTAAGGTACAGACTGATAGAGAATTTCTTTTATTTCAACAGGCGTTACACCGACATTAAGTGCGGCACCAAGCATTACTTTATATTCGTTTAAAGCCTGACTTGCAATGGTCGATGCGAGAATCATCATGACCCTTGTTCTCGTATTTAAACTGCCGTGACTGATCACTTCATCAAAAGCGAAGTTGTCAAACACTTCAATTAGTTCAGGATCTGTTTTTTGGAGTGTTGATGTATGATTCGGAAACAGTTCCTCGTGATTTCTGATGGCGGCTTCGGTTAGATTTACTTTCCTATGCATAGAACCTCATTTCTGAACACTCTTGTATTCTTCGTCGGTCACGGGCGACAACCATTTCACAGCCCCTTGCTTTGTGTTGTTGGTCACAACGATATGGGTGAGACTGCTGTCGTGCGCTGCCCCATGCCAGTGTTCGACATGAGACGGAATAACGACCACATCGCCCTTCGTCAGCATTCGTGCCGGTTTCCCTCTTTCCTGATAATAGCCTTTACCGTCGGTAACAAGCAGGATTTGTCCAGCCGGATGTGTATGCCAGTTGTTCCTACAGCCGGGTTCAAATACGACATTACCTATCGCATAACTTCCTGTTTCATCCTGCGGCACCAGCATCTTCAACCATGCGGTTCCGGTGAAATATTCGGTAGATGTTTTTTCACCTTTCGGGAAAATTGCATTTTGATTTTCTAAATTATTCATAACAGTTCTTTTCTTTTTTATAATCCTGTTCTTTTTTCCAATTCTTCAGGATAGCGGTCGCCCACTATTTTAATTTGATCAAGTGCCGATTTAATGTCGCTCAATTCATTTGAAGTCAAAGTAACTTTTGCGGCTCCAATGTTTTCTTCAAGACGATTCAGCTTTGTTGTTCCGGGAATCGGTACAATCCATGGCTTTTGTGCCAGGAGCCATGCGAGTGCAATTTGCCCGGGCGTTGCATGTTTTTGTTCTGCTACCTTCTTTAGGATATCCACTAAGACCTGATTCGCTTCAAGTGCCTCTGGCGTAAACCGAGGAACGATATTGCGAAAATCTGATTTGCCGAATTTAGAATCTTTATTAAAACTTCCTGTAAGGAAGCCCTTTCCCAAAGGACTAAACGTTACGAACCCGATGCCGAGTTCCTCCAGAGTTTGCACCAATTCTTCTTCTGGGCGTCTCCACCAGAGTGAATATTCGCTTTGAATAGCGGTCAGGGACTGCACAGCGTGTGCGCGGCGAATGGTCTTCACTCCCGCTTCGGAAAGTCCCCAATGTTTGATTTTACCTTCCCGGATCAAATCTTTCATAGCACCGGCTACATCTTCGATAGGCACTGCGGTATCTACACGATGCTGATAATATAAGTCTATGAAATCGGTATTCAGGCGCCTGAGTGAACCCTCCACGGATTTTCTGATCTGCTCGGGACGGCTATCCTGCACTTGTTTTCCATCCTGCATCTTAATACCGAATTTGGTGGCTATCACAACTTTATGACGATACCTTGCCAAGGCTTCGCCAAGCAGTTCTTCGTTGGTATATGGTCCATACATTTCTGCTGTATCAAAAAAAGTAACACCACGCTCCACAGCTGCATCAAGCAATGAAACCATTTCTTTTTTATCCGGTATTACGCCGTACGCATAGCTCATACCCATACACCCTAACCCTATAGCAGAAACTTCCAATTCGCTTTTTCCTAATTTACGATTTTGCATTGCATCTCCTTTCAAAGTCACGATACAAATATACAATGCTTTTCACAAAATGGACGTATACAAAAGGCGGGAATACGGATACATTTTGCGCATACTAGTTGATAGCCAATCTTGTGCAATTGCGTTCTTATTGAAAATCGGCGAATGGAGCTTCAACTACTGGACTGAGTTTTTGTTACAAAGACGGAATTCCTGTTCCAAAATCGACTTGTCATAATTATTCAAGGTATCTTTGATTTCTTACATATTGATACCAATAAACTGACTTTATTCCATCAGCCATCGTAACTGAATCCGCACGCGTGCTCAACAGATAGGATTGTTCTGCCTTCAACAACTTTTTGATTGTTCTGAGGCCAACAATCATTTGGCCGGTCGGTGTTCTGCTTAGTTTTATCTCCAAAGGAATATGCTCACTACCACGAACAAGAAGCAAATCCACTTCTACGTTATTATTATCACGATAGAAATAGAATTGCCATGGTGAACCTTTGCTATAATTTACCTTTACAAGATCCATGATCACTGCATTCTCAAATAATGCTCCTCCCATAACACCATTCCGTAATGCGCGGGGATTTGCTTCCCTCAGGATGTGTGCGACCATTCCCGTGTCAGTGAAATACAGTTTAGGATTCTTGACTACACGTTTATGCAAGTTCTTGGCATAAGGCCGTTGCAAATACACAAGGCGTGATGCCTCAAGAACAGAAATCCATTTCCGGACTGTTGTGTGAGACACGCCGCACAGACCTCCTATCTTGGAAAGGTTCACTATCTGCCCTATGTTTGCAGCAAGAATCTCAATGAGCTGTTGGAATGCTCGGAGATCGCCAACAGCGTGCATATTCCGTACATCGCGTTCCAAATAAGTTTGGATATAGGATCCATGGAATAATGCAGGAGGAATACGCTGTGCAACTATTCCCGGGAAAAAGCCTCGAATAATATCGCCAAATATTTTATCTTCACTCATAACTTTCATAGCTGGAAGTTCACTATATGAGAAAGGCAGAAGCTCAAAAATAGCCACGCGCCCGGCAAGCGATTCAGTTACTCCCTGCATCAGCGAAAACGCTTGTGAACCGGTAAGGACGTATGAACTCCTCCGTTTGGATTAATCTTCCGCCATTTTTATTCCCGATAAAAGATGAGGAACATATTGAATCTCATCGAATATGACAGGGGTTGGATGATCTGCAAGAAACAGAGCTGGGTCTTGTTCTGCCCGGGTGCGCACAACTGGATCATCGAAAGTAATATGCGTGTGCGATGGAAATAGTTTTTGCGATGTATTTCCTCATGCAAGTGATTGTATTTTTTTGGTGCTAATTACGCGGAATTTCATCTAAGGGCATTCCTAAGATGTAATACATATCGGCGGCGAACATCGTAGCATTGAAAATAGCACTATGAGGTTCACCTTCCTTCAAGTCTTGATTAATTAAGGTAGCCACTTTCCTGCACAGCACATCATATACTTTTAATAAGACATAACAATCATCACCAAGCGTGAACTTAATTGTTGTTATCGGATTGAATGAATTGGGATAATTTTGAAACAGTTCATATATATTCGGTCCTTGATTAACTTCTTCTCCTAAGGAAGTACTAGTATATTTCTCTAAATAATCTCCCGGAGTTAAATCTTTTCCCATAAAAGCTGAGTAATCCGGAGAATATCTGTACACTCTGAAAAACAGAATTCATTTTTTCGCCAGGATGAGTGGGATCATCAGGTAATGTATATCCTTGCGTTACTGGACCAATTTGATCTATCGGGTTAATTCCAATTGGGAATATTGGTGGCCTATCCAGAACTTCGTTTACACTGCATGGTTTCGATACAGGTCTTCTTACTCATAGGATGTCACAAGTAACTATTTGCTATCTTCATCCTTAGTTTGAAGAAGAGCAAGTCTCTGGGCAAGGTTTTTCACTTGCGTAGTGAGCGCAGAAATTCGAAGTGAGAAATACAAACAGAGCAGCATTACAAATATCAACGTAAGGAAAAACAACGTATTGGCTGGCAGAGTGATACCAACTAGTTCAGAAAGAAAGGGAAGGATATCGGTTTCAATTGCAATGAGAACAAAAACAAAACCAATTACCAACCAGATAAATGAGTACTCTTCCCGCAACTTTCGCCTTCGGACGAGCTCGATTATGCCCAGAAAAATTGCCAATCCGATAAGAACGACAAATATTTTCAGACGCGGAGACATAGGCTTTCCCTTACGAAGTTGTTTTGACACTCTTCTTGCGTAACAAGATAATAAAGATAGAAAGGAACATCTTAATAGTATAATAGATGGGTTTCAGTCCACCATGCTGAGAATTACCTCCAGTCCTCGGCAATACCTCTATGGGAATTTCAACGATTCGATATCCCGAACGATGCAGTGTCAAGAGGAAATCAGCATCGGGGTAGTCGAATGCATAGATATCTTGCACACAGAATTGTAACGCTGTCGATTTGAGTGCCCTGTAACCGGATGTGGGGTCTGTGAGCTTTTCGTGGATCAGCAACGATACGAGTTTTCCAAATAATGCATTGCCTGCACTACGCCCAAATGTTACGTCGGAATTCCGCCCAAGTAAAAACCGCGACCCGATAATGAGATCGGCCGACGATTCCTTAAGCTTGGTAACAAAAACGGGTAGAAAATTAGGCGGGTGCTGACCATCTCCGTCGAGTTGTATTACATACTGATATCCATGCTGAACAGCGTACTTGTAACCAGTTTGAAGAGCTGTGCCCACCCCAAGATTGAAAGGATGACTAACGACACAAGCACCAGCCTCCTTGCTTGCCCTGGCTGTTCCATCTCCTGATCCATCGTTCACCACAAGGATTTTTGTTCCGGGGAGATATTGACGCACTCCCCTGATAACATCCCCTACACGCCCCTCTTCATTGTAGGCAGGAATTAATACAAGTATGTCTTTTTCGGAGATCATTCGGTTTTGGAAATAATTTATCGATAGCCAAAGTGTACAAATCTACACATGCAGGAGAAGAATGTCAAGGTGATTCATTTCTTTATATTGAACTGCATATCAAAGTTCCCTCTCACTAAAGATTAATATTTGGGAGAGGGGATTTTCCCAAAGGGATGCCTTTGGCAAGGGGTGTGTCCTTTTGGTTTCGATCCATTCTTTCAATTGTTGAACGACACCATCAACGTTGTCTTTAAAGTCAGAATCCCACAATCGCAACACCGTCAATCCCATAACTGTTACTTTTTTACTTTCCTGTCAGCTTCAAAAATGTCGTAGCGCTTATTAATCTTCAATCCTCTTACCTTCTGAGTTCTATCTTCAATCCAGCGGACTTCAATATCTACTAATCCTTTGTAATTGCCTAGGCCTACATGGACAACCTGATCGTCACAGTTCGAGATTCCACGCATTCCTGCAATTTCACGCGCGTAGGATTTTCCTTTTGTCTTAACCGTGACCCGAGCGCCATAGGCCATTGTGTTAACATGTTTGCCCCCATGGAGTTTGATCTCAATCCAATTGGCATTTGATGGTATATGTCCTTTGTCGATCAATTTATTTTCATACAGAAGGATCCCACGGTCGCCATCAACAACAAACAAGTCGAGATCACCATCGTTGTCAAAATCACCGGCAACTTGACCGAGCGTATTGGAAGCAAATGCCCCGGTGTGATACGTGATTTCTTTGAAGCTTCCGTCTCCAACTCCCTCATAGAATTGATTGTAATAGATCCGGTAGACATTAGTCATTGACAAATCCAGAACACCATCGTTATTGAAGTCGGCCAACAAAGGGCTACCGTTCGTTTCACAATAGACAAGCCCGGATGCCTGAGTATGGTCTATGAAAGCATTTCCAGTATTCAAATAGACGCGTGAGATATCTGAAAAACCTTTTCTTATATCTCTTGGATGTGCTAAATTCGCGCAGACAAGATCAAGAGTTCCATCGCCGTTGAGGTCACCCCAAACACTTCCGAGTGAATGACCCCAATAAGTGTTTTTTTCATAGGTGCTATGCCATCCCTCAACGCCCCGATCCGTGCTATCTATCAATTCTGATCGATTCAGTCTGCCAAACCACGGCGCGGAAGCACATTGGACAAAATGTGTCTTACCACTTTCCGAAATGTTGTGCCACAAGGTGTTTCTCTTGAGACGATAGTTCGAAACGTATATGTCGGTAAGTCCGTCGTTGTCGTAATCTGCAGGACTAACGCCACGGCCATTCTGGAAAATATCTTCGCCTGTAAAGCCCCATGCCTCCGTTACGTTCTCAAAAGTTCCATCTCCCTTATTACGCAATACAAGATCGGGTGATTCTTCATATCCGCAAATGTAAATATCGATAAAGCCATCAGCGTCGCCATCAAATAGACCAATCCCTCTGGGACTCTTCACAGTGGCATCCGAAGCATTGACGATAGTGCGAAAAGTATGATCTTTGTTCTGCAATAATACTTCAAACTTGCCGGGACCCACAATAATGATATCCACGAGACCATCATTATTTACATCAGCAAATGCACCTGAGGTACCATCAATATCTATGTGAAGTTCTTTGTCGACTCGTTTAAACTTCCCGCTTCCTCGTTCATTGTGCCAAAGTCCTTGACCTGGAATAAGCACATCAACGTAATTATCATTATCATAGTCACCAAGAGCTATAACGTTATCCAATTTTATCCTTTGAGCATGGTCTTCGAAACCGGTATTTTTAACAAGCTGGAAATGAATACTCGTTTGAGACTGATCTTTAAAGAACAGATTTGCACTCGAATCATTCGCTCTACCAGAACCGATGATACAATAATTGAGTAACGAATGAGAATTGTCGGACATTATTCTCATCATTTGCTGCTGGATCGCAGGATGATTTGAATGGATATTCTTCACTTCATTTTTTAGTGAGCCAAGAATCCATTCATAGTTTTGTTTCGCCAACTCAAGCGCCTTGTTCTTGTTATTCTGATCACTTGAAGAGATGAATCCAACGATGTAGAACCGAAGGCCCCATTCTAAGCATTGCAGATTTGCCAGCTCTTTCTTAGAAAGATTTGATCGATCAAACAAATATGGCTTTTCAAATAATGCGGATATTTGCTTTTCAGATTTTTTCCAGAGCCCAAGTGCTTTCTCTCTTTCACCAATAGACATCAACCCCCAGAAATAGCTGCTGCGAATAATATGCACTCTGGCACTGTCTCCATCATAGATGCCTTCGAGTGGTTCAAATAACCGGACGAGTTCCTCTCCTGTTATCGGTTCCGAATAGTATACAGAAAAACTTTTATTGATGAGCAGGTCGCCAGCCTCTCCAAGAGGGAGATTTTTAGGATCAACTCCCTCCTTCATCAACTTGTTTATTAAATCGGCTGACTCAAGTTGATTGGAATCCTTTATAGCTTTCTGCAGTTTGATCCGTAACTGTTCAACATCTTCCTTTTGGTTGAAAGACAAGGAAGAGAAGGAAAACAACAGTGCAGCAAATGAGGTAACGACAATCAAAATAGAAGCTTTCTTCATCTGCATACTACGCCATCTTTGTGACAATTGTGCGTCGAATCGTCGACGTTGTTGTTTCTCTGTCATCTGGACACCTCTTAACTGAATATACTGTCTTTTCTTGGTGTCCGAAATATGGGGTAAAGATCACCTGTCCCCCTTATAGGGGGACAATAGGGGGTTTTGCAATGCACCGTAAATTACATCAATTACTCCATCGACATTTGTCGAGATTTCAGAATTATTAAACCTTAACACATGATATCCTTCTGAGTTTAAATATTCATCGCGTTGCCGATCTCTTTCTAAACCCTTTATTGTTGAATGTTGAATTCCGTCGATTTCAATAATAAGTTTTTTCTGTCGGCACACAAAGTCAACGATGTGTTTTCCAATAGGAACTTGTCTTCTCCTATAAGGAGAGGGAATTATTTTTCTATTTTTTTTAAAAAAAATGCCGAGCAGTTACGAAAATAATTAAAATTATCTCTGCTGGATTCCGCTTTGATCTCTCTTTAACCACTTCGTCCACCACCAGGTGAACGCTGAGAGTAAAAAGAGAATCGATAATCCTTCGAAGGGACTGAGAACATGAAAGGCTTTACCATGTGCGGGTGACCGTTGCCAAAATTGATCATGCCGCTCAAAGGACATAATGAACGAAAGCTTTCCATCTATTACTGACAATATGTTTCGGGGTTTTACCTGTTCTGCGACTAGTACAAATCTACCTAAAACAAAAGTCACGACAACAAGGATAGCCAATGCCGTAACAATAGTCTTAAAAACAACCTGAAACCGCTTCTCATACTTTTGAATCTCCCCCGTTGATGGTGTCCTCAAACTCATAAGAAGTGCGACGCCAAGCGCAGCTCCCAGCATATTGAACACGATATCGTTGAAATCAAGATAATTATCTCGATTCGGGTCCATAATATATTGCAGAAACTCATCTATAAAACCTGCAAACGACGATGTAAAGAAAATGAGCATTTCATTTCTCAGAGACCATCCAAGAATCAGCGAAAGAACAGCATACTGGGGAAAATGGATACGTTCGATGTTGTTCACGATCAAAATCCGATCAGCAATATACATGAGGATCAAAAGAAGAACCCAGATTCCTAAATGCCTGACTGCATCCAAACGATAAACGCGAACAACTTTGAAGCCCAAAGCAAAGATTATGACGAGCAGGAGAATCGACAGGATATCCGCGGACTGTTGAACTACTTGAAATCCATACGGAATAAGAATGGTATGATCTATCCAATCCGAGACAGGATAATGAGGAAGCGAGACGGCGAGAAAATACACCAAGGGAAGGATACGCTTTGCTACGAGTTTAAGGTTCATTCTAACTTATTCTCTCAGTTCCATTGTAACATCTCAGTCTTGGTTTTATATTCTATCATTAATAAAGTCCCCTCTTAATTATAGATCAAGATTGGAGAGAGGGGATTTAGGGGTGTGTGTGTTTGATTTTGAATCTTTAATCATAGATTAGAGACATTAAAAACGTGCAAGAGAGGACTTTTAATTTTTGACCATATCTCAATCCCATTATTTGACAGTTACATTTCATTTCTGATACGTTGATTCTTCGATTGCCAATATGCTTGATACAGACGCCTCAACCCACTTTTTTTAAGCGCACGTGCGATAAGATTTTTTAAGATCGCAAGGAGATGGTAGTAAGCGACATCATAATAAGGGAAATACTTTGATCTCGCAATCCTGACTTCCTTCAACGCTTTATACCAGTTATGATATGATATGCCATCGAGACTCATATTTGCCAATGTCTTTTCAATCGTCAAGAACTTCGCTCCCTGCTTTTTGAACCTGAGCAGCAGCTCGTAGTCCATAGCATAGCGATACCCTTCGTCAAAAAATCCATATTTCATGTACGAGGATTTTCTCACAAACACTGTTGGATGATAGACAGAAGTCTCTTTGTCAAGAGCTTCAGGATTCGAGTCACAGTGAAGCCGAGCCAATCCCTCCTCCCAAAATTCAAGCGCCCCGCAAACCACATCTACATTCGGATGAGAACTAAAAGCATCAACAACATTCTTCAATGTATCCGCCTCGTACCAGTCTCCAACGTTGAGAATCCCGATAATGTCACCGTTCGCCTGCTTTATCCCCTTATTGAATGCATGGCTAATACCATTGTCTGGCTCACTGATCCAGTAATTGATTTTCCCCTCATTCTCCCGAATGACATCGAGAGTTCCGTCTGTTGAGCCGCCATCGATTACCACATACTGAAAGCATTGAAAGTCATTCTGCAAAACACTGTTGAGTGTCTTTTGGAATCCATGCTTCGCATTCAAAACGATGGTGACTACGCTAACAGCGAGCGTTTTTGAAATTGGGGCAGACATAGCTTTTATTCATATTTAACCATATTGATAGGTCTCTTTTTAATTAGATTTTTCACGAAAGTTTATATCTTCAAAAACAAATACTTTATTTAACATAAAGGCTAACAAGCCGACTGGAATAAGTAAAATGGCTCCCCCGAAATAAAGATTAATTTTAAAGAAATGAAATAGTGCCAAACCACCAAGGTTGCATAAATAGGTTATCCCATAAACGCCAAAGAATTTGAATATTAATAGGTTATTGTGATTTTTAAATACTAAAATGCCAGTCGTTTTAAAATTAAAAAGAATACCTGCAAATGTACCAATAAGCAAAGCCAATGGGTAAATTACTCCGATAAAAATCAACAAAGCAAATAATCCGTACCCAAAAACCGTATTTAGTCCACTCACCAAAAAAAAACGAATAAGTTTATTTTGAAGTAACTTATATAAGAAATCAGGAATAAAATTCATACGACTAATTTTTCATAGAGATTCAATTTTTAGCGCCACTCTGACCGAGCACACTTGAAATTGTTCTCTCAATAAATCTTCCATTATTGAGAGGGGGTGTGATAATGGTGAGCATGAGAATAGGTTAAGGTCGAGGTTGATAATTAGGTTTTGGAGAACGAATGAATTCAGTACGGCCTTTGTGCGGCGATTCTAATTGAATATCGAATTGACGCAGGAGAAAATAGCCGGCAACACCAGTTATTGCAAAATTTTTCATATTGATCATTAATAACCATGATACATCATATCAAATCTTGGTGATAACATACGCATTCCAAGCCAACAAATCAAGAAGTGCAATGGAAGAAAGGGATAAAAAACCTGAGGTGAGTAACTCACATTACGCATGAAATGAAAATCATAATCGGCAGAGCTCAATTCCAAAGAAACATCGACCACCCCATATCCCCTCCTTGGTAAGGAGGGGAAAAAGGGGAGGTGGCTTGAGTAATTTTCGAAAATCCCCCTTTGTCATTTCACAGTCACGGAGTATCTTAGAAAAATGCCTTGAACTGATACTTCATCAGTATGGCTTGGACCATTAATCTGAAACAGTCTATTGAACAGACTTTCTGTTTGATTCTCCGAAGAGACGCTTAACATCGACGAAGAGTCACTTGACATCAGCGCGGAGCTATCTGACAATGACACGGAGTTATCTCACGGTGGTGCGAAGCTACCTTACATTGCCGCGGAGTGGTTTGATGATACCGCGAAGCTGTTTAACAACGGTGCGGAGTGCTTTATTGAAGAAGAAATGACAGGCAACGATAACGCGGAGTCAATTTACATTGTCGCGGAGCGATCTGACGATCGCACGAAGCACATTGATGACAACACAATGACAGCCGACAAAGACACAAAGTCAGTTTACAATGACACGAAGCCGTCTGACGGAAGAATATTGATGAAATTACGAAGAAAATGGAAGTTTGGCAGGGGATACGAACTTCCTACAAAGGGTGCCATTCTCACAATCAAATAGTCATAGGAGGATTTATGAATAAGCGGTTTGACGTTCTTTCGTCCAAACACTAAGACGATGAACAGTATTCCGATGTTTAAAGACTCTATGGAGAATTCGGTTCAGTTGTTGCGGTTTTGCAGAAGTACCAAATCTATTTCAGATTTAATGGCTTTATATTACACTTTAAGATCTAATAGCGGTACGTTCATATAAAATTTCCAATTTTGAATTATTAATTGTGAATTAAAAATAAGAAATATTGTTTACGATAAAATCTGATAATATGATAATTTATTTTTGCTGTGATGTTTTTACAATTGAAGTTAGAATTTTGATAATTTCTTCAATTGATGACAAATAAATAGTATAATCACTTTTTACTAATTGGCTTTGCTGTAATAATTGGAGCCAATATCGGGTTTCGCGTGCCTCTTTTGAAGCAATTGCCATTTTCGCTATGAAATCTTTTTTAGATTGGCCTGCAGTTGCTTCCTCAATATTTGCTCCGATACTCGTTGCACTTCGGAGTAACTGTTTTGAAAGAACATACTCTTTTTCTTCAGTCAGAAGTTTGTATAAAGAAATAATATTCAAAGAAAATTTAAATGCCTTTTGTGCAACAATACTGTCCTCCAAATAATCTCTCCTATAATTTGTTGGTTCTAATGGAGGACTCAAGACTTAAGATTAAAGACTTAACACCTATATTTCTTTCACACTTCCGTTTTCCAGTTTATATCTCTTATTCGATCGTTCACAGAAAGCAAAACCGTTCTTATCGAATTCAAGTTTTTCCCCTGCTTCGCTCCACCATCCTTTGATTCGTGCCGGATTTCCCATGACCAATGCAAAATCAGGAATATCCTTTGTGACCACCGATCCCGCTGCAACCATGGCAAACCGACCGATGGTAACGCCGCATATAATGGTAGAGTTAGCACCCAAAGATGCTCCTTCTTTTACTAATGTATGAATATAAAATTGCGCACCAACTTGTGGATATTTTGAGCGTGGATTTAAGATGTTGGTAAAAACCATAGATGGCCCGCAAAAGACATAATCTTCCAGAGTCACACCTTCATAAACAGAAACGTTATTTTGTATCTTCACAAAATTCCCAATTACGACATTATTGCCGACATTCACGTTTTGTCCAAGGATGCATTTTTTCCCAATCTTAGCTCCTGATTGAACATGGGAAAAATGCCATATTTTAGTCCCCTCTCCAATTTCGACATTCTCGTCAACGACAGCGTGTTTGTCGATATAATAGTTTTTTTCTTTCTGATCAGGCATGATGTAACCTCATAGTTGCTTGTTCTAAAATATGCAAAACTTCAAGTGCATGTGTACCATCCGTCAATGGAGTCTTGTTATGAATTATGCAATCATAAAAATGCTTATGTTCTTCTGTTAACGGTTGAAGGTTTTCAAAGGAGACCGATTCAAACTCTCCTTCAAATTTCTCAAAACCGTTTTCTGTTTTTGCAAAACCTTTCGGATAGTATTTTAATTTATCTTTTGGAAGGCTGTCTTCAAATACGAGCATTCCTTTATCTCCGATAACGACAAGCCGATGCTCTTTGAAAGGATGTAGCCAGCTTACGAAAATATGAGCGTGAACATTATTGGGGTATTCAAGAATCGTCATCGTTGTATCTTCAATATTCTTTTGAAGGAAACGGGCACCATGCGCCTCAATTTCTATCGGATTTGTTTCCGTAAAATACTGTATGATCGATATGTCGTGCGGTGCAAAACTCCACAAGACATTCTCCTCGCTGCGTAATCCGCCCAGGTTTAAACGATTACTATAGATATATTGCAAATGACCTATTCTTTTTTCGGAAATATATTTTTTCACCATGAGTATCGCCGGGTGAAACAACAGAACATGCCCAACCATTATTTGAAGGTTTTTTCTTTTTGCCAGATCGATGAGAGTTTTTGCATCTTCACTTTTCAATGTAATTGGCTTTTCAACTAAAACGTGCTTCCCATTTTCCAAACATTCTTTGGCAAGTGCAAAATGGGTCTCAGCAGGGGTAGCAATAATAATACCTTGGATGGAAGTATCTTTAATAACCTCATCTTTATGCGTTGTGAATCTAATTAATGGGGATACCTCAGCAATTCTCTCAGTAGCTAATGGATTTGCATCAAACACAGATATCAGCTTATCGCCAAGCAGTTTATATGCGGTTTTAACATGATTAATTCCCCATCGCCCGCATCCAATAATACCGATTCTTGTATCATATGGAGTCATTGATTCACCTTATGCTTTGTGGAATAAAGGAGAATTTCCAACTACAACATTTCGGGTATCAACAATTGGAATATTATATTTGGCAAAATCAACGGATGTGTATTCACTGTGTGCGGTTGAAATGAGAATCAAATCATAGTTGCCGGAAACCGGGACCGATCTCTTTCCTGTATACTTTGCATGTTCTCTTGTTTGTGTAATAACAGGGATATAGGGATCGTTATAATCGAACATTGCTCCTTTCTCTTCGAGCTTGTCAAAGAGATGGAATGTCGGCGATTCACGCATATCATCGACGTTCGATTTATATGCAAGGCCAAGAACTAAAATCTTTGATCCTTTCAATGCTTTTCCTTGTTCGTTGAGAACCTCCATAACACGATGAATGACAAAATCCGGCATTGAAGTATTTATCTCACCTGCAAGTTCAATAAACTTTGGGGTCACACCGAATTCACGCGCTTTCCATGTTAAATAAAACGGGTCGATTGGAATACAATGTCCACCAAGGCCTGGACCGGGGTAAAAAGGCATAAAGCCAAAAGGTTTTGTCTTTGCCGCATTGATAACTTCCCAAACATCTATCCCCATTTTCATGAATGTGACCTTTAATTCATTCACAAGAGCGATATTCACTGACCGAAAGATGTTTTCCATCAATTTGGTCGCTTCGGCAACCTGCGTGGAAGAAACCGGCACCGTACGAACAACTATCTGCGAATAGACTGCATTCGCAACTTCCAGACCATCTTTCGACGTAGCGCCAACAACTTTGGGAATTGTTTCCGTGGAGTATTCAGGGTTATTTGGATCTTCACGCTCTGGAGAAAATGCGGCATAAAAATCTTTATCCACTTTCAGCCCGCTTTTTTCAAGGATTGGAATAACGACCTCCACTGTGGTGCCGGGATACGTCGTGGATTCCAGCACAACAAGCTGTCCTTTTTTCAAGTGAGGATAAATCGTCTCACAGGTACTCACAATATATTCCATCTCCGGTTCGCGGTTTTTATTGAGCGGTGTCGGGACTGCGATGAGAATTGCATCACATTCTTTTAGTCTTGAAAAATCCGAGGTGACAGAAAATAATTTTGATTTTACTGCATTGAAGATTCGTTCGGATGAAATATGTCGAATGTATGATTTGCCTTGGTTCAAAAATTCAATTTTGCTTTTATCTATATCAAATCCTATGGATCGGAAACCTTTTTCAACAAAACAAAGGTTGAGAGGTAACCCAACATAACCAAGACCGACAACACCAACGATTAATTCTTTTTTGCCGATTTTTTGTATAAGAGAGTCTTTCATGTACATTCCTTATTATGGATAGAATATTTCCTAAGACTAAACGCGGAGATGTACCATCAACAATAATATATTCAATGTCAACTCCACATTGACCGAGCACGCTTGAAATTGTTTTCTAAATGAATCACTCATTATAGAGAGATGATAGTGATCATAGGCTATCCATTCCATTTTACCTCAGGATATTCGTTGAACCACCTTACTTACTAATCTCTCTTCAAAATTATCGTTCCCTCGTCCTGCAATCAATATTATGATTATCTTCATTTATGCACTTATAATATTTTCTCAAGGATATCTACAATTCTCTGAGCGCTATTGCCATCCCAAAGTTCAGGGATAGCTCCATTTTTATTATTGCCGTTCAACGTGTCCAATGCAACATCTCGAATAATACTCCAATCTGTTCCTAGTAATCGATTTGTGCCGACTGTGACAGTTACCGGCCGCTCGGTATTTTCCCGGGCTGTCAAACATTGCACATTCAGGAACGTACTTTCCTCTTGTATACCGCCGCTGTCAGTGACGATCAATCTGGCATTTTTTATCAACGCCAGAAAATCAATATATCCGAAAGGTTCAGTAACAATGATATTTTCTTCGATCATTGTATTCAATCCGTTTGATTCAATATTCTTTCTTGTTCTTGGATGTACGGGAAAGATTATAGGGGATTGTTGTGAAAGAGTATTGAGCATTGTGAGAATTTCCTTAAGATTTTCTTTCGAATCCACATTGCTCGGGCGGTGAAGAGTGACTAATACATAGTTATTTTTTTGCACCCCCAAAGTAGAAAATACAGCAGAGGTGTTTGTTCTCGGGAGGTAATGCACGAGACTATCTATCATGACGTTGCCTACGAAAAACAACTTCTCTTTGCTTATTCCTTCACGGACTAAATTCTCCATACCGCTCTTCTCTGTAACAAACAGATAATCCGCCAATACATCGGTCACGAGTCGGTTGATTTCTTCGGGCATAGTCCGATCAAAGCTGCGTAATCCCGCCTCAATATGTGCAATTTTTATACGCAGCTTGGAAGCGACCAAACTGCATGCAACCGTAGAGTTTATATCCCCATAGACAAGAACAAGATCAGGTTTTTCATGAAGCATAACCTTTTCAAATTCGATCATTATTTTGGCAGTTTGTTCTGCATGAGAACCGGAGCCAACGCTGAGATAGAAATCAGGCTGAGGGAGTTCAAGTTCTTCGAAGAATATTTTGGACATCTTTTCATCATAGTGTTGACCTGTATGGCACAAAAGATGTTCAATAGTGTCACTGTATTTTTTAAATGCTTTGTGTACCGGAGCGGCCTTCATAAAATTAGGGCGCGCACCGACCACGGAGATGATTTTTTTCATTCTTACGATTTGAAGAATAACGGTGATTGAATCTTTAATAGATTTCGCGCATTCACACAACGGGAATGTTCAGCGATACAAAATCAATATAAGGATTCATTCTATACTTTAACAAACAGATTTTTAATAAATTTCAATTTATAAATCCTCAGATGAACTCTTTTTCCCTGGTACGATCATGATGGGTATATTGTCAATAATCTTATACGTTATTGAGCATTTTTTGCAAGCGAGTGTATTTTCCTCTGTATTGTAAGAGATAGTACCCTTACATTGAGGACAGCAGAGAATTTGCAATAGTTCTTTGTTCAACATTTGAGCAATTAAAATTCTAATTGAAAAAATCCGACTCTCGCGTGCCTGAAACACATTAGTAATTTGAGGTTCGTTGCATATCGATATTGCCTATCGTAAAAACCGTACTGAAGATATGCCGCCTTCTTTATTAAAATTGTTGGGTGATAGATAGGTGATTCGCAGTACCACCAATGCTGAGAAGAATTCTCAGTGGCTACTCAGGTACGCCCGAAAAACCCTGAAGTCGAGTTTACGTGGATCCTCTGGGATTCTATGTCCGACTTTGTTAACCTGCAACATGATAAAACTTTGATCCGCAGAGGTCTTGTTTAGCCGCACTTTCCTCTTGCATCTTCCAACGAATAGAAAATGATCGATCATTTCGCCGTCCTGAATCACTTGCATGGTTGGTTCGTCTACTGCCAAGGAGGGCCCTTTTTCGATCTCGACGTTTAAATAGCGCGTCCCCGCGGTAGGGTTTCGCAAAACGAATTGTGCGCCGTTGTTCACCCATCGAAAAGGCCTTCCAGCCTGGGTCTCATATGCATACCAGCCCGTGCCAAGCCAGAGATTCGCTTTGCTTAACTCATCGATAATGTCATTGTATTTCGTGCTCGATCCGATCTTACTCTCTATCAAACTGTATTGAAGCTTGACCCTGGGATTGAGAGCAGCGAGCATCTCATCGGAATATTTATCGACGCAATCAGTCAACTCAACGGCTAGAACTCCGTAATTCAGCAACCTCTCGTCCGCGGGCATGAGCGAATGGCCAAGGAGATCTTCCCCTTCGAAATTTAGCATTGATGTCTTCCGCGAAGTCAGAACAGAATCGTTAAGAGGAATATCGATACACGTTGTCGCACCCGATACAGGCCATTGTCTCAGAATGTGCTGATCGCTCGCTCGCAGCAACAGATTAAAATCAGAAAAATCGATGCCTGGACCCGGCGTCACAAGGACTCTGAGATACTTTGCACGCAACGATAGGTTCGACAAAGAAACTTCAAAGTCGAACGCTCCTCCAGAGAGCAAGTACCAATATCGAAGCGAATCCAGATGGCTCGTCTCCATATTAATCCTTCCTTCCGTGGGGACATTAACAAGTTGCAGCCCCACGCTGACTTTTTGTCTACTAGTTTCCCATTTCGACTGCCAAAGTATCTGCTCTTGAGGGTGAATGAATGACTTATAGCTGTACATCTCATTGTCTGGTGCAGAAAGTCGAAGGATCAATGTGACGTGAGGTGAATCGACAACCGCAACTCCCATAGTGTGCAAATACTGTTCAACCCAGAGTGTCGCAAGTTCATAGGGGGGCATATCTATGTGAACTCTATTACCCATTCGTCTTATGAGCTGGATCATCTCGACGAAGGTTGTACGTTCAACGTTCTCACTTACTACAGATGATATTTGGTGTTCGCCCCGAGGCACTTCGACGATCTCCAAAAACTTATTCTTAAATACAACTCGTTCATTAGGGGTTTCCTGGAAAACGGTTTGACCTATTCGATCCCATGCATAAGTGAACCTTGTGAATTTCTGACGGAGGAACCAGGATGATTTCATAGGATCAATCTGGAGGGTTATTCTCTCTTTTGTCAGAGCACGGTCCAACAACCAGTAGATATGTGGTGATCGCATATCAAGATAAATCCGATCCTGATTTCCCGAGCTCTTGATGAAGTCGACAGCTTCCTTAATCAATCCGCCGAACCACATATTAAGACCCGTGACCTCGTTTCCTACCCACGTGATCCTCCAAGGCGAGAAATGGTCAATTCCATATTTGGTATTCATCACAATATCATTTACTTCCGGTCTCTTGACCAGCCTGAGCAGACCATTGCTATAGAGAACACTATCTCTACTTAAAGTGGTATAGGCAACTGTCTTCAAATTCTCAAGTTGAATAAGGTATTTTGCATTTGAACGTACTGGCCCTTGGGAACGGCGACTCCGAAAAAAAAGATAGTCAAAGACGTTCGTGTTAGTCTCATCTGGAATGTCGATCGCATAATCTCGAATAGATTCCTTACCAACATGCGATAAGAAATCCGCGATTTTCTCCTTCTGATGATAGGGCCTGTCCAAAATATTGATACTCCTGGAGAGATTCCAGAATAGATTGATGCCGATCAGACATATGGGAGCAATGAGCCAAAGGGTCTTCTTCCAAGTGAGAAGTGAAGACGTTCGGTCCGAAATCCAGATCCCGAGTGCGATTACGACAACGAAGAAATTGGTGTAGAGAAATTTGTATGCATAGTATGGCGAGCCCCAGAATTCCACCATCATCACATAGAAGGCAGGAAAAAGAAAAACTAGAATAGGGAGATATTGCCTCTCCATCTTCAAACGGTGTGTCCAAGCTGCAAAGAAACTCAATGCCCATATGATTAGCGCGGCCACAAACATTGCCGCGCTAAGATGCAGATTAGTCAAAAAGAATGGGAAGAAGGAAACACTCCCCACGAGGTTGGATGGAATAAGCCCCCAAAAGATGACTAAAATCTCTTTTTCGAAAGCGATACGCCAGCTGGTCGCGGTACGAAGTTGGAGAGCTGCATACATCTTCATATCTTGCATAAATAGTCGAATCCAATCAATCAATTCCACCGCAGCTAACGCACCGAAAAGAAGGAGAATACTGAATTTCCACAAGTGTCTCCATTGGATTTGAATTCCCTTTCCGGATATAAGCTTGACGCCGATCACCTCACCGATCCGTTGCCACAGGTTCCAGGGTTTAAAGAGACGCTCGTGCACGAGCAAAAAAACGAGCGGTACCAAGAGGAAATTGAACGGCCCGGGATATGTGATAGAAATGAAGCCATAGAAAAGAACAGCTAACAGTAACCATCCTAATCCTAGTTTGCGCTGACCCCAGGCGAGCAGCAATCCTAGGAGAACAG
>Ga0187861_10001789_pt1 | contig 21291 bp, 16 predicted proteins | sample June2016WEW_10_1_3_FD_132986 | JGI IMG/M metagenome (GOLD analysis project Ga0187861, IMG submission 132986) | Peatland microbial communities from SPRUCE experiment site at the Marcell Experimental Forest, Minnesota, USA - June2016WEW_10_100 | ecosystem: Environmental > Terrestrial > Soil >...
AGTCCGCTCAACCGGATCATTTCAAGGTCGAGCGCTTTGTCAAGGCTCCACCAGATGGATTGAAGGATCTCTAAAAAATTAGTGGGCTTTTTTTTAGGTGCCGGCATTCCCAGTGCCAGCGCAGAATAAGCATGGTGATGGCCGTTGGCAAAAGAATGGATGATAAATTTCCCGGAACAGTCAATTTCCCTGGTATTTCCTGTTTCTTCAGGATCCCGGTCGAAGAAGATTTTTCCATCCGGGCCTTCTTTCACCAGGATATCTGTTTTTTTGAATTCCAGCGTCTGCCAGTCAATCCATGTACCGTTTTTCAGGAATATCATTTTACAATTTTTTATTGATTCGTTTCATCGGCAAGCGTCTTCTCCTGATCCCATCAAAAGAATACAATGCATTGGCCACGGCTGCTGCGGTCGGAACCAACCCGATCTCGCCGATCCCTTTTGCGCCATAGGGTCCCACGGGATCTTTTTCTTCAATACCGATGATTTCCATGTCAGGCGTTTGCATTGCAGTCAGCACGCCACAATCGCGGAGTTTCATACTTACCAGCCGGCTGTTTTTCATGGGAAGATCCTCTGTGAGAGCATACCCAACGCCCATATGGACGGCACCTTGGATCTGGCCTTCAAAAAGCATCGGGTTCATAATTTTTCCCGCATCATGGGCGGCATAAACTTTTTCGATCTCACCCTTATCATCAAGAACAACCAGCTGGGCTGCGTATCCATAGGAATAATGCGTGATGATCTTCTCAACATCGGCGCCGGGTTTAGTAGTCCAGTCACAATAATATTTTCCGCTATAGATAGTCCCGGCCAACTGATCGAGTGTTTTCTTTTTCAGATCATTTCTCAGGGATTTGGAAGCATCGATAATGGCATTGCCCAATAAGGCCGTTGCGCGCGAGGAAGTCGTCATCCCCGTGGGGATTTCTGCATCGGTATCAACAACTACATCGATCAAATGAGTATCAATCCCGGTTTCCTGGTGAAGTGTCTGGATGGCCATGTTGTGAATGCCTTGCCCCATTTCAGTCCACCCATGCTCTATTAACACTTGTCCTCCAGGTAAAATATGAATCTTCACATCGCTGAAATCAGTCATTCCGTTACCGACTCCTGAATTTTTAATTCCACAGGCTAATCCGGCATATTTTGCAGCATAAAAATAATCTTTAAGGGCAAGCAGGCAGGAACGGATCCCGATTCCTTTATCGAGAACCTGCCCGGTAGCCGTCATTTTCCCTGAAACCAAGGCATTGTCATAGCGGAATTTCCATCGATCGAAACTGCCTTTTTCACAAAGTTCATCGATACAGCTTTCCAGTGCAAAAGTAACCTGGTTGACGCCAAAACCACGCATGGCGCCGGAAGGAATGTTATTGGTATAAACCGTCAATGATTCAATATCGACAGAAGGAATAAAATACCCGCCACTGGCATGTCCTGCCACGCGTTCCATAACTTTGGTTCCCACAGAAGCATAAGCGCCGGTATCACCTATTGCCCGGAGCTTCAGGTGTGTCAGCATTCCTTTTTCGTCGCAGTCCAGCGAAATATCCATCCATACCGGATGCCGCTTAGGATGCATTATGATGGATTCTTCCCGCGAGAGATGCACTTTTACGGATTTTTGTAACAGAAAAGCAAATAGGGAAGCATGGCCCTGAACGGTCATGTCTTCGCGGCCGCCAAAACCACCGCCACAAGGCACCATTGTAACCCTGATCTGGTTTTCATTCAATGCAAGCAGCGAGGCGATCTGTTGCTGGTCAACATAAATCCCTTGCCCCTGGCTGTATAGATGAATGCCTTCCTGGGTTGGAAGTGCAACAGTCGCTTCGGTTTCCAGGAAAGCATGCTCGACACGCTGGGTCTCATAAATCCCGGAGGAATGATAAGTAACCCATCCGTCTGTCCGCTCGTCCGCTAGTCCTCTCCTAACCACGCAGTTTTCCAGTAAATTCGACCTGCCCGGATGTACCTGTGGCGAATCTACTTCAAGTGCTCTATGGACATCCGAAACAGGTTCGAGAATTTCGTATTCAATCTGGATCAGTTGGGCCGCTTTCCGGTCAGTATCTTCATCAATAGCTACGACACCAGCGATGACATCCCCAATATACCTCGTCGTTTCACCCACGGCAATCATCAATGGCCAGTCGTTAAATATAAGACCGGTATAACGGTCACCGGGGACATCGGAAGCAGTGAAAACCCGGATAACACCTTTCAATGAAAGGGCTGCCTCTGCGTTTATAGAAATAACCCGGGCACGGGGATGATCACTGAAACGAAGAGCGCCATGCAGCATGCCCTCAAATTTCAAATCGTTCACAAATAACCTTTTACCGGTTGCCATTTCATAGGCTTCATATTTTGTTAACGGTTGGCCAATGCCAGCTGCCGGCTTATTATTTGTTTTTTCATTCCCTTCCCGCAAGGTCTTCAGCGCCTCTTCAATGGCATCAATGATCTTTACATATCCCGTGCAACGGCAAAGGTTTAGGTTGATCGCTTTTTTTATTTCTTCCCGGCCGGGATCGGGGTTTTCAGCAAACAGAACCCGGGTTCTCATGATCATGCCGGGAGTACAAAACCCACACTGCACAGCGCCCTTGCCAACATACGCCTTTGCGATCACCTCACGAACCTTCGCCGGAATTCCTTCCATCGTAACCACCTTTGCGCTTTCCAGGAATTTAATTTTCCGGGTGCAGGAAAGTTTGGCTTTCCCATTGATCTCCACCATACAAGCGCCACAAGAAGCCTGACCTGAACAACCGTCTTTCGCCGAGGTGATCCCTTCAGTCTCTCGTAAATAAGACAAAAGTGTCCGGTTTTCATCACCGGTATAATCAATTCTCCGTCCGTTCAGGGAAAATGATATCATTTATGGGTTTTTGGAAAGGATGGTGTGGATCACTTTCCTGAGCGACCGGATATTCGGATCTATTGGTTCCGGAAGATGGATTTGTGATTGAACGGAAGCAAGATCCTTTAACCCGCTTCCGGTAAGTAACACCACATTTTTTGATCCGTGAGGAATCCTGCCCGACCCGGCGAAGTTTAGCATTCCGGCAAAAGCAGCAGCAGCAGCGGGTTCTGCGAATATCCCGGCCGAAGCCGAAAGCTGCACCGATGCCTGCAGGATTTCTTCATCCGTTACCGTTACCGATTCACCCTGGTATTGATTCATAAACCCGGCCGACATGTAAAAGTTCTTTGGTACATCTACCGAAATGGAATCTGCGATGGTGGCCGATTTTGTGATCCTGAAATTCTGATGATCAATATTGTTGACCAGGTTCGGGCTTCCCGTGGCCTGTACGGCTATGATGACCGGCATCCGTTCAATGATTCCCAGCAGGAACAGCTCCTCAAAGCCTTTGTAAACCCCTGAGAGAATTACCCCATCGCCGGTAGGTACGAAAACACGGTCGGGAGCCTGAAAACCAAGCTGGCTGAAGATTTCAAAAGAAACGGTTTTTTTGCCTTCGATGGTGAGCGGATTATACGCAGTATTCCGGTTATAAAAACCAAATAAACCGGAGGCTTCTACACTCATATCAAATGCATCGTCATAGGTTCCGTTTACAGGTATAATGTTTGCTCCATACATCACGATCTGGATAAGCTTGGCCAACGGAGCTTTTGCAGGAACAAGAATGATTGACTTTTGGCGTTGTGCCGCACAGATGCCGGCAAGTGAAGATCCGGCATTGCCGGTGGAGGCGGTAATCAGGGTGGAAATGCCGTTTTCCAGCGCCCAGGCGGAAACCAAAGCAGAAGCGCGGTCCTTGAAAGAGAAAGTCGGATTCTGAGAATCATCTTTGAGGTAAATTTCAAAACCGGCATTTTCTTTAACCACGCTGTCATTCCGGTAAAGCGGGGTACCACCGATTCGCAGGTTTGGCCAGGATTCCAGGCTACGGATGGGCAGCAATGGAAGGTATTTTTCCTGTTGAAACTGCTGAAAAAGTTCATAGGCCGGATAAGACTCCCGGATCTGCCTGTAATTGTAAACTGTTTTTAACACTCCTTTCGGGGGCTGACCTGCGAGATTACCTGCCTGGCATACAGGGCAGAGGTAGATTACTTTATCCCCCGGATAATTGGCTCCACAATTGACACATTTGTAATGAAATTTATCAGTCATAATGCTGATATTCATTTTTTCTGAAAGATAGAAAATTATTTTAAAAGTCCGGTCCTGTCGTTAAATTCGTTGATCAGTTCATCCCAGCATGCAGGCTGGCTGAAAATCTTCGGCCAAATCTGCCGGTCATCCCAGAGCTGGCGAAGGTCTTCTACATCCTTATTCTGCTGTTCGATCCAGGTAAAATATTTCAGGTTGTGTATGGCTTTCTGGTCTTCATAAGTAAGATCCTTCATATGGTCTGTAGTGGTGCCAAACATGCATTTTTCATGATCCTTTGCAGCCTGAAGCAGGGAATATGTTCCGCGTTCAGCGGTCAATTCTTTCAGACGCGATTCATACATCTCCGCCGAATCAGTGGCGATCGTCACAAGGATATCATCCTCCTTAAGATCAAAATATTTTGCTGTTTTTATTGCCGAAAGAATGTTGGCAATTCCGGAAATACCTATCATTCCAAGCTGTTTAACGAGTTCCTTGTCTACCCCGTTTCCGGCGAGGTAATCATGGCCTTCCTTTTCATTGAAGACACGCAATAACCGCATGCAATCTTCATCATCGATCGCCGTGACCACATTGGTGTTTTTTATATTGTGGATCCAGGGAACATGTTTATCGCCGATACCTTCGATACGGTGCCTTCCAAATCCGTTGCGTAATAAGGTCGGGCACTGTAATGCTTCGGATGCGACGACTTTCAGGTGCGGAAATTTCGTACGGAGGTAATCGCCAGCGGCAATAGTACCTGCTGATCCGGTTGCTGAAATATAAGCAGCCAGCTTGGAATTTTCAACGGCAATCATTTTGAAAACCTCTTCAATGGCATGACCTGTAACTTCATAATGCCAGCAGGAATTTCCAAATTCTTCGAACTGGTTGAAGATTATGCAATCTTCGCGTGTACGGCGGATCTCCCAGCATTTGTCGTAGATCTCCTTTACGTTCGATTCACACCCGGGTGTAGCGATGATCTCGGCTCCTATCTCCCTCAGCCAGGCAAATCGTTCCCGGCTCATCTCTTCCGGAAGAATGGCAATTGCCGTCACGCCCATGAGATAGGAATCAAAGGCGCCACCACGGCAATAGTTTCCGGTAGACGGCCAAACCGCTTTATGATAGGTCGGATCAAATTGTCCTGTGATAATACGTGGTGCAAGACAACCGTAAGCGGCGCCAACTTTGTGAGCCCCGGTCGGGAACCATTTTCCGAGCATCAAAACGATCCGGGCATCAATACCTGTCAGGGCCTTGGGAAGTTCCATAAAATTCGGACTGCCATAAAGTCCTCCCTTTTGCCGGGGTTCGTTTTTCCAGGTAATCCGGAAGAGGTTTAGAGGATGAAGATCCAATAAGCCAATGATCTTTAGTTTGTCTTTGATCACGCCCGGGATCAGGTCTGGGTTCTGCATCTGGGCGAATGTCGGAAGTATGATACCTTTCTTACGGTATCGGTTAATAGCTTTTTGAAGGATTTTATCATCAATGATCTTATCCGTAATTGGAATCATATGGTTTATTTTGGGGAGATTATCAAATCGTTTTGATTATGCGGTATGCAGCGAGGTCAGATTATCAATTGCAAAGCTCCTTTCATTACAATGCTCATTTCTGCTGCAAAAGTAAAGTGATATTCTTTTGTGCAGGGTGTTAAAAACTCCACTTTGACCAACCTGAAATCAGACCGTTCGATGAAGGCTTTTACATGCTCTGTCTCGTAAAGATACATGTTATCGGTTAAAGTGAGGGTTTTGATGTTTTCTTTTTGTTTATAGATAAGGATATCACGTCCGGGAAGACGGCTCAGGTAATATCCTTCGCCCTCGGCATTCAGGGAAGGGATCGTAAGGCAAAGCCCGGGTTTATCGGCAAAAGGCTTACCGTTGCTGGGACAGAATGTGATACAATTGCCGCATTCGTTGCACAGGTCGCGGAGATTCAATATCTGCCATGGCTGGTCAACACTGAACCTCCTGTCAGGTTCAAACGCTACGCTGCTATTTTCTTTCCGGATTGCTTTTTGCAGCTGATAATTAACCGGGTCGATACGGTAACTGAAATTGGCCAGGTTCGGACAAACACTTACGCAGACATTACAGATTTCATCACAATACAGGCAGCGGGTTGCTTCTTTCCTCGCCTCTTCCTCCGAAAGTGCCCCCATCACAAGATTGAAGTTCCGGCGGTCGGTCAAAGGGGTTTCTCCCGGGGAAATGCCAAACTCACGCACTGCTTTCCGGTGAAGTAATTCCGGATAGTTAATGTTTTTTTCCGGTGATTTTCTGGTTTCCGGGCCGGTGAGTGAAAAGTCAGCCAGGATTTCTGAAGCAGCTTTTCGGCCATCGGCGATGGCATTGATCGCTGTAGAGGCTCCCCGCAGGGAATCACCGCCAATATACAAACCTTCGATACCGGTTTTATACTTTCCTTCTGATGTTTTAAGATCTTCGGATACAGCAAAATCAATGGCGAGTTTCTGCCCGATTGCAGGAATAATGGTATCACAGCGGATCTCAAATTCCGAACCCGGGATTTTGATGGGTGCCGGCCGGCCATCTTTATCCTTCAATGCAAGAATATTTCGGGAACATACCAATGAACTTACCTTTCCAAGGGTCGTACTTACACGTTCAGGATTGGTAAGTTCCATTATCCGGATACCTTCTTCAATCACTGCTGTTATTTCACCTTTGTCGGCAGGCATCTCCTTGACAGTACGACGATAAATTATAGTGACGGTTCCTTCCTTACCTGTGAGCCGGTAAGCCGTCCGGGCAGCATCCATGGCTGTGTTTCCACCACCGATGATCACCACATGTTTACCAGCAGGCAAATCTGTGTTCTTCCTGACATTATAAAGGAATTTTAGCGGGTCAAGAACGCCTTCAGACTCAATTCCTTCAATATCTAAGCGGGCCGGTTGCTGAGCCCCCGCTGCCAGGAATATCACATCATGGCTCTTTCGGATTTCATGAAAATCTTTAGTCCTGATAGGATAATTATGATGAAGGATTATACCGGATCCCAGGATAAGGTTGATATCTCGGTCGATGGCCTCGTTTGTAAGCCGGAAAGAAGGGATGGCTGCAGAGACCATGCCTCCTGCCATATTCTTTTGTTCAAAAACATGAACTTCAAATCCTGCCTTTCTGAGAAACCAGGCACAGGATAGCCCGGCCGGTCCGGCGCCGATAATGGCAGCTTTTTTTCCGTTGGATTTTATAGGATCTCCGTGAAGATCTGAAGAATAATTTTCGGCAACGAACCGCTTGATCTCGCGGATATGTAATGCTCCATCGTAATTGATCCGGGTGCATTTCAACTGGCAGAGATGGTCGCATACCATGCCGGTAACGGAAGGAAACGGGTTGGTTTCGAAGATGGTTTCGAAGGCAGCAACCAGGTCATTCCTGGAAACAGCAAACATATAACCGGGAATTTTTTGGTTGGTCGGACAGGCGTCCACGCAGGGTGCATGGATACAATCAAAATATCCCAATGGTCTTTGGGTTTTTATATCCCGGTCGGTAAGTATCTTTTTCTTGTATGCGGATTCACCTGTCACGCGGTCAGCATATCGGTTCAGGTTCATAAGCGCGGCTTCGGGCAGATTCTGATCTGGTTTTCCGGAAGAGATAAGAATATGATCTTCGATGCACCTTGCTTTTTCGTCCCCAAAGTCTTTGCGGATATTCTCAATATACTGCCACAACCTGCCATAACCGCCAGGTTTCAGCAGATCGCTGCAGATCGTCACTGGCTTCATCCCGCAGGCAAGTATGGGAACAATGTTAAAACAATCTCCCCCGGCAGAGAATGAAATATCAAGTTTTCCGTTAAAGTCATTCTGTAATTTCCGGGCCAGGTTGATGCTCACCGGATGAAGTGCCCGTCCACTCATATATTGCATCTTTTCTCTTTCATCGAAAACCTTACCGGTATTGAGGCATTCCAATGTATTAGTAAGTTTAATGCTGAATTGTAACCCGTTAACGGAAGATGCTCCAGTCAGGGAATTGATGATCTCTATTGCATCAGCGTATTTTAAGTCATGCTCAAAAGCCAGGTCGGGTATTTCCGTAAAGAATCCATTTTTTGGATTCAGCAGGCTACGTAAGGATTCTGGTCCAAGCAAGGTTGGATTTAATTTGATGGTTGTATGTAGTTTCTTTTCCCCGATCAGGTATTGTCCGATCTTCCCGATCTCTTCCGGCGGACAGCCATGCATGGTACTCAGCGTGATACTGTCGGATATGCGGGAAGGGATATCCAGTTGGTCAATCGCAGGATAGATCACACGGATCGCTGTTTTCGCTGCTGCAAGTTCCATGCTGCAATCCTGCATCTTATTCAGAAATCCTTGTACATTCGGTTCCAGGATACCTTCGAGGTTGTATCCTACACTCATATTAAAAATGGTTCCGGTGACTCCTTTTAGACCGAGTTCCTTATGAAGAATATGGATGAGGATCCATGCATTCAGGTATTCGGTAAACGACTGGTCAATTTTGAGCTCCTGTGACCATTCACAGTTGTATCCTTCATCCCGCATATCGATACAGGGCTTGGGAATATGAAGATCGTCGAAAGTCTGAATGGTCTTTAGTTCGATATAACGTGACCCACAAAGCCAGGCAGCAACGATGTTCATAGCCAGCTGGGAATGCGGGCCTGCAGCCACTCCTACTGGTGTTTCCAGCGTTTTTCCATATCGATGCATATGGAAAGGGTCGGTTGCCTTCGGAATGAAGAAAAGGCTACCGGGGATACCCATGAATCGGTTCTGACGGATTTCTGAAAGTGTCAACCGAACAAGCCCGGGCAGAGGAACAGGTGAAAATTTATCAGACAAAAGCCCCTGAGTTTAAAATTGAATTTCCGGTACCAAAATTAAGATAAAATGACGGGATGACATTATTTTCCTTGACATGTAGGAAATGAAACAAATACGATTGGATAATATGATTGTTTGTTCATCGGACTGAATAACCTATTATTTTTGTTGTTGACATTTTCCTGTTATACAAAATAGTCATACATGGAACCTGTATTTATAGAATCACACGATAATTACTTCAAGATCGCTTTCGAAGAGGCCTTTAAATCACTTAGAACCAATATTGGCGGGCCTTTTGGGGCAGTCGTGGTAAAGGATGGTAAAATTATAGGGAAAGGCGGAAACCAGGTGATTTCACAGAATGATCCTACTGCACATGCCGAGATCGTTGCAATCCGTGAAGCCTGCAGGAATATCAGCAATTTTGATCTTTCCGGCGCCGCGATCTATGCAACCTGCGAACCTTGCCCTATGTGTCTTTCGGCAATATATTGGGCCAACATCAAGGAGGTTTATTACTGTTCAACCCGCTTCCAGGCTGAAACTATCGGGTTCAGGGATAATCACATTTATGAGGAAATTAACCTTCTGCCTGAAGAAAGAACCATTTCCTTTCACCAGGTTACTCATCCCGAAGCCGCCAGGCTTTTCAGGGAATGGACGGAGAAAAAGGATAAGATGCCTTATTGACATAGAACCGATATTCTGTTTAAAACCAGAATCAAAAAATAATTTTAAAAATGAATAAAATGAAAACAAAACTGCTTTTATTTATCGCAATTTTCATTTTGAGTTCAATGTCCTGCAGGGCGCAGGAAGCGAAGCTGGACGATATTCTTTCAGCCTATTATAAAGCAATCGGAATCGAGAAGATGAAGGAGTGGCAGACGGTTACCGTTATCGCAAAAACTATTTCACAGGGCATAGAATATCCTCTTAAATTTTATATGAAGCGCCCGGGTAAACTCCGGGTTGAAGTAGAAGTACAAGGAAATAAAATGATACAGGTTTTTGACGGAAAACAGGGGTGGAGCATCATTCCCTGGTCCGGATCCTCGGATCCGCAAGACATGACCGCGGATGAAATAAAAGGAATGAAAAACCAGGCCGACGTCGAAGGGGCACTTTATAACTGGAAGGAAAAAGGTCATAAAGCCGAACTGATTGGCAAAGAAGATTTTGAAGGTTCATTAGTCTATAAAATAAAACTGACCAAAGAAGACGGGGATATAGAAACCTGGTTCATTGATGCGGAAAACTATGTGCCACTCAAAATGGCTGCAACTGTGAAGATCCAGGGTAATGAAATCGAAAGCGAATGTTATTTTTCCAATTACAGTGAGTTCAATGGCGTATTAATCGCCAAAACCAATACAAATAAATTCAAGGGTCAGACAGTTTCACAGGTAGAAACAGATAAAATGGAGATCAATATTCCTGTCAGTGACAGTCTCTTTGTCAAACCGTTAAAAAAATAGCTTACTATTACATTTTTTAGATCGAAACATATGATTCGTATCATTTTCATTTTTCTGTGCATCCTTTATACACAAATGACTCTGGCGCAGTTCAGGGTGGACGAAAATACTTTTGGTGATATCAAAGCCCGGCAGATAGGCCCGGCTACTATGAGTGGCCGGATTTCCGCCCTGGATGCGGTTGATAAGAACCCGGCCATCCTTTACGTTGGGGCAGCCAGCGGAGGATTATGGAAGTCCAAAAACTACGGAACTACTTTTAAACCCGTTTTTGATAAATACAATCAATCGATCGGGACAATCACTATCGACCAAAATCACCCAGATACGGTATGGGTCGGAACGGGTGAAGTTTGGGTACGAAATTCTACTTCTGTTGGCGACGGCATCTATAAGACAAACAATGCCGGCGAGACCTGGCAGAAAATGGGATTGGAAAAAACCGAACGCATCGCAAAGATCTCCATCCATCCGAAAAATTCTGATATTGTTTTCGTTGCAGCCCTTGGGAACCTCTGGAACTCCAGTCCTGAAAGGGGATTATTCAAGACCATCGACGGCGGGAAAACATGGGATAAAATACTCTATGTTGATGAGAATACAGGATGCTGTGATGTGGCTATCGACCCAGGTGATCCTGATATCATGTATGCAGGTATGTGGGAATTCCGGAGAACTCCGTGGTCATTTAGTTCCGGAGGTAAAGGAAGCGGACTTTTCCGGTCAACCGACGGCGGAAAAACCTGGTCGAAGATTACAACAGGGCTTCCCTCTGGTATCATGGGTAGGGTCTCGATCTCTATTTCTCCGGTCAGATCCGGTATCGTATATGCACTGATCGAAGCGGAAAAAACAGGATTGTACCGTTCGGGCGACAAAGGGATCACATGGAACCTGATGTGCCAGTCGGAAGCCATAAACGACCGGCCTTTTTATTTTTCATTTCTTGCCCTTGATCCGATCGATACAAACATCATCTATAAACCCGGATTTAACCTGTTTAAAAGTACCGACGGCGGGAAGACTTTCGGCTCCGCAGCTGTTGAAGGAGGAAACTACCACAGCGACTGCCATCCCATTTACATTGGGAAAAAAGATGCAAAGCTACTCTATATGGGAACCGACGGAGGAGTTTATTATTCCATGGACAGAGGGAATACCTGGCGGTTCATGCGGAACCTGCCGGTTTCACAGTTTTACCATGTGAGCATTGATATGGCAGATCCATTTAACGTTTATGGCGGGCTCCAGGATAACGGATCATGGTACGGTCCATCCAGGGGTTCGTCCGGAATCACAAACAGCAGCTGGAAAAGTGTTGGTTTCGGGGATGGTTTTTATGTTTACTGCGATAAGCTGGATTCAACGATTCTCTATTGGCAGTTTCAGGGAGGAAAGATCGCAAGATACTCCCTTCGGACAGGTGAATACAAATCGCTGATTCCTTTCAGGGACAAAGAGACGAAAGAACTGCGCTTCAACTGGAATTCCCCGATGATATTCAGCCCAAATGGGAATATTTTTTATACAGGGGCGCAATATCTTTACAAGACCAGCAACCGGGGAGATACCTGGAGAAGGATTTCACCCGATCTTACTACCGATGACCAGAAAAAAGAAAAACAGGAAAAATCCGGCGGACTTACTGTTGATAATTCTTCGGCCGAAAATCATTGCACGATCTATACGATTAATGAATCGCCACTCGATAGTCTCATCATCTGGGCAGGTACCGACGATGGTAACCTGCAGGTTACCGTTGATGGCGGAAAAACATGGACGAACGTAGTGAAGAACATTCCCGGATTGCCTGTCAATACCTGGTGTTCATACGTGGAACCTGGCCGTTTTGATAAAAATACGGTTTATGTGACGTTCGACGGCCACCGGATGGGCGACAAGACTCCCTATATTTTCAGATCCCCTGACCTGGGAAAGACATGGAAGGCGCTGGCCGATACTTCGATCAAATCCTATTGTCACATTATCAAACAGGACCTTGCTAATCCCAATCTGCTTTTCCTGGGAACGGAATCGGGTCTTTATATTTCGATAAACGGGGGACAGAATTGGGCTTGTTTCAAAGGGAACATTCCAAAGGTCCCGGTTATGGATATGGTTATTCATCCGCGCGACCAATCGCTGGTATTGGCCACCCATGGCCGGGGAATCATGATCATTGACGACCTGAATCCGTTGCGCCAGCTTTCACAGGAGTTCCAGGATGCCGATGTGAAATTCATCAAAACAAAAGACTATGTGATCCGCGAATATTCATTTAAGCAGGAATGGAACGGGGATGATGAATTTATCGGTCAGGTTCCGGAAGAATCAGCGCCGATCTTATACTACATGAAGAAGCGCCATGTTTTCGGGGATATCTACATTGAGATCTATGATCCGGAAGGTAAGCTGATCAAAAAACTCCCGGCCGGTACACGGAAAGGGATCAATCAGGTGAACTGGACCATTCGACTGAAACCCCCAAAAGTCCCCGTTTCACCGCAAATGGAAGGAGAGGCCATGACCGGACCGAATTATTCTCCAGGCGAATATACCGTAAAACTGATCAGGAACAATGAGACCTTGGAAACGAAGATACGGCTCCTGCCCGATCCGAAATCTATTTATTCCTTGGAAGACCGGGAAGTCAGGCAAACGGCACTGATGAAAACCTACCATCTACTTGAATCACTCGCATACTTAGACCGTCAGGCAAAAGAAATCCGCGACAAAGCAATGACCCTTGCCAAAGAAGTTCCGAAACCGCTCGCAAGGAGACTTACAGAAATTGCTACCCGGATGGATACCCTGCACATGAAACTTGTTTCTACAAAGGAAGGCAAGGTCACCGGTGAGGAGAAACTCAGGGAAAAGATCGGTTTTATCTACGGCTCCATTATGAGTTACTTAGGAAGACCAACAGATTCGCAGATCTCAGGACTTGACATTCTTTCCAAAGATGTAGATTCCTGTAAAACCCTGGTTAATGATCTTCTGGCTGGTGATCTGGTTCGTGCTAACAAGGAACTTGTCACGCTGAAAAAGGAAGAAATTAAGGTCATCTCAGAGGAAGAGTTCAATAAAGAGCCTTAAGATTCCAGGTAAATATTACAATCCCGGATAAATTGTAACGCGTTACGCGTGACGCGTGACGTATATTATGTCGTCATTCAATTAACGAATAAATCGAGGTCCGCTCCAGAATATTGTAGGTATTATCCCGGATCTTCTTAAAAACCTTCCGGATCTGGCAGGTTCTTTCATCCCTGCAAAATTCACAGGGCTGGTAAGCTTTCTCGGAAATACAATACATCATAGAGATGGTCCCTTCAAAATGCCTTATGATTGTCACAAGTTTTATTTCTTTCGGATCATGTATCAAGTAATACCCGCCTGATTTCCCCAGCCGGCTTCCTACAATTCCCAGTTTTTTCAATTCCTGAAGGATGTTTTCAAGGAAACGTTGTGGAAGATTTTCACTTTTTGCGATTTCGCTGATCAGGATAGCCCCGTTGCCATATTCTTTCGCCAACTTGGTGAGTGCCAGCATGGCATAGCGTGTTTTTTTAGATAAGATCATCATCCCTTTTTGCTTATTTCGATTAACTTTTCCAGGTCATTCACAATAATTTTTTTTCCTTCAAGTGTGATGATCCCTTCTTTATTGAATTTCGACAAAGTCGTAATTACGTTTTCATGCGAACAGGCTGCAAATTCGGCAAGTTCCTTACGGGTGATTACAAACTCTTCCGGATTTTTATGATAGACATCCTTCCAAAGGTAAATCAGGATATCAGCAATTCTGCCATTTACCTGGTTGTGAGCCATGCTTATGAAATTGAAAATCGAAGCCTGGAACATCTCCATGGTTTGCTCACACATCGCAAGGATGAAATCAGAATGCTTCAAAGCAATATTCCGCATGGCTTTGCTGTCAATCAGGCAAATTTCGCAGGGATCCATAGCAACCAGCGAAAAAATGTTTGTTTCCTTAAAGAACAGGTTGGCAGTTCCCAGCAGCTTAGGACCTGAAACGATGGTCATAATGTAATTTTTTCCGGAATTATATTGGTAGCTGAATTTTACAATCCCTTTATGCAGAAAAACCAGGTGATGTGATTTCGCTCCCTGCTTGAGGATGGATTCTCCTTTTTCGAAACGAAGCTGTACCGAAGTCCGTCTGATTAGCTCAAAATCATTCTCCGGCATATAATGCGTAGATATTATCCTGAACAAGCACTGTTGACAGTCATAGAGTTGTCGATTTTCTTCGATCATAGGCACCTGAGATTAAAAAATTAATGGCGGAATATTTAAAATTTAAGGTCTGATACTAATTTATTCAAGTCAAATGTACACTTTTCCGGTGCACTTAATGTATATTTTTGTAAAAATAGTTTTTTTATGGAAATTCAAAAAATCACAATCCATGGAGGATATGGCAAAGACGGTTCAAAAGAAGCTGTTGAAAGCCTTGAATTATGTGCAGGGGATATTATCAGCATCGTGGGTCCTACAGGTTGTGGTAAAACAACCCTGATCAATGACATTGAACTGTTCGCGAACCGCAACACCCCTTCAGGCCGGCAAGTCCTGATCAATGATTTTCCTATCTCGGATGATTTTACTTTCGATCCTTCACAGCATCCGATTGCAATGATCTCCCAGCATACAAATTTCCTGAGCGATCTGCCTGTTGGTGAATTTCTCACCATCCATGCAAAAATCCGCGGGGCAGAAAACATCGCCGAAGTGGTCAATGAAACCATTGAATTCGCTAACCAGTTGACCGGGGAAGCCATCGTAAAGGAGACCGGGATGACGGAATTATCCGGTGGTCAGACACGTTCCCTGCTGATCGGTGATGCGGTTGTAATCGGCAATTCGCCGATCATTCTGTTGGATGAAATTGAAAATGCCGGCATCCATAAGACCAAGGCACTTGAATTGCTGAAAAGATATGACAAGCTCTTTGTTTTCGTCACACATGATCCTACGATTGCATTACTATCAGATTACCGCATAATCATGAAGAACGGAGCGATGCAGAAGATTGTGAGGTCAAACCCGGAAGAAAAACCCGCAGCCGAAGCTTTGCGGAAAATGGACGATGCGATTCTCTATTTCCGGGGATTGATCCGTGAAGGGCAGGAGTTGAATGAAAAACATCTTGAAAAAATAAAACAATAAAAAAATATGAAATTAATAGTTTTTGCAGGTCCTCCTACTTGCGGAAAGACAACTGTCATCCGGCAGGTTATTAGGCGGATGATAAAGAATGGCAATAAGCCTGCCTATATCAAGATCGATGTTCTCTACGCAGATGAAGATGAAGTCATAAGAAGAGAATTCGGCATACCTACACATAAGGTCTATTCGGGCGAACTTTGTCCTGATCACTGCAATGTTGTGGTTCTCGACGAAGCTGTTGAATGGGCTGAAAAAGCCGGAGCCACTTTCCTGTTTGTCGAAACGGCAGGATTATGCCTGCGTTGTTCACCCTATGTCGAAAATTCGCTGGGAATCGTTGTTCTCGAAGCAACAAGCGGAATGAACCTGCCCCGGAAGGTGGGTCCTATGCTCACCATTGCCGATATTGCTGTAATCACTAAGATCGATCTGGTTTCGCAAGCTGAACGCGAGGTATTCCGGTATGGCGTAACCCAGGCAGCGCACGATGTCACTGTGATGGAGAGTAATGCCCTTTACGGGATCGGCATCGATCCCATTATAAAACGAATTGAAAAGATCCATGATGTTGAAATGCCTATGTTCCTGCGTGGTAATCCGCCTGTGGGAACCTGCACGATTTGCGTCGGGAAAAAAGAAATCGGCGCTAAGAACCATTTCGGCGTTCTCCGGACAATGGAACAGGAACTCTTCTATGTAGGAGAATAGAGATGAAAAGGATTTATCTCGATAATGCCGCTTCGACACCCGTTGATCCCCAGGTGCTCGATACCATGAATAGAACCTTTTCGGAATGTTATGCAAATGCATCCAGTATGCATTCTGACGGCACACGGGCAAAAGAATTTTTAGAGAATGCCCGTTCCTCACTTGCATCTGTTCTGAATTGTCATCCTGAAGAATTGTATTTTACTTCCGGCGGGACAGAGGCCAATAACTGGGCGCTTAAAGGATTTGCTTTTGCAAACCGGTCGAATGGGAATCATATTATTATTTCCGCGATCGAACATGATTGTGTTTTGAATACCTGCAGATGGTTACAACAGCAGGGATTTCTTATAACAGTAATGCCGGTTGACGAATCCGGCATCATTCTCCCTGAAACGGTGAAGGAAGCCATCACGGCCGGAACGATCCTGGTTTCAGTGATGCATGTCAACAATGAAATCGGAACTATTCAACCCATAGCAGATATCGGCCGGATCGTCCATGAGAAAAATATTGCCTTTCATACTGATGCGTGCCAGTCGTTCGGAAAAATCCCGCTGGATGCGGCAAATCTGGGAGCCGATATGTTCTCAATCAATGCCCATAAAATTTATGGACCTAAAGGTATCGGGGCTTTGTACATCCGGAAAGGCACATGGATAGAACCCTTGTTACACGGAGGCGGCCAGGAAAGGGGATTAAGGTCCACCACAGAAAATATTCCCGGAGTTATTGGTTTTACCCGTGCGGCGGAATTGTGTCAAGCTCTTCAGGCGGAGGAGCAAAGCCGTATAAAAGACCTGAGAGAACTGCTTATCTCGAGATTATCCGATGATTTTGATAATATTTATTTCAATAGCAGTCAGGAACAGTGCATACCGGGAATTGTAAATTTTGCATTCATTGGTCAGGAAGGTGAAGCCATTCGCCTTTTACTGATGCTGGATGAGGAAGGTATTTCGGTATCAGCAGGATCAGCTTGTTCTTCCAATAATGCAGCATCCGGTGGATCGCATGTATTGAAGGCGATCGGCAGGAACCCGGTGGAAGCACGTGGCGCTATCAGGGTTAGTATCGGTCGCTTTAACACTGAAAAGGATATTGAAATATTTTGTAACGCCTTAACCAGGATCATGCAGAAATTTAAGAATGTTCATTCATTTTAAAATTCATATCATGTCAGAAATAATCAAGATTTCAACCGATTTTATGGAAAAATTGCCAATGCTCGATTGCGGAGCATGCGGGTTCAGGACTTGTGAGGAATTTGCCATGCTCTTGCCGGAAGATCCAGAAGAACTCAAGCGTTGCATCCACCTGAACGGGAAAAAGAACGGGACAAATACGCTTGGTTCTCTGCGGACCAAGCAACTCCAGGGAATGGCCGAAAAAATGGGCTGGATCGACAATCTGCAGCGCCCGTTTGATTTTATTCTCGACTGTTTTGAAAATGAATCAGGACCACGGGAAACGATTCTTCCTTATAACCCGGCACTTGTAAAAGAACTGGGCGTTAAAAAAGGAGACCTCATGATCGGGCGCCCAATGGGCATGTCATGCGGATGTCCCATCACCCATTGCGGGATCGTTTCGGATACAGATGCGCGGAACGGTGTCATCAATTGGTGTGTTACCGGTCCCTTAAGGCCTCGTAGCGAGGGTTTCATCGATATCGGATATTATGTGGCACAAGCATATGACGGATTGATCAGGGAATCAAAAGAAGAAATCAAACTGGGAAAAAGGTATTGGTTCCTGCCCCGGAGATGTATGCTCCAATGGCGGCACAGCGGACTTATAAATTCTATAGCGCGGATGAAAGACGGAAGTTATAAAGTGAGGATAGAAGGGCTTTTTATCGGGTAACACTTTATGATTGGAAGGGAAAAATGGTAAAAATGTCGTGATGATCACTACAATGATCCCATATTCTTCCTGATCTGTCATGCCATCTATTCTGACAGTTTCCTTGATCCTGCCAGTTCCAATTAGCCTCATCGCCCCAATTATCCGGGTCATCAAAGATTTCATGCGGGGGGATCATAACGTTGCCATATTTCCGGTAGATTGTCATTTTCGTCGGCGCTTTTACATGCGAACAATACTCGGGGAATTAGAATAATTATTCAATCACGGTAATTCATTACTGATAAGTTTTATCACATCATAGAATCTGGTTTTTTCTGTTAAAAACTCTTTTATCAATTGAGAAACCGCCTCCTCCATAATAAAGAATAAATGCCAGTAACATGGTCATACAAAAATCTGTACGGTACTCGTGGGCGAAATTCCAGAACCCATGCGTGGTCAGGATCGGGATCTTTGTTGTTATAAAGGCCGTTATCATAACAATAATAAGCGGAATAGAAGCAAACCTGCTGAGAAACCCAAAAAGAATCAGGATTCCGCAGATGATCTCAAATGTGCCGGTAAAATAAGCCCAGAATTCCGGATTACTAAATCCGATTTTTGTAAAACGGCCTGTGCCTAATGTTTCGGGGAAAAGATATTTCTGTATCCCTTCGGTTAAAAATACAAGTCCCACGGTAATTCTTGCAACCAGGACCGGCGAAGCTGTTGTTGCCAGAATAATGTTCAAAACCCTTTTCATAATTGAATGCTTTTATGATGTGTTGAATCACAATGATTGATTTTCATTACAAAACATTTTGAACGATAGAGTTGAAAAGTTATTATTGATATCTTTATTAAATCTTAATTTGCATTTGGTTAAAGCTTGAATAAAATATTGGATTATATGAGATTATAATGTATATTTGAATGTGTTTTCCCTGACCAATATTTAATATGAAAAAGATTTATCTTATCTTTCTTCTGCTCCCAAAGATACTTTTTGCCCAGGATTTCGGGAACATCATAACTGCCGGACGCACTTATTATACCGACAGTATAAATAATCCCGGTTACCTTGCAGGAATAAAAATAGATTCCATCTTCTCCCTGGGAAACGGAGATACAATCTTTCTTGCAAACAATACCATCCGGCCATATCCACACCATCCTAATTATGATACCGCTGGTGGAATCCTTGGAAGAAAGATCTATAAACAAAATGATGGTTGGTTTTATTTTTTCAATATTGCTGATGATACACTTTATCTGAAGAGCCAGGCTTTACTGAACGAATCATGGAAATTCTGCAACCTGCCGCATAAGGGTTACCTGCAGGCAACCTGCATTTCAATTAACGATACACTTGTCCTCGGAATTCCTGACACGGTGAAGAAAATTTCTTTCCAGGCCAAAGATTCAACTGGGTTGGATATCCCGGACTTCTACAATGGACAAAGTATTTTTTTGGGCCAAAAATATGGTTTTAACAGAGTATTTGACCTGCACCAGATGCCGGATACTTCCGGAATGTATGCCCTGGTGGGAAGGAACCATCCCATGATCGGGTTCCAGGGGCTTACCTGGCAGGAAGTCAATGAGTTTGAGGTTGGGGATGAATTTCATTATACAGGGGAAGTAAACAGTGCTGAATGGCATGACCATATTTCGGACGATTATAATCAGATTCAAAAAGTCCTGGCAAAAGATGCCCATCCGGAATCAGGATATGTTAATTATACAATGGAAAATTGCAAAGATGAATATATCGTGCACAGCTATTCCCCTAATCCTCCCTATCATATATATACCTACGAAACAGTGCAGGTATCCTATACTTACAATTCCCTGCCGGCTGACCCCACCAATCCCTTTATGCCGGAACAATATATTCATGACTGTTATAGGTATTATTCGACCTTATATCATACAATTCCGGGCAGACCTTCAAATGGGTATATTGGGGATTACTATTGTTACTACCCACACTTCCCACTTCTGGAATATGTAAAGGGCCTCGGTAAAACTGATACCGAGACTTTATGGATTGATTGGCCGCCGAACTTTTACTATGTTGATTATAATACGCTTGTATATTTCAAAAAAGGCAATGAAACATGGGGTAATCCTGTTGCAACGGATTGTTCTACCCTGTTACCATATGTCTCGTTCCACCCCGACACACTGGTTTTCCAGCCACCATATGGCAGTCGTGATACACTGTTTGTGAGTTGCAGCGGACAATGGCATATTGTGAACACCTCCTGTAGCTGGCTGAATTATCAGCCTATATCAGGTAGTGGGGACGGATCTGTTATTTTCATTACTTCCAGTCCGTATTCAGATAAAGATCCTCGTTATTCATCCTTAAAGATTATCGGCCCCATGGGAACAAAAACATTCTATGTTAAGCAATGGGGAAACTTTTACGGAATTGAAAATAAAAGCCAGACAATGGTTTCTATTAGTCCGAACCCCATCAAAACTTTTGCCGATATTTCTGTTTCCGGTTTCCCTTCGAAGAAGAAAGCAGTTCTGACTTTAATTGATCTCACTGGCAGGAAAGTTTTTGAGGACACTTTTGAATCTCCCAAGTACCACTTAAACCGTGGACAGATCCCTTCTGGGATGTATATCCTTAAAGTAAATGTTTTGATTGGGGATAAGAGTGTGCAGACAAAGATCGTCCTGGAATAAAGGGGTAGGCTATTTTCATATTAATATTTGCCCAATCCATTTTTTTCAATAGATTTGCTCTTCACGATATTTCTTCCATTGATCCATAATTTAAAAACAGAACAATCATTCTGATAATAAAAGTCTTTACCAGATCTAGCTGGTCTTTTTTAACAAAGGGAATGTTTTGCGCCTGGATACCCAGAGAAAAACGACGTTTGCTAACCGGGTATGATTGATTTTTAGCAAAATTATTTATAACAGATGTGATTTTTCCTGTAAATTACACCGGATAAAAATCATCATCACATGAAACCGAAAATTTTTGTGAATCCGGCAATTTGTAGTTTACTTTTTACCTGTTCTACTTTACTGTTTGCACAAAAGAAC